>OGZI01000148.1_pt1 | contig 103758 bp, 119 predicted proteins | sample 1576711 | NCBI WGS metagenome assembly OGZI01 (sample SAMEA3541482, study PRJEB24748) | human gut metagenome | biome: human gut; feature: human-associated habitat; material: faeces | place: China | collected 2012
TTTTTACCTACCCCCAGTTGAACTGGGGGTTTTGTCACACCTATTCGGCGTACAAAAAAAGCTGGAATCCTTATTATGCAGAGGATTCCAGCTTTCTTATTTTTACTGAGATTTTATTTGGTATGTTTTCTTAAGTAGAAGTTGCTTTTCATACCTTCTTTTTAATTTCTTATAAAATTTTTGCCTCAGGCACCGCAAGCGCCTTCCACTTCATCCTCTGCCACCAATTTGGTTGCCATAGGACGATATTTGCCGCTTTCCCAGCGATGGTTCTGGCTGTGAATCCACAGGTAACATGCTGCTGTAAAGATTGCACCCACAATGAAAGAAGTCAAACCTTCATTAATCATAGGCACAAAAGGTGCTACCACAAAGTAGCCCAGCACCAGACCAAGAACCAGACCTACAAAAGGAATGCCATACATGATCAAAACCGCGTGCATGAATGCATTATCCTGCAATTCCAGTTCTACCCAGTCGCCCACTTCCGCTTCACAGAGATTCTGGGCTTCGATGTCCATATCATTTTCCATCATACCGCTCAGGCACGCGCGGCATTCGCCGCATGCTTCTTTACGAACGATATGAACTGTTACAAATCTGCCTTTGGTTTCTGTAACCAAACCTTTCATATCTATTCCACCTTTCTGTATCCAACCCCGTATCTACGGGTTATTTTATTTCGTGACTCAAGATATTGTACCATAGGCACATCATAAAGAAAAGTGATTTTTGCACAGAAAAATTAAATTTCCCTTTGTTTTGTGGCTTTTTCTTCGTACAAACGGAAAAAGAAATTCTTCAGCAGCGCCCCCAGGGGCACTGCGAACAAAAGGCCCCAAAATCCAAAGAATCCACCAAAAACAGCCAATGATAATAACACCAAAACTGGATGAAGTTCCACGCGGCTTCCAACCACACGCGGTACAATGACCGCACTGTCCAACTGCTGCAACAGCAAAATAACAATGGCTGCATACACTGCCCGCATAGGATCTGTGCTGAATAATCCGGACAACACAGCCAGCAAAAACGCCACTGCCGCACCAAAATAAGGAATGAGGTTGGAAAAACCGGAAAAGATGCCAATGATCACACCATAGGGAATCCCTATAAACCAGAACGCAACGGCAAAAAGCGCCCCCATAATAGCCGCATCCAGCAATTGTCCGCACAAATACCCTATGACTACCTGATAGACTTCTGTAAAAAATCCAGCAATTTTCCCCGTTCTGCGCTGTCCTAAAAACACATTGCCTACCTGTCTCAGAAAAAACTGTACATTTTCTTTTTCCGACAAAAAATAAAATGCTGCCGCAAAACCAATGGCTGCGTTGAGGATCTGACCGCCTGCTTCCGGCAAGATGCTTGCTGCCCGCAGAACACCATTTTCTATGGCTGTGCTGATTTCTGTAACAGCTGTGGTAAGAATGCCCTCAGCATTTTGCAGCAGCCCGTATTCCGCCAGCTTCAACTGGAACAACACCAGCCAATCTCCTGCCTGTCTGGTAAAATCCCCTGCCTGCTCAGCCAGACTTTCCAGATCTGCCGTTCCCAAACCATGGACAATTCCATAGAGCAGCACAGCAATAACGCCAAATACCAGCAAATAAGTAATGCCTGTACCTACCCGCCTATTTTTCACCCGCATCTTCTGCTTATCACTCAATTGTTTTTCATAAACTCTCTGCCAGAATGCTGTCAGCGGTTCCAGCACTACCGCAATGCCCACAGACCAAAAAAAAGGCGCAAAAACGGCGAGGACATGCCTCGCCGTTTCCAATATGACATTTTTCGCAGCGGAAAGGTGAAAAACAACCGCTCCCAGCAATACCAAAACACCTGCTGTCAGAATCACATGAAATCCGATTTCCAGATATTTTCTGTTCCATGGCAGCCGCAATTGTCATTCTCCCTTTCAGCCTTTATTTTTTATTTCATCTGTTTCAGTGCTTCTTTCAGGAAATCCCATGTACGCATGGTGGAAGAAATGGAAAGACGTTCTTCCGGTGTGTGTACGTCAAACATGTCGGGGCCCAGAGATACCATATCCAGCCAAGGCATTTTTTCTGCAAACAGACCACATTCTACACCAGCGTGGATGGCTGTCAGTTTGGGTTCTCTGCCTGTTGCTTTGCGGTAAGCATCCTGCAGCAGCACCAGCAGTTTGGAATCATCGCTGTATACCCAGCCAGGGTAGTCGTTGCTGCTTTCTACGGCAGCGCCGCACAGCTGTGCAATGGTTTCAATTTTTCTGCAAAGCACTTCTTTTCTGGATGCAACAGCGCTGCGGACAGCACTGTCAAAGTGAACGCCTTTTTCATCTGTGCATACAACACCGATGTTGCTGGAGCTTTCTACCAGACCTTCGATATCCATACTCATGGTTTCCACACCATAAGGGATCAGCAGCAGGATAGAGATCACATGGCTTTTTGTTGCTTCTGTCATAACTTCTGTCACTGCTTCAGTTGCTTTTTCCCATGTGATAATCATATCCGTTTCTACACGGTGATATTCCTGTTTGAATTCTTTTTCCAGTTCTGCAACGATTTTTTCTGCTTCTTTCGCAGCGTCTGCTGTCATAGTCAGAACGGCGTCTGCTTCTCTGCAGATAGCATTGTCCATTTTACCGCCGTCTACACGCACCAGAGAGTATGCTACTTTGCTCTGGAGAGCATCCAGCAGTCTGCCCATGAGCTTGTTTGCACTTGCACGCTGCAAATGGATGTCGCCGCCGGAATGGCCGCCTTTCAGACCTCTGATCTGCAGTGTATATGCTTCTTCGCCAGCTTTCACAGCTTCTTTTTCCACAGGCAGTGTTACCTGTACTCTTCTGCCGCCGCAGCAGCTTACCAGGAATTCGCCTTCTTCTTCAGAGTCCATATTGATGAAATAAGTACCCTTCAGATCAGAAACATCCAGTGCTTTTGCGCCATCCATACCTGTTTCTTCATTTGTGGTGAACACAGCTTCCACAAAAGGATGTTCCAGTGTTGTGCTGTCCAGCACTGCCAGCATGAATGCAACAGCAATACCGTTATCAGCGCCCAGAGTTGTACCTTTTGCGCGGATCATATCACCATCAATTTCCAGCTGAAGAGGGTCTTTTGTGAAATCATGTTCCACACTGCCCAGTTTTTCACATACCATATCGATATGTCCCTGGAAAATTACGCCAGGAGCCTGTTCATAGCCAGGTGTCGCAGCTTTCTTAATAACCACATTGTCCGCTTCATCTCTGCGGCATTCCAGTCCTCTTTCTTTGGCAAAGTCCATGATATACTGTGCCAGTGCAGCTTCGTTGCCGCTGCCATGAGGGATTTTTGTGATTTCCTCAAAATAATAAAATACTTTGTCTGTTCCCAAAGCATCTAAAACGCCCATTGTTCGTTCCTCCTTACTTACTTTCTTTGTCTTTGTCAAACAACTCTTTTATGGTATCACTCTTTTGCCATTCTGTCCACCATTGCCGTCTTTCCTTTTACCTATAAAAAAAGAAAACCACAAAAGGTCCCTTGCTTTCGTAGTTTTCCAGCTTCTGATTGTTTTTAATCTGAAACATCATATTTTCTGATGAATGACTCTAAGTCCTCAAAATCCGCCATGCGCCCTTTGATCTGCTCATGAGACCATTCCCACCAGCGAATCCGTTCCAATGCAGCAATAATATCATCGGAAAAGCGCATACGAATTTTCTTTGCCGGTACACCTGCTACTACGGTATACGGCGGTACATCGTGGGTCACAACGGCACCACTGCCAACCACTGCTCCATTACCGATGGTCACCCCCGGCATAACCGTCACGCCATGTCCTAACCACACATCATTCCCGATGTGTACACGGGATTCCTTCCGCCATGCGAAAAATGCCTCATCGTCTTCTCCAAAACCAAACTGTTTTCGACGATAGGTGAAATGATGCTGTGCCGGACGAGTATAGGTAGGATGATTGCCAGGATTGATGCGTACAAAACTTGCGATGGAGCAGAATTTCCCAATATCCGCCGCAAAAATCTGATTATATCCTGCACAATAGGTATAATCCCCAAAGGTCACATCCTCCAGTTCACTATGGGCCTGCACCTGTGTATAACGCCCCAACTCGGTGTCAATGAGCACCACGTCATCTTCTATATTGTCGTATTCTTTCAGCACAAAGCCTCTACCCCGCTTTCTTCCGCCAGATATGTTCCCAGATCCGGCGCTGCTTTTTCGTATGCTCCATGAAAATCACTGCCGCCTGTCAAAAACAGACCGTACTCATCCGCATATCTGCGAATCTTTTCACGGGCCTCTGCGTTATTGGCAGGATGGTTCAGTTCCAGACCTTTCAAACCCGCTTCTACCAGTTTTGGAATCAGGCAAAAATTCTGCTGCTGCCCGCTGTGGGCAAGGACTGCTTTTCCTCCTGCCGCCGTAATGACCCGAACAGCTTCGTAAGGGTCAAGATATTTGATATCAAAATGGCAGATACCGTTATTTTTGAACACGCGCTGATAAAACTCACCAAACATATCCGGTGCCTGTCCTGTCTGTACCAAGTATTCCATGATATGTTGTTTATAAATATATTTGCCATCTGCACGATAGATTTTATCCAAATCCACATGATAACCATGTTCCTGCAAAACGGCAATCTGCTTCATGGAATTTTCATGTCTGGCTTTCAAAAGAGGATGTACAAAATCCTCTACCAATTCCACATCCTGTATGCCATATCCCAGAACATGCACCCGTTTATCCACTGTATAGTCATAGGCGGAAATCTCAATGCCTGGAATCACTTTCACAGGCAGCCCCTTAGGAATCTGAGAAACGTGAGAAAGCGTATCATGGTCAGTCACCGCAATGACATCCAGACCATTTTTCGCTGCCAGCTCTGTCAGTTCCCCAATGGTATAACTTCCGTCAGAAACACGGGAATGCATATGTAAATCTGCTTTCATCATTGGAACGTCCCCTCCGAAATATTGAATACCTTATCACACAATCCATCCATGAATTCCAGGTCATGGAAAATGCCGATCATGCTGGTGCCCTTTTCTTTCAGCTGCATAAGCATATCTTTTACCAGAATCTTTGTTTTGTTATCCAAAGACGCTGTGGGTTCGTCCAGCAGCATCAGTCTGGGCTGTTTTACCATGGTATGGGCAAGATTCAAACGCAGGCGTTCCCCACCGGAGAATGTATTGGGATACAAATCCCACAGAGGTTCCGGCAGACGGAAATACCGCAGCATGGCTTCTGCTTTTTCTTTTGCTTCCGCCGCATCCACGCCTCTTTCCAGCAACGCATTCATAACATGTTCTCTGGCTGTGGTACGGGGCATTACATTCAGGAACTGAGAAACATAACCGATCTCATTTTTCCGCAGGAACAAAATCTGTCTTTCCGGCGCTGTGGTCAGCTCTACTTCCCCAAAGGCTTCACTCTGATAAGTGATCTTGCCTGTGGATGCCAGATAAGTACGATGGATACATTTTAATATAGTAGATTTTCCGGCACCGGACAGCCCTACAATCCCGATAAACTGTCCCTGTTCCAAAGTAAAGTTAATATTCTGACAGGAATGGATTTCTTTCTTTGCGTTATGCAGATAAAAATTCTTTGCCAGATTTTCGATTTTCAGAATTTCCATAATTACCTCCTGTATTCCACCCGAGATGTGGTACGTCCATCTACCAGCACATGGGTGATGACGGGATAGCCGTCCAAAATATCAATGATGAGCAAATCCGCTTTTTTTCCGGGAGCGATTGAGCCATAGTCCTCTGCCAGCCCTACTGCCTTTGCAGGATTCAGTGTTGCTTTCTGAATCATCTGGGGAAGGTCAATGCCTGCTTTTTCATGCATCTTAAATACCCCATGGAGAATTGCCGGCGGATAGTAATCGGAGCAAAGAACATCGGCACAGCCTGCCTTAATGGCTTCTGCTGCGGACATATTGCCGGAATGGCTGCCGCCCAACAGGATATTGGGCGCACCTACAACGGTATAGAATCCAAGCTGACGGGCTTCTTTGGCTGTTTCGATGTTGATAGGGAATTCGCTGATGTCTACGCCTATCTTTTCATTAATCTGTAATTTTTCTTTTGTATCATCGTCGTGGGAAGCCACAGCAATGCCATTGGCATGAGCCAGCTCGCAAAGTTCTTTCATCTGTCCAAAGGAAAGTACGTCTTTGTGGTTCTGTTTTTCCAGCAGTTCCGCGAATTCTTCTTCCTTGATTTCTCGGTTCTGGTATTTTTCCAGCACTTTATAGTACAAATCCAGATTGCGGTACTGTCCCTGTCCGGGAGAATGATCCATAAAGGAAATCTCATCGATCATTTTCTTTTCGATCATCTCCTTGGCAATGCCGTAAGCGCCAATATTATCAATTTCCAGACGCAGATGGAAACGATGGTGGATCAGATGATTTCTTTCGTGGATGTCGCGAATGAGGTTGGCAATCTTCCGCACATTTTCTTGAGTACGCAGAGGAGATTTACCAAACATTTCATCTTTATATAAAGAAAGGGAATGATAAATGGTAGTAATACCCAAGTGAAGCAGTTCCCTTTCGCATTCTTTCAACGCCAATTCAAAATCAAATTTTGCCGTAGGTCTGGGCAAAATAAACTGTTCAATCTTATCAGAATGGATATCGATAAAGCCGGGTGTCACATAACGCCCATGAGCATCAATGACACGTTCTGCCTCGGGCACTTCATCGGAAAAGCCCCAAATGCGGTCTCCTTCAATGAGCAGCACCTTTCCTTCCAAAATGGAATCTTCCAGCACAATTCTGCCGTTTTTAATTGCAATCACGATGTTTGTTACCTCCTTACAACAATGAGTGAACCAGCTGCTGTGTATAAGCATGCTGAGGGTCTTCCAGAATCTGGTCTGTCAGTCCGCTTTCGATAATTTTCCCATCCAGCATCACAATGGTGCGGTCTGCCAGCATACGGATAACCGCCAGGTCATGAGAAACCAACAAAATGGAAATGCCATATTTCGCTTTGATTTTACGGATCAAATCCAGTACACGGGCCTGTACGGATAAGTCCAGACCTGTGGTAACTTCGTCCAGCAGGAGCAAAGAAGGATTGTTTGCCAGTGCTTTTGAAATCTGCACACGCTGCTGCATGCCACCAGAGAAATTTTTCGGCGCTTCCTTCATACGGGAAGTGAGGATTTCCACTGCTTCCAGCAGCTCTTCCGCTCTGGCTGTCATTTGCCCTGCGTTTCTGCTGCCGGCAGCAATGATTTTTTCCGCAATGTTAGATGCGGCAGAATAGTCCATCCGCAGCCCTCTGACAGGATTCTGGTATACCATACCCATGATATTGTTGCGGATTTTTCTTTTTTCCAAAGGACTTGCGTCCCAGATATTCTTTTTGCCTTCGCCGTAATTCTGCAAATATGCCTTGCCTTCTGTGGGAATCAGGTCAAAATACAGACTCTGCATCAATGTAGATTTACCGGAGCCGCTTTCCCCAACGATACCCAGCACTTCCCCGGGATAAACCTCCAGAGAAATATCATTTGCCGCCCAAACAGTGCCGCAAACGGTGCAGCGATTTTTTTCCAGATGATCTTTGCAATGGGGACAGCCTTCTCCATAGCGCATAGTCAGGTGTTCCACCTGCAAAACGGGTGTTTCAGCCATTATCCTCGTACCTCCTTACAATAAGATGTGTCGGAGCACTGATAATATCTTTCCCCCGTCACAGCGTCATAAATTTCGTCCAGATAGGTGTCTGTACTGCCGCACAGACGGCATTTTTTGCCTTTGAAGTTTTCTTTTTCAAAGGGCACATCGTCAAATGCCAGAGAAACCACTTTTGTATGAGGTGGAATGGCATAGATTTTCTTTTCACGTCCTGCCCCAAACAGATACAGGCATTCTGCTTCATGGAGTTTTGGATTGTCAAACTTGGGGATGGGGCTGGGATTCATGATGTAGCGGTCTTCCACCATACAGGGATATTCTGTACTGATGGTAACTTTGCCGTATTTCACCAGACTTTCGTACAACTGGAGCCAGATGGGCGCATAGTCCAGTTCTGCATGCATCCGTTTTGTTACTTCTTCTTTGGGTTCCACAATACGCAGCGGTTCGGGAATGGGTACCTGCAATACCAAAATCTGGTCATTGCGCATAGGTACTTCCGGTACACGGTGACGGGTCTGCACAATGGTGGCATCCTGTGTCCGTGTGGTACAAGGTACATTGGTACACATCTTCACGAATTTTTTGATATTTACCGCATTAACACTTTCGTCACTGCCCTGGTCGATGACTTTCAAGGTATCATCAGGACCAATCAGTGATAATGTCAGCTGAATACCGCCGGTACCCCAACCTCTGCCGATGGGCAGTTCCCGGGAAGCAAAGGGCACCTGATAACCGGGAATGGCTACTGCTTTCAATATGGAGCGGCGGATTTCCCGTTTAGAGCCTTCATCCAGAAAGGCGTAATTATAACTGTCAATCATGATTGTTTTCCCTCCGTGTTTTTCTGACTGCATCCAATTTGGACTGGAATGTGACATAGTGCGGCAGTTTCAAGTGAGAAATGAAGCCGTTCATTTCCAAGCTGTCCCCATGCATCAGTACAAATTCCTCGTCCTGTGTGGGATAATCGCCGCCGGCATCCAGTTCCCTGTCGATGACTGCCATGGCAATGGCTTTGTTTTCATTTCTGCCGAAAACAGCACCATAACCGCAAGCCAGCTTCAGAGCATCTTTATCTTCTGCTTCATTGAATACTTCCACTTCTGTCAGCATCACTTCCCCAATCCACAGAGTTTCGCCTTCCTGCTGAAGATAAGGGATTTCCAGTTCCACATATCCGGTACGCAGTTCCCCAACGGTAGGATGTACCTGACCAAAACCACGAAGTACGGAATAAGCCAAACCGGAAATAAAGCCTGCATCAGCTCTTGTCAGTGTCTGCAATCTGGCACTGCGGCTGGCGGGAAATTCCAGCAGATTTTCCGTTACATCATAGGGAGGTTCTTCATTGATGAGGAAACGCTCGATGAGCCCTTCTGTTTTCAATTCATCGGATACACGACCGCAGGGTTCCATGGGAACAGGTTCCTGTCCTTCTACCATTTCTTCCATACGTTCATGCAGTTTTGCCGCATCCTCATTTTTCAGATCAAAATGCATCAGACGGTGGGTATAGTCATAAGTGGCACCCAAAATCTGACCGCCCTGTATATCTTTAAACGCGGCAGAGATCCGGCGCACAATGCGCATATTTTTCGTATCTGCCACATAAGTGTCGTAAGAACGTTTCAGTGTAGAACGGTAAGCACGCAGCAGGAATACTGCTTCTTCCACGGAGCCTTCGCACTGTTTCAGTGCCAATGCCGCATATTCTTTGGCATACAGACCGGCTTCACTCATGACACGGTCTACCAACAGGCTCATTTTTTCCTGAATCACTTCCAGTTCCACATCTTTTTCTGTTTTGCTGCGGTAAAAATCCAACAGCGCAATGCTGGCTGCGATGGCTTCCTCGCCGCCGGATACTGCTACATAAGCCATATTATTGTTCCTCCTTCTTGACCATTCTGGGAATGCAGAACAGTTCCCCTTCCGGGGATACAAAGATCATGTCTACCCCCTGAGGGTATTCATATGCCTGTTCTGCCCGCAAACGAAAGGCTTCTTCCAGCACCGCTGGGCTCTGGAATGTTGCCACACCATCCACACCGGGGCCGGAAATGCTGCAAGACACATTTCTTTTTCCGCTGCATCCAATGATGAGTGTTGCAGAAGTATGTGGATTTTCCAAAGTACCTCTTTTTGCCTTTGCAAAGGCTTCTGGCAGATGTTCTTCTTCCGTTACGAAAACATAATCCGCTTCTTCCAGTGTCTTTTTTTCCGCATGGGTCAGCAAAAGGATCTGTTCATCCAGCTCTGTATGTCCAAAGGTATAAAAGCCTGTGTTTTTATCCAAAAGTGTCATGGCAAGGGTCAGCATTTCCCGTTTGCTGCCATACAGTTTTTCTGCGCCTTCCTGGATGGAAACTACACGGGAAGGGTTTGCCATGGCGTCCAGCAGCAAACGGAATGTTTTTTGTGTATCAAATATATCGTCAAATGTATGTAACTGTTTCATCATCAAGCCTCCGGTGTCATGGTTGTAAAGTTGACCATTGTCTGCATAAACATGGCATTTTCTTTTTCCACTCTGGTCTGCTGTGCTTTTTCCAGTTCTACCAGCAGTCCTTCGTCTGTAAAGACGCCTTTGTTGCATGCCGCATCAATGATTGCCATATCCAGTACCTTCTCAAAATCATCTCCCATGATAACTGCCATTCCTTTTATGCCATCCAGACACACAATGGCTTCGCAGACGATGACTTCCCCCAGAAAGAACAGGGTTTCTTTCACGGGATCACGCATCTTAATCATGGTCAGTGATTTTTCCGGCGCTTTGATCACAGTCACCTCATATTGTTTTCTGATTTTTTCCGCCATTTGCCGCACTTGGGCAGCATCGGCTTTCGCCAATATTTTGGATAATCTCCGTTTTTCCATTTTGATGTTTCCTTTCTTATTTCACATACGCTTTGATGCGTGTAGATACCATTTCCAGCAGAACAACGGCAATGACAACGATGTATGTCAGCATGCCCATTTCCTGTAAGTCAAAGTAGAAACTGCCTGCCATAAACAGATTGAAGCCAATGCCGCCTGCACCAGCAGCCGCCCCCATGGCAACAGCATTGGTGAAATTGATTTCAAACCGCATAAATGTCCATGCCACCATGGAAGTGATGGTAGAAGGCACGATTGCCTGGAATACGATCTGCCAGTAACTTGCCCCGTTTGCTTTCAGAGCTTCGATGATGCCGGGCTCGATTTCTTCAATGGATTCCGCATAAGCCTTTGTCAAATAGGCAAAGCTGTGGAATGTCAAACCTACCACTGCTGCCACAGAACCAAGGCCAGCAGATACAGCAAAGATCAATACCCACAGAACTGTTGGCACCGCGCGTACCACCGCGATAAAGCTTTTGATGCCATTGACCATACGGGAGCTTGCGATGTTTCTTGCACAGAGCAATGAGCAGAAAAACGCAAAAAACGCGCCGATGATGGTCGAAAGAATCCCCAGACAAAATGTCACTAAGAGCTGGTATAAAACGCTTGTGAGCGTATCTCTTGTCAGTTCCGGTTCCAGAAATACGGTCTGGATGTTTTGCAAAGTAGCCTGCACGGCTTCCGCAAAGTCAATATTCTGATAATCAAATGTCGCAAAAGCCACCACTGTCAGCCCCAGCAGTGTTACCATAAGGGCCTGAAGGGCATAGCGGCTTTTATTTTTTGCCTTGATCTTGATTTTTCCTTTTCCGGTGCGTTCCATGATCTTCTCCAGATCTAAGGAAATGGTCGTGCCCGGCTGCAATACTTTTTCAGACATTACAAAATCACCTTCCTAATTTTGTTGGATACGCCTTCAATGACGAGTACCAGCACCACAATGGAAAGTACCACCAGACTGGCAGAAGAAAAATCCAACCGTTTATAATACAAATCAAAAAGATAACCAATCCCTGTGGCTGTCAAAATGCCGATGAGGGTGGAACTTCTGATATTGGTTTCGATCATATACAATACCCAGGTAATGACACCTGGCAGAGAGGATGGCAAAATCCCCTGAAATACCACATGGATGAATCTGCCGCCGGTAGCTTCCAGCGCCTCCACACAATTGGAGCTGACCTCGTCAATGGTTTCGATAAACGCACGGGTCAACAGGCCGAATGTAGTAAAGAATAATGCGAAAAATCCTGTCAGGATGTTCTGCCCAAAGGAGAACATCAGCAGCATCGCCCATACAACATCGGGTACATTTCGGAAAAATGCCGCTACGATACGCACCAGACGATTGATGCTCCAATGGATTTTTGTGATACCCGAGCCGAGCAGACTGAAGAAAAACGCGCAGATGCCTGCCAAAACCGTTACGGCTACGGACAACAATGCTGTTTCCACCAGTTTATCCAGAATTTTCGGCAGACGTTCCATTGCCGTTTCATCGGGAATCAGATTAGAAAAAATCCAATGCAATGCCGCCGGGAAAGATTGGATACCTTCTGCCAAATGAAACTGGGTCACCAGAGATGCGCCACAGAAAATCAAAATCAGGCTTAAAAAAACGAGAGTATATGTAATTTTTCTTTTTTGGAAAATGTCCATGGTTTTTTCCATTATGCTCACCTCTGTAAATCCATAATCAAATCATTGGCAGAGGACTGATAAATCTGCTGAATGATTTCTTTTGTCAAATGTTCGGCAGGGCCATCATATACGATTTTCCCGCCGGAAACCCCGATGATTCTCTCGGAATACTTGATTGCCACATCCACCTGATGCAGGTTCACCAGACAAGTAATGCCTTTTGTCTGATTGATTTCCTTAAGCTGATCCATAATAACTTTAGACGCTTTTGGGTCTAAGGATGCGATGGGTTCATCACAAAGAATCATTTTGGGTTTCTGCATAATGGCTCTGGCGATGCCTACGCGCTGTTTCTGTCCGCCAGAAAGTTCGTCGCAGCGCTTATATACCTGATCGGAAAGTCCCATTTCCTGAATGATACGAAATGCTTCCTTTTTCTCTTCTTCTGTATAGTGTCCTGCCATACCGCTGATGGCAGATTTTTTCCCTAGACAGCCGTGGAGCACGTTTTCGATGACGCTCAGTCGTTCCACCAGGTTGTAATGCTGGAAGATCATACCGATTTTCGCCCGCATCTGGCGCATCTCTGCCTTGCCTGCCTTTCGTACATCATGTCCATCAAAAACAATGGTCCCTTCAGACGCATCAACCAGACGGTTGATGCATCTGAGCAGCGTGGATTTCCCTGCGCCGGAAGGGCCGATGATGGATACGAATTCGCCTTTTTCTATGGAAAACGTAATGTCACTCAATGCCTTTGTTACATTGTCATAAGATTTGCTTACGTTTTGAAATTCCAGTAATGCCATGCTTTTCTCCTCCATCGTTTGCTGTTTTTTATTCACCCAGGTCACGGATGGGGTCGAACCAGGAATCGTCTACCATGACAAATCTTTCATTTTCAGATTTTTCAAACATACCTACGTTTTCAGAATCTTCGGGAACAAAGATTACTTCATTGTTAGCCACTTCGTCAGATGTGAACAGATCCTGGATAGCTTTTACATCTGCGGGATCCAGTGCATCGGAGTTGTAAGCGAAAGGCCCATTCAGTACAGGTGTGGACTGGATGACTACAAATTCCTTGCCTGTTACAGTATCAAAAGGTGCGCTAGCGTCGCTGTTGATGGTGTAAACAGAACCAGTTGTGTTTGCTTCGCCTTCTGTACAAGCTGCGTAAGGCGCGATTTCTGTGTCACAGAATGCCGCTACATCTGCTTTGCCGGAAAGCAGGTTGAATGCAGAACCCTGATGAGAACCACCGAAAAGCACCTGAGAGAACAGTTTGCCTTCGCCGCCTTCAATCAGGTCGTCTTCTGTCAGATTCTGATCTGCGAAGTGAGAGATGATAGAGCTGGTAGGTACTTTGAAACCAGATGTAGAGCTGTTGGAAACGAAGGACATGCGTTTGCCTGCGATATTGTCAATGCTGTAACTGTCGCCGTCTGCGTATTCACCTTCATCGCCTTTATTGACTGCCAGGAAGCTGTAATATTTTGCATCATCCAATGTGCCAGATGCACCGGAGTTTACAAACAGGGGCTCAATGGCATCGTTGGCGTTTTTGGCTTCGATGTAGCCCTGCGCACCCATGAAACAGATCTGTGCGGTACCGTTTGCCAAAGATTCAATGGCAATGGCATAGTCTGTTGTCAGTTTCTGTTCTACTTTCTTGCCAGTTGCTTCTTCAATCAGGCGTGCATATTCGCTGCGGGCAACGTCATAATCTTCCGCGGATTCATTGGGATACCATACCAGTGTGATGGTGTCCGCATATTCGCCTGTGCTTTCCGATGTCTGAGCAGTTTCTGTGCTTTCTTCCGCTGGTGCGCCGCAGCCTGCAAACGCAGAAACCGCCAGAGCAGCAGCCATTGCTGTGGTCAAAAATTTCTTAAATTTCATACCTCATTCTCCTTTTTGATTGTTTGCTTTTTTATGATGAGAGCTGATCTCTCATACACTGACAGTATAAAATCTCACCAAAAGTGCTACCATCTGGCTCCTGTTATTTTTTCTTAAAGAAATGCCACAGAAATTCCGTTCTTTGTTAAAGGTTATTTTTCAATTCCCAACTGGAAAAATATTTGTCCACCCTTTCGTTTTTCCCTGTTTTCTCCTGTTTTCGAAATCAAAAAGCCAACTTGCAGTGACATTCATTCTTAAAATCTTTGTATAAACTGAAAAAAATCTATATAAAATTCCAAATTTTCTCTCCCTTGATTCCCGGCAAAAGAAAAACCCCCTTTTGGAAAGATCATCTTTCCAAAAAGGGGCTCTTTTTGCGAATGCTTTATGCCGGAATGCTTAGCTGTTTTTCTTTTCAGCCATCATTTTTTCCTGAGCTTCGATCATTTTCTTTACCATATAGCCGCCTACATAGCCGTTCTGTGCGGATGTCAGGTCGCCGTTATAACCTTTTTTCAGAGGCACGCCGATTTCATTTGCCACTTCGTATTTGAACTGTTCCAAAGCGGCTCTTGCCTCAGGTACGTTTACTTTGTTGCTTGTAGAAGATGTGTTGCTCATGGTTAAAAACCTCCTTCAAAAAAACTGTTTGTTTGGTGTTGCAATGTTAGTATGACACGGATGCATTTTATTATGTCAGGTACATATTGGTACAAAAATTGTATAAATTTTCAAAGAAAATCTTGCGCAGCCGTTTCGTATCTTTTATATGCTTTCAAACCAATGACAAAATACCCAGCCGTTTTTTGTCCAGTTCATATAATACAGACAATTGTCCACCCCTTATCATAACCTCACAGGACGGACACATCACATAGAAATTCCTCCCACAAAACACACAAAGAAAATAATGAACAAAAATTTTCCTTTTTCTATATGTATTATGTATAAATTACAAAACGTCATTAACCGGTATACCGGTATTCAATATAATGAGTGTATAAAAACGACTTGATTCTACGATAAAACAAACGCAACACAAACAAAGGAGAGATGCGATTATGAAAGCTGGATTTATCGGACTTGGCATCATGGGCAAACCCATGGCGAAAAACTTATTGAAAGCCGGATGTGAACTGTATGTAAACGACCTGAACAAAGATGCCGTTGCAGAACTGGTTGCTGGCGGCGCAAAAGAAGGCGATTACGAAACCATCGGGAAAGAATGTGACATCGTTCTGATGATTCTGCCTAACGGCGCCATCGTTCAGGATGTGCTCTTTGGTGAAAACGGTCTGACAGGCTATCTGAAACCCGGTACTGTTGTATGTGACATGAGCTCTGTAACACCTACTGAATCCTGCACATGCGCAGAAAAACTGGCTGAAATGCAGATCGGCTTTGTAGACTCTCCTGTCAGCGGCGGCGAACCCAAAGCAATCGACGGTACACTGGCATTCATGGCAGGCGGCAACGAAGCTGATTTTGAAAAACTGAAACCTTATTTTGACGCTATGGGCGCTTCCGCACTGCTCATCGGCAAAAGCGGCAGCGGTTCCGTTACCAAACTGACAAACCAGGTTATCGTAAACCTGACCATCGCTGCTGTTTCTGAAGCATTTGTACTGTGCAGCAAAGCTGGCGCTGATCCCGAAAAAGTATATCAGGCAATCCGCGGCGGTCTGGCTGGCAGCGTTATTCTGGACGCAAAAGTGCCCATGATGATCGAACGCAACTTCAAACCCGGCGGCAAAATCTCTATCAACCACAAAGACATCAAAAACGTTATGGCAACAGCTCACTCCATCGACGTTCCCATGCCTTTGACCAGCCAGCTCTTCGAAATCATGCAGTACCTGAAAGTAGATGGTCACTTTGATGAAGACCATGCAGGCATCGTTCAGTACTTCGAAAAACTGGCAGGCGTGGAAGTGAAAAAAGTCAATGCTTAAGGAGGTCTGTCATGAAATACGGATGTGGCACCACCATTGACAATTACAGCATTTTGCAGGATCTGGGCTTTGATTACATCGAACTGCCCGGCAACCAGATCTCCAAAATGACAGATGAAGAATTCGACGCACTGAAAACTGTTCTGGAAAACGGCAGTGTGAAATGCTGCGGCTTCAATGCGGCTCTGACACCTGACATCGTCATCACCGGCGAAGGTTACGACCTGGAAAAAGCCAAAGCCTATGCAGAACTTCTCTGCAAACGCGGCAGCCAATTACATATTTCCGCCATTGGCATCGGCTCCCCCAAATCCAGGAAATTTCAGGAAGGCAATGATCTGGAAAAAGCATGGAAAGAAACAGAAGCATTCATGACCATGTTTGCAGATGTGGCAGCACCCTATGGCATCATCGTCATGTATGAATCTCTGAATCATACAGAAAGTGTATTTGGTCTGAGAATTCAGGAAGGTGCAGATTTAGTAAAGAAAATCAACCGTCCCAATTTGAAAATCGTATTCGATATTTACCATATGGCTATGGAACAGGAAGATATTCAGGAACTGGAATACGCTCTGCCCTATGTACATCACATCCACATTGCGGAACGCAGATACCCTTCCGATGCGCTTTATGACTATTACAAAAAACTGCTGTCACCTGTCATCCGCAGCGGTTATCAGGGTGCTATCTGCACAGAAGCTTTTGACGGCGATGTCCGCGAAGGCGCAGAACGCTCCATTGACCTGCTGAAAAAGATTGTCGCAGAAATCGAACAGGAGGGATGATATGAAACAGGATATTTTGATCGGCTGTGTTGCCGATGACTTCACCGGCGCCAGTGACGCTGCCTCTTTCCTCATGAGCAAAGGTATGAAAACCATTTTGTTCAACGGAAAACCCGATGGGGAAATCCCCCCTGCCAGGCAGTTGTCATTGCTCTGAAGAGCAGAACACAGGAAACAAAAAGCGCTGTTGCAGACAGCATGGCTGCTTTTACCTGGCTGAAAGAACAAGGCGCACAACATTTGTATTTCAAATACTGCTCCACATTTGACTCCACAAAAGAAGGCAATATCGGCCCTGTTGTGGATGCTATGCTGGAAACTTTTGGAGAAAAATACACCATTTTGTGCCCCGCTCTTCCCGTCAATAAACGGACTGTGGAAAACGGTATCCTTTATGTAGACGGTGTGCCTCTGAGCGAAACACACATGAAAAACCATCCTCTGACACCCATGTGGGAATCTGAAATCGCAAAACTCATGGATCCTCAGGGAAAATATCAGATATTGAACGTAAACACCGAACTGCTGACAAAGAGCAAAGAAGAAATTCTGACTATTGTGGATGAGTTCGGCAAAGATAAAGAACATTTCTACATCGTACCCGACTATGTCAACGACGAAAACGGCACCAAAATCGCTGAAGTTTTCGGTGACCTGACTGTTCTGACAGGCGGCAGCGGTATTCTTGCACCTTTGGCTGCGAAATATCAGCAGACACAGGCTGCCAAAGACAGCATGACAAACGGTGTGGACGGAAAAGGCATCGTTTTGGCTGGCAGCTGCTCCAAAGCAACATTGGAACAGATCGCTGACTTTCAGACAAAAGGATATGCTTCTTATAAAATCGATCCCATGGCTGTATTGTCTGGTACAGAAACCGTAGACACTGTATGGGATTTTGTAAAAGCACACACAGACGAAGAAGTGCTGCTGTATAGCTCCGATCAGGCAGAAAATGTAGCAGAAATCCAGAAAGTGGGCAAAGATAAAATTGCTGCTCTGCTGGAAGGTCTGACTGCTGCCGTTGTGGAACGTGCCGTTGCAAACGGATATACAAGAATCATCGTTGCTGGCGGGGAAACCTCCAGTGCCGTTGCGAAAAAATTGGGCTATCATTGCTTTGAAATTGGGGAAAGCATCGCGCCGGGTGTGCCGATCATGGCGCCACTGTCCAATGAAAACATCCGCATTGTTCTCAAATCCGGTAACTTTGGCCAGACAGATTTCTTTGCCCGTGCATTACAAATGACAAGGAAGTGAACAAATGGAAAATCTGAAAACCGCAGTATGGATTGCACACAGCTTGTTTGAAAGAGGAAAAGCCTCCGGCTCCTCTGCCAACATGAGCTTTAAAGAGAAGGATCTTATTTATATCACCGGCAGCGGAACCTGTTTTGGTACTTTGAAAGAAGAAGATTTCTCCGTACTTTCTCTGGATGGAGAATGGATTTCCGGGCCAAAGCCCAGCAAAGAATTTCCGCTGCACCAAATGATGTATGAAAAAGTGAGGTGATCCAAGCTGTCATTCATACACATAGCTTTTACGCAACCCTTTGGTCTTGTGCCGTACATAAAAACCGCACAGACTGCATTCCCCAGTACACCCCTTACCTGAAAATGAAACTGGGTACAGTGGGACTGGTTCCCTACGGAAAGCCCGGCTCTGAAGAACTGTTTCCCGCTTTCCGCCAGTGTGTTTCCGGCAGCGATGGATTCTTGCTGGAAAACCACGGGCCCATTGTGGGGGGCAAAAATCTGCTGGATGCCTTCTACTGCCTGGAAGAACTGGAAGAAAGCGCAAGAATGGCTTGGGAAATCGAATCCAAGCAAGGGCCTCTTTCTTTCCGCAAAATCTAATATACAAAAGAAAATCAACTGACAGAAGTCATGTCAAGGAAAGGAGATTCCCATGCCACAATGTGTTGTAATCGCAGATGACTTAACCGGTGGAAATGCCACCGGCGTTCTTTTGAAAAAAATGAATTATCGGGCCTATACGGTCATGAATACGGAAAGCATGGATTTGCAGGCATTGGAAGACTGTGACTGTGTGATCTATCCCACCGACAGCCGTGGTGTTGCTCCGGAAGTTGCCTATCAGCGGGTATACGATATATGCAGCCTTCTGAAAGACGATGCTGTAAAAGTATATTCCAACCGCATCGACAGCACATTACGGGGCAATCTGGGCAGCGAAACCGATGCCATGCTGGATTGTCTGGGAGAGGATTACGTCGCCATCGTTGCACCCTGCTTCCCTGCTTCCGGCAGAATCGTCATTGGCGGCTATATGCTGGTCAATGGCCTGCCCCTTCATAAAACAGATATTGCCATCGACCCGAAAACACCTGTTAAGGTGTCCGAAGTGGAAGTACTCTTTCATGAGCAGAGCAAATATAAAACAGCATCCATCCTCATGAAAGACCTGATGCATGGCAAACACTATCTGGCGGATGTGATGAAAGCCCATGTAGCAGAAGGCTGCCGAATTCTGGTAGTTGACTGTGTCACTCAGGAAGATCTGGATTTGATTGCCGATGCCTCTATCACCAGCAAGCTGAAAATCGTAGCTGTTGACCCCGGTGTTTTCACGGCAACATTATCCAGAAAGCTCATCACACCCACACAGAAAAAAGAGAAAAACCGGATTCTGGCTGTTGTCGGCAGCGTGAATCCCAATACAAAAGCACAGATGGAAAAACTGTGGCTGTCCCAGCGCATCCATAACGTCTTTGTGAAAACAAGAGAACTTTTGGAAAGCGAAGAACAGCGCAGCGCGGAAATTCAGCGGGTGATCCACGAAATTCTGGAAGTCAGTCACCTCAATACAGTTTCTACTGTAACGGGTGACGGCATCTATCCCGAAAACCGCATTGATTTCCAGCCTTATATGGAAAAATATCACTGCTCCATGGATGATGTAACCGATAAGATCAATTCCGCCTTCGCGGAAATCGCTTACGGCATCTTTCAGGCACAGCCGGAATACAAAGGTCTGTATACCAGCGGCGGCGATGTGACCGTAGCTGTCTGCAAAAAATTCCAGACCGCCGGATTATCTCTGTCTGACGAAGTATTGCCTTTGGCTGCCTACGGTCAATTCCTGACCGGCGATTTTGCAGGCATCCATATCATCACAAAAGGCGGCAGTCAGGGTGAACGGGATGCCATCAACCGCTGCATTACCTATCTGAAAGAAAAACTTTATATTTAAGAAAAATAAACGGAAAGAGAGGAATTTCCATGAATAAAAAACCTAGAATCGCAATCCCCCTTGGAGATCCTGCGGGCGTTGGCCCCGAAATTGTTGTAAAATCTATCGCATCTCAGGAAGTTTTCGATGCCGCTGAATGTGTTGTGATCGGTGACAAAAAGATCATCGACAAAGCCATCGAAATCACTGGCGTAGATATTACCGTTCATGTGATTGCAGAACCTGAATACGGCGATTTCCGTCCCGGCGTTCTGAACCTCATTGACCTGGACAACGTAGATATGGCACAGTTTGCTTATGGCAAAGTCAACGGCATGTGCGGTCAGGCAGCCTTTGCTTACATTGAAAAATCTATCGCCCTTGCCAATGCAGGCAGAGTGGATGCAGTTGCCACAACCCCCATCAACAAAGAATCTCTGAGATCCGGAAACATCAACTTTATCGGTCACACAGAAATTTTCGGCGCATTGACAAACACAGAAGATCCTTTGACCATGTTCGAAACAAACGGCATGCATGTTTTCTTCCTGACCAGACACGTTTCCCTGCGGGATATGCTGGACATGATCAAAAAAGACAGAATCAAAGACTATGTAAAACGCTGCCTGGAAGCTCTGCGAAAACTGGGCGTACAAGATGGCACTATGGCCATTGCCGGACTGAACCCTCACAGCGGGGAACATGGTCTGTTCGGTTGGGAAGAAGTGAACGAAATCATCCCTGCCGTAGAAGAATTGCAGGCAGAAGGCTACCCTGTTGTAGGCCCCATTGGCGCGGACTCTGTATTCCATCAGGCTGCCATCGGCAAATACAACAGCGTATTATCCCTCTACCACGACCAGGGACACATCGCTACCAAAACTTTGGACTTTGAAAAAACCATTGCCATCACAAACGGCATGCCCATCCTGCGTACTTCCGTAGACCATGGCACAGCCTTTGATATTGCCGGCACTAGGAAAGTAAGCGCAGTCAGCATGATCGAAGCCATCCTGCTGGCAGCAAAATATGCACCTTATTTCACCAAATAATCACATGTTTACTTAAGGGAGGTTATGACAATGATCGGCGGATTAAGCGGCGACAGAATGTTAATCGGTCTTGCCATTGGTATTATCGTACTGATTTTCTTGGTACTGAAAACAAAAGTACAGGCATTTTTGGCACTGATCATCTCTACCATCATCGTTGGTGTTGTAGGCGGCATGCCTTTGACAAACATCACTTTGGACGACGGAAAAACATTTGGCATCATCAATTCCATCACCACCGGCTTTGGCGGTACACTGGGCAGCATTGGTATCATCATCGGCTTCGGTGTTATGATGGGGCAAATATTTGAAGTAACAGGGGCTGCCAAGCGAATGGCCTTCACCTTCCTGAAACTCTTTGGCAAAAAGAGAGAAGAAGAAGCCCTGGCGCTGACTGGCTTTTTGGTATCCATCCCCATTTTCTGTGACTCCGGGTTTGTGGTACTTTCCCCCATCGCAAAAGCAATTTCCAAAGCAACAAAAAATCTGTCATCGGCTTGGGTGTTGCGCTGGCAGCAGGTCTGGTAATCACCCACTCTATGGTTCCTCCTACTCCCGGCCCTCTGGGTGTATGCGGTATCTTCGGTGTTGACGTTGGTAAATTCATTCTGATGACCATCGTATTGGCAATTCCCATGGCAATCGCATGTATTGCTTACGCTAGATTGTACCTGAGCAAAAAATATTACCAGATTCCCAATGAAAACGGCGAATTCGTATCCATGCCTTATCAGGAACCTACATACGAAAACACATTCAAAATGGAAGAAGAAGGTCTGCCCAGCACATTGCAGTCCTTCCTGCCTCTGATCGTTCCTATCGTGCTGATTCTGATCAACACCATCGCTTCCGCACTGGGTAAAACAACAGGCCCTATGGAAATCCTCATCTTCCCGGGTCAGCCCATCGTAGCTGTTGGTCTGGGCTTAGTAGTTGCTATTTTCGGTCTGGGCAAAAACCTGGATCGTCACACAGCACTGTCTGAAATGGAAAAAGGTATGATGTCTGCTGGTATCATTATGCTGGTTACCGGCGGCGGCGGTGCCCTGGGTCAGATCATCAAAGACTCCGGTCTGGGCACATATATTGCGGAAGGTCTGTCTCAGACAGCTATCCCCATCATCATCCTGCCTCTGATCATCTCCACACTGATGCGTTTCATTCAGGGTTCCGGTACAGTAGCTATGACAACAGCTGCAAGTATCTCCGCTCCTATCATCGTTGCTTCCGGTGTCATCCCTCCGCTGGGCAGCATCGCCTGCTGCGTAGGCTCCCTGTTCTTCGGTTACTTCAACGATAGTTATTTCTGGGTTGTAAACCGTACATTGGGCGTAAAAGAAGCAAAAGATCAGCTGATCACATGGTCTGTAACCTCAACCATCGCATGGGCTGTGGGTGTTGTGGAAGTCCTTGTATTGAGCTTCTTCATGTAATTATTTTCTGTTTAAAACATCTCTTCTATATAAATAAAAAAGCAGGTATTCCCAAAAGGGAATACCTGCTTTTTTAATCTTCGTCTATACTGATATCTCTGGGGCTCTCCATATGATATACAATGCTTTCATAAGTCTGAATCATATCCCCCTGTTTCATATTCTCAAAAATCTCCAAATGTTCCTGATAAGCCTTTTCCATACGCCCTGGTACATACAGAGAATGCAGCGCCAGATTACGCATACGATACATATACGTTCCAAACAGATTATTCAGCTCCCCATTGGCAATATGGCTGACCAATTGGATGTGGAACTGCATATCCGCTTCAAAAAACCCAGTCACAGATTCCTGTTCCAAGGCTTCTTTCTGCTGCTTCAAAAAAGATTCCAACAGATCAAACGTTTCCTTTGTTTCTTCCAAATCTGCTTTCTGGGCGATTTCTCTGCCGCAGTACCCTTCAATGGCCGTACGGATCTGGTTGGTATCCACAAAGTCCTGTATGCCCATTTTATGCAGACAAAATCCCTTATTCGGCAAAATGTCAATGTATTTCTCCTGGGAAAGATACTGTATGGCATCTCTGACGGGTGTACGGGAAATCCCAATTTCTTTAGCGATCTTGGTTTCCGAATAAATTTCACCGTACTCCATTTTACCTTCCAAAACCATATTCTTGATGTGTTCATACGCCAATACATGCAGCGCTTTTTTCTGATTCATAGCCACTCTCTCCCAAAGTCATCCTCTTTTGCTTTTCCTTGTGTCATTAACCTGTATACCGGTATACCGTATAAAATAAAAACAATCCTTTTAATTATTTTACCATAGACTTTCATTGGAAGCAGACTTTCATTGGAAGCAATGAAACATCTACTATATCCATAGGAAAATTTCCATAAAAACAGGGATTTTCGGGCAAATAAAAAGGTATGGCATCAAACCATACCTTTTTCCTGCCGCTTTCATTGGCAAAGCCATTGACCATACTGATGCAGCTCTTCACAATCCTTCAAGTCATATTTCTTTCCATCCATCTCAATGACGCCTCGTACAACGCCGCTTTCTTCATAGGTCATAACATGATCCGCTTTCCCGTTTATCATGAAAACTACAAACGGCTGACCCATTCCCCCTGACTTTGGTTCTTTGGCAATGCCGTCATATTCATATTGGCTCAGCAATTTCCAAAATGTATCTGTTTCCCGTATATTGTTTCGATTTGTATCGTGCACATAGTCTAAAACGGAAATGGATACTGTTTCTTCTGAGCCTCTGGGATTTTGAAGATAATTGGTACAACGGATTCTGTGATATGCAAAATAGGAAAGAACCAATGCGAAAATCAGTACACCTGCTCCAACATAAATTCTGTACTTTCTCATTTACATCTCACCTTCCTCCATTTGCCGTTTTTTCTTCATGATACCATGTGGTATTATTTCTGCAAAAGCGGATTTTTCACAACGCCCCATTGATCCTGCACTTGTACCACTGCATATCCATCTTTAAAATCTCTCGCTTCACGGAACATAGGTGAAATGACCATTTCCCCTGTTTTATCTACAAAGCCGTATTTTTGTGTCTTTTCATCCAGTACACTGCAAAGCCCTTCAGAAAGTCTAAAAAGCAGTTTGCCCTGTTCCATAGAGATTTCTCCGTTCTTATCATAATAATGGTCTACATTTTTCTCTGCACCGGAAGGCAGCACTACATCCTGAGATATGCGCAAACAATATGCATTGCTCTCATAAGAATCTCCGGGCTGGTCTGCCATCTTTTTGACTTTCTCGCCCTTTGTATTGATAAGCCAAACAGGGCCATTTTGTTCTTCCAGTACATATGCTGTGCCGTCATAAAAATCAGATGCCCATACATACTGAGGTGCAATGACTTCTTCTCCCTGTTTGTTGATATAGCCATATCCCTGTTCTGTCTGTACTAAAGACATACCATCTTGAAAACTTTTACAAGACTTGTACTTGGGCTCTACAACATAGTTTCCTTTCTTATCGATCACACCGCATTTCCTTGTTTCCAAATCGCGAACCACTGCCCGTTCTTCAGAAAAGTATCCGCCATCGGCAAATTGCAGAGGAATCTGCAGCGTTCCCTTTGCATCAACATAGCCTTCCACTTTCTGACCGTCCTTTTCGTCACTTACGCATGCCAGCCCTTCATGAAAATCACCTATGGAATCATAAGCCACATCGAACTGTTTCTGTCCATTTTCATCCATAACGTATTCCTGTTGCCATCTCTCTGTGTATACACAGAACATTCCTTCTCCCAAATATTCCATCCTGAAGATTTCCCCTGGTGCGAAATGACTTTTTAATTTTCCGTTGCTGTCCAAAATATCGTAAGCATATTTGTAATATCCTTCTGTATCATCGATCCCAAGGAAATATCCATCTCCCAGATTTTGTATGCCACTGTATGTAGCGGTCAGTGCCACCGCATAGAGCGGTGCCTGTCCTTCGCCGGAAATGACAGGTGTTTTCAGATTTTCTTCAAAAATAATCTGGTTTTCCCGGACGGTTACAGTCACTTCCTGTTTGGTACTGTCCCAATGGAGATCCGCATCTGTCAACTGATATCCGCATTGATTCAATATGGTAAGCCAGTTTCGCAGTGGAATGAACAACCGACCGTTTTTCACTTCCATTTTTCCCACCACAGGCTGTTCTTCGCGATTGACAACGATCTTATTTTCCTTCACATACAAAAATATAGAACTTTCTCCCAGAAGTACCCCTGCCTGCTGGTCTACGCTATTCCAATAGATTTGCGCATCAGGATTGATGGATGTAAAAAATGTCCGCAAGGGCAGCATCACATAGCCGTCTTTCAAATAAATTTCCGCATCCGAAGACTGCAAGACATCGTCCCTATAAAAATTTGTCGTACCAACTATCCCACGATACTCATGAGGCTCCAGCAACAAGCGTTCCTCTTTTGCCCATGTTGGTACTGTCCCTGTCAAAAGCAAAGCACTGCTCAGCAAAATACAAAACCCTTTTTTCATGTAAAATTCCTCCCTTATGTATTACCTCATCAAAGGATTTTTGATAACCCCTACTTTTACGGTCCTTATACCGTTTTCATTTGGAATGATCTGTTTCACCACAGCATATCCATCCTGAAATCTCTCCGCATAGTCAAACGTCGGAGAAATGACCATGTTCCCTTTCTCATCAGCATAGCCGTATTTTCCTGTTTCTTTGTCAAGCACAGCAGAAAGCCCTTCCGAAAAACCGGACTGAAGTTCATATGTTTCTCTGGAGATTTCTCCATTTTTGTCATAATAACGATAAATTCCCTGATATCCCAACGGGTATTCTACTTCCAGCAAATCCCAGGATGGCGTATAGAAATAAGATGTTTCTTTCGGTAATTCCAGTAACTTTCTGACTTCTTCCCCATTTTTATCAATAACAATGATCTGCCGATCTTTTGTAACGGCAAAAGCGGTACCATTTTGGAAATCACTGACAAAACCATACTGGGGCGGAACCACTTCTTCTCCCTGATGGTTGATGAAGCCTTCCCCGGAAATGGCTTGCACATGTGCCAGTCCTTCCCGGAAAGGATCCGCGGAGCGATACTTTGGCTCAATGACCACATTCCCTTTTGTGTCAATGAAGCCATACTGCCCGATACCGGATTCACTCATGGACACAGGTGCCACACCTTCTGAAAAAGATCTTGCCGAACCATACTGCATGGGAATCTGCAAATTTCCTTCTGTATCTATATATCCATACCGATAGCCATTTTCCGTTTTTTCCCGAACCAATGCCAATCCTTGGGCATACGGCCAAATCTGGTCATAGTCTGCGGAAAACAACCTGTTTCCTTTTGCATCCACGACATATGCCGGGCGTTCTTTCTCTTCATAATCATAGACACAGAAACGATCTTCTCCCAAATATCCAACATGATGCGCTGTTCCGGGCGCAAATGTGGCAAGCCTCTTTCCAGTACTGTCAAAAATGATCTGGTCATTCTCATCGCTATAATTTTCTGCAATGAAATAACCATCTCCTGCATTCCAGATAAAATCATATTGTTCTGTTGGCTCCACCAGATAAACGGGTTTCTGTCCTTCCCCTGTGATTTCTGTTTTTGTCAATTCCTCATCCCTATTAATGACATGTTCACCAACATTAACAATGGCTTCACCTTTTTCGCTGTCCCAGACAATGCTGTTCTCATCCATTTCATAGTTGCAGCGTGTCAGGATTTTCTGCCAGTTTCGCAGAGGTACAAACAAACGACCATCTTTCACTTCCAGTTTGCCTGATACGTTTACATTGCCATATTCTACCTGTATCTTATTTTTCGGTACATCCAGCAGGATACGGTATTCCCCCATCCATACCGTTGCCACCTGTTTTTCCCGATCCCATAGAATCTGAGCATTTTCATCCACTGCCGTAAAGAACGTCCGCACTGGCAGCATCACATAACCATCTTTCAGATAGATTTCCGTATCCAAAGTCTGCAAAACATCGTCTTCGTAGAAATTCTTCGTGCCAACTTCCGCCCGGTAGGTGTGCGTTACCTGTTCCACTTCAGCCATATCCCCATATACAGGTACTGTCCCCATCAGCAAAGCACTGCTGAGCAAAATACAAATTCCCTTTTTCATACAAGGCCCCCCCTAATCATTTCATCAACGGATTTGCGATGATCCCCCATTCTTCGTCACGGGAGCCATCTGATTTCTCCACCAAATGTTTTACCACGGCATAACCATCCTTGAAGGATTCTGCCTTCGTAAAAGATGGCGTAACAATTATTTTTCCCGTTTCGTCAGCATAGCCCACCATTTTCCGTGTATTGTCATACGCTGGCGCAAGCCCCTCTGACAGTTCTTTTTCCAAACGGAAAACATCATCGGAAATGGCTCCATTTTTATCATAATTTTGAATCACATGGGTATGGTCTGTGCCAGCAACTCCCTCTACAATATATTCCACTTGCATCAATTGGTCATTTCCTTCTGCGGATGCACTGCCTCCTTTCACTTCTGTAATTTTCCGCAATTTCTTTCCAGCATCGTCAATGATCCAGACCTCATTATCTTCTCCTGTAACGGCAAATGCTGTTCCGTTGACAAAATTACTTGCTGATTTATATACCGGCGAAATCACAAATTCCCCCCAATGATTTATAAATCCTACACCTTCAGAAGTCCGCACCATTGCCAATCCTTCCAGGAAACTACCACAAGCATTATAAATCGGTTCCACAACAAATTTTCCATTTTTGTCAACAAATCCCCATTTTTTCTGCTCCAATTTTCCCTGACTGACTGCTGCAACACCTTCTGAAAATGGTTCTGCCTTTGTAAATTGCAGAGGAATTTGGAGATTTCCTTTTACATCCACATAACCATACAGGTATTCCCCATTGACCATATCACCAACAACTGCCATTCCTTCGGAATAATCCAGAATTCTGTCATAAGGCAGGGTAAACACGGTCTTGCCTGTCTGGTCTACCACATATTTCTCACGAAGATCTGCGCTGGTCACATAAAACAGATTTTCTCCCAGATATTCCAACTGGAAAACACTATGCGCCGGAAAATCGATCAATACCTTTCCTGTGCTGTCGATTACATCATAATCGCATTCCTGCCCTGCGGTGATAACACCTACCGGAACATCTTTTCCATATTTCAGCGCAATAAAATATCCATCACCTGCATTCTCAATAAAATCATACTGTTCTGTCATTTCCATGGCATAGCTTGGTGCCTGTCCTTCCCCAGACAGTACCAATTCCCGCACATCTTTCTGTTCTGTAACTTTGCTTTCCTTGATTTTGACAACTGCTTCCTGCTCTGCGCTGTTCCAGACAATGTCTTCATCTGTTAATGGATAATTACAAGCGTTGAGGATATGTCTCCAATTCCGCAGAGGCACAAACAAACGCCCATCTTTTGTTTCCATTTTCCCTGATACAGGAAGCACTTTTCCATTGACTTGGATTTCATTTTGATCCACATTCATGGTAATGATATTGGGCCCCTGCATAACAGAAGCGATTCGTTTTTCCCTGTTCCAATCAATGATGGTCTGATCCCCCATGGCTGCAAAAAACGCTCGCACCGGCAGCATCACATAACCATCTTTCAGATAGATTTCCGTATCCAAAGTCTGCAATACATCATCCTTATAGAAATTCTTCGTGCCAACTTCCGCACGATAGGTATGTGTCACCTGTTCCACTTCAGGCACATTCCCATATACAGGTGCTGTTCCCATAAGCATGGCACTGCTCAGCAAAATACATAACCCTTTTTTCATACAAAATCCCCCTTTTTTGCCCTGTCTATTTACTTCTAAACTCAGTATAGCAGAAACCCATTTTTTGTCTGCTGTTTTAAGAAATCTGTACACATTTTGATACATTCGTGTAACATTTGTGATCTGTTTACAACAAAAGAAGAATGGAGAAAAGCAACTTCCCCTTAAGAAATCACTAATTTTTCTTTTCCTTCATTTCTTAAGGGGAATTGCGGCGGCCGTCTTCAGAAGAAAACATTTCAAATAAAATTTCAGTGAAAATAAGAAAGCTGAAATCCTCTATATGACAAGGATTTCAGCTTTCTTTGTTTTCTTATGAAGATGCCCCTAAGCTCCATTCTTTTTAATACATATTATTTAAGCATACTGACGGAACAGTTTTGCCATCTTATACAGGTAAACCAGCTGCACAATGGCAATCACAAAAGTACCAATGGCAAATACCAAAATGAGGAGTGCTGCCAACAAGAAGGAAATCAAGACAACCAAAGCACTCACAATCATCCCCGCAATGACCACACAATACCATTTCCACAGTGTCAGCCACTTTTGAGAGAACTCCAGATCAAAGTCCCGCAGCACTGCCGCATGGCTATGGAATTCATAATATTTCGCTACCAGTCCCAAAATCAGTGTCGGCAGACCAATAACAAGAACCATCAATGGATTTTCCACCTGAACGACTTCCAATGCCATGGATAACACCGCAGCTAAAATGCTGAAGATACCCGCCATACGATATTTTTCTTCCACCTCTTTCATGGGCATCAGGATCACGCCATACAAAATCCCTACAACCATGGACAAGATGGTTCCAAAAATATAAACACCTGACTCCTTGCCAAAGAGATTTTCATTCCCCAAAATGCCTGCGATGGCGCTGGGAATGATGAGCCAGAACAAAATCCACAGCCATTTCCCCAGAATTTCCGCATGCTCTTTCTTCTCAGATTCCTTTGCCAGAATATTTCCATCCTTTAGAATATCCGGCATTTGCTCATTGTTTGTCCAGGTACCCTGATTCTTTTCATCATATCTTTCGTCCATAAATATCCCCCTTTTCATCTATGCCTGTTTCAATAACAAACTGCTGATTGTATTCCAGCCCCTTTCTGATTTTGGTTTTCTATATTCTACAATAGATTCCATTTTTTGTATATAGCATACAATTCCTTTTTGGTTTTCTTAAAAAAATAGTAACATTTTGTTCTTTTGTTGTTTTTCCTATCAAAAGGTGCTAAACTTTACTGTAATCATAACGTGAAATCGAAAGCATATGGGAAGGGGGCATCTCTTTGCGTTTATTAAACAAAGGCGGTCTTTTGGTTGTTCTTCTTGTAGGTGTGATTTACTTATTTTTAAAGTCCAGCCAGCCTGATATGATTTGGAAAGAACTTTCAGATACAGACAGGCAGGAAGTAACCAGCCTTTTGGCAGAAACCAAACCGGAAGAAATGTATTTTCCCACCACCATGCCGGAAGAAATGAATCTGGATCACGCAGAAGCCAGAACGGAAAATGACACTGTTACGGTAGAATGCTATTTTCAAAAATTTATTTCTGGACGAAACAAAAGACATGACTTCTCTCCACCAAAAATAGAGACGGAATCCCTTTGGTTCCTTCAGTCCAATGATGCCGCATACATTGCAAAACAAAGTGGTATGGAAGAAGGACAGACCTTACAGGAAGGCACTTACCAATTCCAGAAAAGCCAGCTTGGAAACACATTATGCTGGAAACAGGGAAACCTGACCTGTATCCTTCGTGGAGAGATGCAGGAACAAGATATGAAAAAGATTGCCGAATCTATGCAGCCAGTATAAATGCAAAGGCTTTTCAGAAAACAAAGATAGCCGGAATCCTTACAAAGGATTCCGGCTTTTTTATCCTAGATTATTTGTTTTGCATTATGCCAGCTGTAAAAACTGGCGCAGTTCCTGCTGCAAATCTTCTGTTTTATACCCCATATCATAAACCATGTAAGAGGTATCTGTCAGATTCATATACTGAATCAAATTGTCATAGAGCAAACGTGTCATATCGTCACTGTCGAAATCAATCATTTTCTGCGCCACTGCTTTATTGGGTGCCATTTCCTCAATGGATGATGTATAACCACTGCCATCTTTTGCCCAATGGATTTCTTCCAGCTTCCATTCTCCCTGTTCTTTCACAAAATCCAGACGAGCAGGCACCCGGGAACCACCTTCATTGAGCAGGCAATATCCCTGGTTTCCTACACGGTTCATGCGGTATCTGTCATCGCCTACCACACAGCATACCTGCAACGTATCCTCTGTTTCCGCTACATCCAGAATCAGCGGCGCAAATACTACCAATTCATGTCCGTTCAATGTATCTTCTTTCTTATAAGCAGAGAGGGCTTTATATACTGCCTGCACTGCCGTTTCTTTGGATGTTACCCGAGAACGGGCTGCTTCTTTGGATAAAGACAGGTATTCCGCTTCTGGCATCTCAGCATATTCCTGTTCCAAACCTTTATAAAAAGGCACTGTATACTGAGAATCCAGCGCACAGTAAACCTGATACCATTCTTCCGGCGTTTCATCAAAACTTACGCCATCTCTTCTGCTGCCATAAGCCAATTCATCTGCCGCCAGCATCGTGACATAGCTTTCTGTATCTGTACCACCGGGCATTTGCATCAAGCAGTAGATTAGCGCATCATCTTTCAATGCCACAAGCTGTGCAAACGCTTCTGACTGCCGTATCTGATCTGCCCATGCTGCAAAATCCCCCTGTAAAGGCATCTCTGCGCTGATGTTCTGCACCAGCTCCATGGCTGTCTGATAATTTTCCACCCAGTTTTCGCGACCTGCTGTTTCCAGCGTTTCTGTAAATGGGCAGTCAAAAAGGATATTCAGTTCTTCCACAAAGGCAGCAAATGTATCAAAATCCGATGTAAAGGAGCGGAGGTCTATATCACCATAATATTTTTCCGCCATCTGTCTGTCAAAATGGAACGTCACGCTTTCCGTTGTAGGGGTATCGTGTATTTTATATTCCAGAAAGTCCGCATTATCCACCAACGCTAAGAACAGATAGGCATTTCGTTCCAGCTGATCTGTATTAGAAAGCAAAGCCTGTTTTTCCGCTTCCGTAGTGGCTTCTGTAAACATCAAATGCTGTTTGGCGCCAAAAGGACTGCCTTCGTCTGTAAAAAGTTCCATGCCCTCTTCATGATATGTCAACCCATTGGGCAATGGCAACAGCCCCAGTATTTTTCCTACATCAGAGGCACCGCCGATGTAAGGCGTTCTAGCATCATACAATTCCCGTGTCAAATCCGTCTGCACGGCTTCTGTGGTCTGCTGCGATTCCACAGGCGTACAACCCACAAAGGTAAAACAGAATATCACCGCTGCTGTTACCAAAAAAGACATCATTCGTCCTTTCTTCTTTTGCTGCATATCCACAATCGCCTCCAATCTTTTTTCCAGTGTTTTTCGGTTCTCCACAAAAGCCGTGGACAGTCTGGCTCTTTTCCGATTTCCTTCTCGAATACTGTTTAAAATGGCCATACTGTACGCCTTGCGTGCCTGCAAATCCGCTCCATCCACCACTTTTGCATCACATTCCAGCTCTGTGCTCCATTCCAGTTGGTCAATAAGCCAATACATGAGGGGATTAAACCAGTGCATTGCCTGTACCATCAGAAAAACCCATCTACCCAACATATCACCATTATCGCAATGGAACAGCTCATGACGCAGTACCCATTTCATTTCTTCCAGATCTCTATCTTGGGTATCCACATATATGGTCTTGCGGAACAATCCCACACAAATGGAACTGGGCAGACCTCTATGGCAGTAAATCCGCGGCTTTCGAATCAGAATGGGCATTTCTTTATGGAGCTGCTGATAACTCTCCAGCAATGCGGGATCGGTAATCTTTTCCCGACCTTTGTGGAGATACCACTGCATCCGCCCATACTGCACCAAATGAAACAACAGGAACAACGCCATACCCACTGCCCAAATCTGATACAATTCCGGAAGTGTCTGTTTCTCCGGCTTTGCTGTTGGCACCGGTGTTTCTGTTGTCTGCTGCTGGCTTTGTGTCTGCATGACAAGACTTTCCTGCCCTTGGGCAAGATTTTCTCCTGACGCAGGTGCTTCAGCAGGCATCTCTTCCCTTGGCGCTGAGCTCACCTCTACTTCATGGGAAAGTAATACATCCGGCCCAGGAATCTGCCAGTAAGCGTTGCCGCTGTATGCAGTCATGGACATAATCAGAAGCCCCATCATGATTCTCATACAATTCAGATAGCATTTCACACTGTATCGCCGCAGGAGAAAAGGACGCAGCAACATCAGGAGCAAAATGGTGATGATCCAAGGCAGTGTCACCTGCCAGACAGCGTCAAAACATCTACGCAGCACCACAGGTGCCCATTGTATCATGGTTTCCCACAACATACTCAAGCACCTCCTGTTTTCTCCTCAATAAACTTCGCCAAGTCATCTAAATCCGCATCGGAAATGGTGTGACTGCGATACAAAGACGCCACCAGTTTTGTCAAAGAGTTGGCATTGACTTTCCGCAAAAACAAACTGTTTTCAAAAGCCAGATAGTCCTCTTCTTTCACAGTGATTTCGTAATAGCGATTTTTTCCTTCTTTATAACTGGAAAGAAATCCACGGTCAATGAGCCGATTCAAAAGTGTCTGAAGGGCTGACACATTCCAAGGGCGGCTCAAGTCCAACTTTTCTTTGATTTCCGAAGTGGAAAGAACTCTGTTTTCCTGCCAGATCACCTGCATGATCTCCAATTCCGTATCGGGAAGTTTTTGCATAAAACTCCCTCCTTTCAACTCCTACACTTGTATGTTTTACTATATCATACACTTGTAGGAATTGAGTGTCAAGTCCTTTTCCCCTCAGAAAAACCAATTTTCCAGATTCCTTTTTCCCTCTTACAACGCCTCAAAGGGGAGATTTTTCCGCAAAGGACGCCCCATCCCTTGACAAATCCGCCGTTTATGATATGCTGAATAGGTATGAAATATCACAGGAGAAATGAGGGGTTTTCATGAGTAAAACATATATTCCCGCGGGCTATCAGTCTGTACTTACTTTATATGAAACACAAAACGCAATCGGTCTGATCCACCAGACTTTTGAAGAACATCTGTCTCAGACACTGAATCTGAAACGCGTATCCGCGCCTTTGTTCGTTGATCCTTCCACAGGACTGAACGACAACCTCAACGGCGTAGAACGTCCCGTAAGCTTTGAAGTGCCTGCTACCGGCGTAACTGCTGAAGTAGTACACTCTCTGGCAAAATGGAAAAGAATGGCTCTTTACCGCTACGACTTCCGTCCCGGCAAAGGTCTGTATACCAATATGAATGCGATTCGCCGTGATGAAACCCTGGATAATCTCCATTCTATTTATGTTGACCAGTGGGATTGGGAAAAAGTCATCACACCGGAAAAACGCAATATTCAGGAATTGAAATTCACTGTACAGGGCATTGTGATCTGCATCTGCGACACACTGGAAGTGCTGAAGAAAAAATATCCTCGCATCAAAACAGAGCTGTGCAGAGAAGTTACATTTATCACTTCTCAGGAATTGGAAGACAGATATCCTGACCTGACACCAAAGGAAAGAGAAAACGCCATTGTAAAAGAATACAAAACTGTATTCATCATGCAGATTGGCGATATACTTCGTTCCGGCGAACGCCATGACGGTCGTGCGCCTGACTATGACGACTGGCAGCTCAACGGCGATCTGCTGTTCTACAACCCTGTACTGGACAACGCACTGGAAATTTCCTCTATGGGTATTCGTGTAGACGCTGCATCTCTGGACAGACAGCTGACAAAAGCTGGCTGTGACGACAGACGTGCCCTGACATATCACAAAATGCTGCTGGAAGGCAAACTGCCCTGCACCATCGGCGGCGGTATCGGTCAGTCCCGTCTGTGCATGCTGCTGCTGGGTAAAGCCCACATCGGTGAAGTACAGTCCTCTATCTGGGATCAGGAAACATTTGATGTCTGCAACGCAGCCGGCGTAACACTGCTGTAAGGCAAATTTTATGAAAATCAAAATGGCACTGCCGCAAAAAGGCAGTGCCATTTTTTATGTTTTGGATACTTTTGCAAAATATGCCCGATTATATGCCACAGCGCCGTCCTCCGGCTTGAATACTGCCGCCATTTCGTTATAGGAAACGGCTTTTTCCCGCCGTCCCAAGCGGTCATAGCAGACACAGAGCTGGATACAGGGCAGATACCCATAACAATCCTCTCGGATAAATCCGCCGCCATTTTTCCGTTTTTCCACCCGCAAAGCCGTTTCATACCAGAAAATAGCCTCTCTCCACGCCTGTCTGTCGAAATAATATCGCCCCAGATCACAGCATGTTTCCGCCCGAGGCAAATCCAGTGTAAAACTGTAAAACAATGCTTCCAGCTGCTCCTGTGGTTTTTGCAGATGTCCATAGCAAATGGCCATCTGCCGACAAGCTTCCAGTTTATTTTCCAGCCATGCCCCTTCCCTGCCCATGAACACACGAAATTCGTCTATGGCCTCTCCATATCGTCCATGATAATATAATTCTCTGGCATAATAAAATTGCTCTCTGGGACTGAATACACAGCCTTCTGCACGCATCTTTTCGTAAATCAGCAAATTGCGGTCTGTGCCATATGCTTTTTCCTTTCGATGTTCCACATGAATGTCCTCGTGGATGATATTTCCATAAGGGGTAATGACTTCATGTACCCGTCCTTCCCATAAAGGACGTCCTGTGTTTTTCACAATCCTCTCCCGAAAATAAGAAAACGTCGCCTTTCCGCCTGCGTCAAAAGCCACATCATAAGGCATCATCACCACGTCGGCTTTCGTTTCCTCCAATTTTTCTTTCAGCGCTACGATTTTTTTCTGTTCCGACTCCGGCACCACATCATCCGCATCCAGCCACATACAATAATCCTTCGTGGCTTTGGAAAAGGAAAAATTTCTCGCTGCCGCAAAGTCAGCACACCACTGAAAATCACAAACCACATCCGCATATTTTTCCGCAATTTCTTTTGTCCTGTCCACAGAGCCCGTATCTACCACAACGATTTCATCGGCAAAACCTTTTGCGCATTGCATACATCGCTCCAAGGTCAATTCTTCGTCTTTTACAATCATACATAGGCTAATGGTTGCCATCCAATCCCTCCACAAACCAACCTGATTCATGTTATGCCATTGGGACAGCAAATTTGCCTGTATCACCAATAAAAAAAGTGGGGATGGATTAGGGGCATCTTCATAAGAAAACAAAGAAAGCTAAAATCCTTATCATGACAAAGGATTTTAGCTTTCTTATTTTATGAAAATTTTATTTGTTATGTTTTCTTGTGAAGACAGCCATCGCAATTCCCCTTAAGAAATCAAGGAAAAGAAAAATCAATGTTTTCTTAAGGTGAAGTTGCTTTTCCATGCCCACTTTCTTGTTAATCTCGTGTCTGCATCACAAACAGATACCCTTTTCGGATTTTCACTTTCGCTTCAGTGCCTGTCATGACGTTGCTGACAGCCACCAATTTATCATCCAGTGCCAGATCATAGTCTACCAGCGGATATTCCAGACCTTCCAGTGTCACACCTTCCACCTGCATACTCAAAGGAATGGTAGATACCAAATCTCCTGCTTTGCCATAGAGGGTGACTTCTTTATCAATGAGTTCCACACAGTTTTTCTCATTGACCAGAATCCCACGTACGCCTTTTTTCAGCAGATACAGCAGCAGATGAGCATTGGCAAGGGTATGGTCGAAACGGTCGCCAATACCGCCAATGAGCACCAATTCTGTTGCCCCCAGCTCTAAGGCCAAAAGCATGCCAAGCTGCATATCTGTTTCATTTTTGTGGGTAGGAAACTGGCGGATGGAAATGCCCATATTACGATATTCTTCCAGCACTTCCGGGCGCACAGAGTCAAAATCTCCCACGATGTAATCCGGTGTAATCCCAAGGGCTTTTGCATGGTGCATGCCGCCGTCACAGCAGATGATGCAATCCGCATCCTGCAAATACTTCTCACAAAAACTGTAATCCGTTATGGCTGCCCCTGCAAACAATACTGCTTTCATTCTGCCTCATACTCCTTGAAAATTTCCATAAAGCCTTTTGCCGCACCAGCAATATCTTCTTTGCCAAACACAGCGGAGCCTGCAACAATGACATTGGCGCCTGCATCCAACACTTCTCTCACGTTATCCAGCGTGATGCCGCCGTCTACCTGAATGTCATAAGAAAGGCCCAATTCTTTTTTCCATGCTGCCAGCTGGGCAATCTTAGGCACCTGATCTGCCATAAATTTCTGGCCGCCAAAACCGGGTTCTACGGTCATAACCAATACCATATCCACATCTTTCAGGAAAGGTTTGATGGTTTCCACAGGTGTTTTGGGTTTGATGGTGATACCCACTTTCGCGCCTGTTTCTTTGATCTTCGCAATACAGCCCGCAGGGTCTTTGGTCGCTTCCACATGGAAATTGATGATGTCAGCACCCGCTTTGCGGAACTGTTCCACATAACGCTCCGGGTCTACGATCATCAGATGGGCGTCAAAAACCATATTGCTGGCTTTGCGAATCCCCTGAATCACAGGAATCCCAAAAGAAATATTGGGTACAAACACACCATCCATTACATCCAGATGGATGTAAGGTACCCCTGCCTGTTCCACAATCGCCAGCTGTTCGCCTACCTTTGTGAAATCAATGGACAGCATAGAAGGGGACAAATAAATAGCCATTTCAGTTTCTCCTTTCGTTTTCCAGTTCCTCATAAAGCATTTTGTATCTTTCATATCTGCGGCTGTCAATGGCATCGCCGATCTGTTCCTTTACGGCGCAGTCCGGCTCATTGATATGCACGCAGCCGTTGTAATAGCATTTGTGCAGAAAAGGCTGAAATTCCCGGAAATAATACTGCAGTTTATCTGACGGGATATGGTTCAGGAACAGAGAGGTAAAACCGGGAGAATCCACGATATAACTCTGTTCTGTAATACGAATCAGCTCAGCGTGACGGGTGGTATGACGACCACGCTGTATTTTCTCACTGATTTCCCCTGTATTCAGCTCTAAACCGGGGAAAGCGGCGTTGATGAGGCTGCTTTTTCCTACGCCGGAAGGGCCTGCGAATACGGAAATTTTGTTTTCCAATGCTTTCCGCAGTTCCTCGATGCCAATGCCCTTTTCCGCACTGGTGCAGAAGACAGGATAGCCTGCCGCTCTATAAAGAGCAGCAGCATCCTCATATTTGTTTTGTTTATCTCTGTCGATCTTGTTGATGACGATGACAATATCCAATTCCTGTTCTTCTGCCAGCAGCAAAAATCTGTCCAGCAGATCCAGATTCATATTAGGGCTTTTTGCCGCAAAGACAATGACCGCCTGATCGATATTGGAAACTCTGGGACGGATCAGCTCATTTCTTCTGGGCAGGATCACATCCAGACTTCCCTTTTTGTTGGCTTCATCCAGCACGGAAATCTGTACAGAATCTCCAACGGTGGGGCGAATGCCTTCCTTACGGAAAATCCCTCTGGCACGGCATTCATAGATGCCTTCCACGGTATCGATATAATAGAATCCGCCGATTCCTTTCAAAATCACTCCATCCAGCATATTTTACTCCTTATTCTCAGAAGGTTACATTTTCAGACAATGTTGTCTGTCCATCCACTGTACCGGTGACTGTACCGCTGCCAGTACCTGTTACGGCAATACTGAAGGGGAAGTCAGACAAATTTCTGGTTTCATCGATGACCGTTGTTGTTCCATCAGCATCTGTTTTCACTACTTTGACATGAACCGTATCACCAGCACCTTCCGGTGCTGTAATGGTGAAGTACTGGGTGCTGGTGCTGTTGGAATCAGCAGGTTGACCGCTGCCGCCTTCTCTGGGTGGTTCTTCTTCCTGCGGTTCTTCCTGCACAGGCGCGCCTTTACTGATAGCCAGATTTACAACGCTGCCGCTGGGTACTTCAGACTTTGGTGTCAATGTCTGGGTGATAACTCTGCCTTCTGCTACTGTATCGCTTTCCAGATAAGAAATTTTGCCTACTGTCAGACCAACTGCTTCCAGACTCTGTACCGCACTGCTTTCTGTATCGCCCTGTACATCAGGTACCACTACATTGCCGCCTTCTTCGGGCTTGCAGACAGTCAGTGTGATATGGGTATGGGCATCAATCTTTGTGCCTTCTTCCGGATTCTGAGAAATAACATGACCGGGTTTTACATCTTCGCTTTCTTCATAAACAATATCCGGTGAAGTGCCAACCAGTTTGGTGATGGCTTTGATCGCATCACTTTCAGACTTGTTCAACACATCCGGCATTTCCTGTTCTTTCAAACCAAGGCTGACTTTGACACCAATCTTCGTATTGCCTGCTACCATGGTTTCAGGGTCTACATTCTGCCAGAAGATCATACCTTCATCATAATAATTGCTGTAATCCTCGCCTTCTTTTACCAGTTTCAGACCAAGTTTTTTCGCTTCTGCTTCTGCTTTTTCATAAGTCATACCGATAAACTGAGGTGTTTCGATATTCTTTTCGCCGCTGCCGAAGCCCTTGAAGCCGCCCAGCACACGCAGACCAACAGAACTGATAATCACAATCAGCACAATGGCTGTAACGATGGCTGCCGCGATAACACGACGTTCTGCCTTACGATCCCGTTCATTGTCGTATTCCTCTTCTTTCCGTGGATTACGGCGTTTCCGTTCGGGACGTCTGCTTTTCTTCACTTCTTCCACCGCCATGTATTCGCCTTCGTAATTATCGTCTTTGGAAATTTTCAGGCGTTTGCCATATTTTTCAAAGCTTACCAGCGGTGTGTTCACATCGCCTTCTACCTGAGGTTCTTCTGCCGCCGATGCTTCTTCATTCTTCTTGAAACGAATCAGATCAATTTCGCTCTCATCCGCTTTCCGTGTCGCATCTTCTACGTTTTCCATGGCAGGGATATTTTCCCGGAAATGAGAACCGCTTTCTGCCCGTCTATGAACCAAAGGACTTTCCGCTGTGACAGCTTCATCCTCCATTTTGCGGATTCTAGCGCGTTCTGCTTCTGCTCTTTCCTTGGCTTCCCGCAGTTCTTTTGTCGCTTCTGCCCGTCTGCTCATACGGATACCTGTGGCAGCTCCAGCAGCTGCGCCTGCCGCACCTGCCACTGCTGCGTGGCTTCTTTCTTTGGCTTCTGCCTGACGTTCCTGTTCCGCATGAACAGCCACTTCTGTTCTGGCACGCATCAAGTCTGCCAACATCAGATCAATGCTCGCATAACGTTCATCGGCTTTTTTCATAGTCGCTTTTTTGATGATGCCTTCCAAGGAAGGTGTGCAGTTGGGGTTATACTGACGGATGTCCGGCAGTTCCTCATTGATATGTTTCAGCGCAATGGAAACGGAATTGTTTCCCTGGAAAGGCAGTACACCTGTAATCATTTCAAACATGGTAATGCCCAGAGAGTAAATGTCACTCTTTTCATCCACATAGCCGCCTCTGGCTTGTTCTGGAGAAAAATAATGTACAGATCCTGCTGCATTGGCTGTGGTTGTCATGGTTGTGGCACGGGCAGCACGGGCAATGCCGAAGTCTGTTACCTTTACCACACCGTCTGTCCCCACCAGAATGTTCTGTGGCTTGATGTCCCTATGTACGATATGGGCTTTGTGTGCCTGAGAAAGGGCAGACGCAATCTGAATGGCTACATTAATGGTGGAACGGGAATCGAAAGGCGCTTTCTTCCGAATGGCTGTTTTCAGCGTATCCCCATGAATGTATTCCATAACGATATAGTTGATCTCCCCATCCTCGCCAACATCATACACACGGACAATGTTGGGGTGAGAAAGTCTTGCGGCAGAACACGCTTCCGAACGGAACCGTTCGATAAATTCCTCGTCACCGATAAATTCTTCCCGCAAAACCTTAATGGTCACATAACGATCCAGTTTTTTATCTTTGCCGCGGTAAACCACCGCCATGCCCCCTGAACCGATTTTCTCTATGATTTCGTATCTGTCCCCAAGGACAGAACCCGGATTCAATAACATCAGTCGTTACCTCCTAAATTTCTATCAAAATGAGGGATATATTGTCATAACCGCCTCGCAGATTTGCTGTTTCCACTAATTTTTCAGCTTTCCTTTTCACGGATTCTTTCTGCCGCAGCATCTGAGCCATCTCCTCATCAGAAAGCATGCCCGAAAGACCGTCTGTGCAGAGCAGGAGCAAATCTCCTTTCTCCACAGGCACGATGGTCATATCCGTTTCTACTGTGTCTTTGATACCGACAGCCCTGGTGATGATATTGCGCTTTGGATGCACCGCTGCTTCTTCTTTGGTGATGGTTCCTAATTTCACCAGTTCCATCACATAAGAATGGTCAGTGGTCAGAGGATTCAAAATCTCTTTCTGCATCAAATACGCGCGGCTGTCACCAACATGGGCTACATAGACTTTTCTGTTATCCACTACGGCTGCAACCATAGTGGTTCCCATTTCCGCAAATTCCAGGGCGGAATTGGACTGATCGAATACGGATTTGTTAGCCGCCTGAAAAGCGCCTGTGAGCAAATCCGGAATTTCCTGTATTTCTTTATGTTCCGCCACATAATCCACGAAGGCTTCAATGGCGCCATTGCTCGCTACTTCGCCGGCATTGCATCCCCCCATACCGTCTGCGACGATATACAAATGCTGCAGCGGTGCATCTTCTTCCGCTAAATAATAAGCATCTTCGTTATTTTTACGGCATCTTCCGATGTCGCTGATTCCGACTGCCTTCACGTTTTCCACCTCCTAAGGCTTTTTCCCCGTCTAAAGCCGTCTGATTTTTTATTTCTGCATATATCTTCTTCTCAGCTGTCCACAGGCTGCGTCAATATCGCTGCCCAATCTTCTGCGAATGGTGGTTTCCACACCATTTTCCTGAAGCAAATGAGCAAAACGCTGCACACGGTCTGCGGAACTCTTTGTAAATTTTCTTTCTTTTACCGGATTCATGGGAATCAGGTTCACATGACAAAGGGTATGGCGCAGTTTGTCCGCCAATTCTCTGGCACAGGCATCGCTGTCATTAACCCCCTGCATCATGGCATACTCAAATGTGATCCGCCGTTTTGTGTGGTTTGCGTAATCCACGCATGCGGCAAGGAGTTTTTCCATGGGATTCGCCTTTGCCACAGGCATGATTTCTCTGCGGATTTCATCATTGGGCGCATGAAGGGAAACTGCCAATGTGATCTGTAAGTTTTCCTCTGCCAAACGATACATTTTTTCAATAAGTCCGCAGGTAGAAAGGGTGATATGACGCTGCCCCATATTCTGCCCTGCCGGGTCATTCAGCAAATGAATGAACCGCAGCACATTATCATAGTTATCCAGCGGTTCGCCGCTGCCCATGAGCACCACGCCGGAAATCCGCTGCCCCAAATCTTTCTGAATGGTATAGACCTGAGAAAGCATTTCCGCAGGTGTCAGGCTTCTTTCTACGCCGTCCAGTGTGGAAGCGCAGAATTTGCACCCCATTCGGCATCCTGCCTGTGTGGAAACACAAACAGTATTCCCATAATCATACTGCATCAAAACGCTTTCGATGATGGAGCCATTTTCCAACGCAAACAGGTATTTTCTGGTGCCATCTTCTTTGGAAAGGAGTCGTTCCACCATTTCCACACCGCCGATTTTTGCTTCCTGTTCTAATCTTTCCCGCAGTTTCTGAGAAAGATTCGTCATTTCGGCAAAAGTATCCACCTGTTTTTGATGGAGCCAGTCAAAAATCTGTTTGGCACGGAATTTCGGTTCACCCAATTCCCCCATGAACAGCTGCAATTCTTCCAGCGTCATGGATTTCACATCTGTTTTTGCCATAATTACATTCCTTTCTTCCGCAGGCGGGCGATGAAAAACCCGTCTGTATGATGGGACTGAGGGAAAAGGGTAATATAACCTTTTTCACCTTCCGCCGCCAGAGTTTCTGGCAAATACTGTCCCAAATCTTCTAATATATAGGATTCATGGTTCTGCAAAAACCATTCCACATTTTTTTCATTTTCCTTGCGGCTCAAAGTACAGGTGCTGTAAACCAGCACACCGCCGTCTTTGACGTATTTTGCCGCCTGTTCCAGAATCTGACGCTGGATGCCCACCAGTACGTCAATCTCACTGCCGTCTTTTTTCAAACGGATGTCCGGTTTCTTCCTCAGAAGTCCCAAACCGGAACAAGGCACATCTGCCAGCACGCGGTCATAAGCTCCAATGGCCGAAGTGTCTTCCACAGAAGCATCTCTAACGGATGTTTTCACAATGGAAATGCCAAGACGATGGGCACCATCAGCAATGAGTTCTGCTTTGTGTTCATAAATATCGCCGGCATGGATTTCGCCGCTGTTTTCCATGCGTTCCGCCATGGTGAATGTTTTCCCGCCGGGTGCCGCACAAAGGTCTAAAATCTTTTCGCCTTTCTGGGGGTCTAATACTGCCACTGCTGTCTGGGAGCTTTCATCCTGCACATGGAACAGACCTTCCTGAAATTCTGCCAGCCGTCCCAAATCTGCCGTTCTGCTCAAATGCAGCGCGTCTTTCCACAGACTGCCCTGCCGTACAGTGATGCCTTTTTCCTCCAGCTGTTTTGCCAGTGTTTCGGCATCTGTTTTCAGAGTATTGACCCGAATGGTCACATCAGGTGCTTCATTATCTGCCTGACAGAGTGCTTCTGTCTTTTCGTAGCCATAATACGCTACCCACATTTTCACCAGCCACAGGGGATGGGAATACACAACGCTGAGATATTCTGCCGTTCCTTTTTCTGGCAGTTTGATTTCTGTTTTTCCTCTGCCGATGGCACGAAGAACGCCATTGACAAAACCGCTGAGGGATTTGTACCCTCTCGCCGTTGCCAGCTTCACCGCTTCATTACATGCCGCGTTATCAGGCACATCCATAAAAAGCATCTGATACACTGCTGTCCGCAGCACCGCCAACAGCCAAGGCTTGATTTTATTTAATTTTGTATTGGAAAACTGGTCGATGACATAGTCCACATAATAAATATTCCGCAGTGTGCCATTGACGATTTCTGTCACAAAAGCCCTGTCCTGCTGGGACATAGCTCCATTTTGCCGCAGTAGACGCCGCAGCGCCGTATTATTATATGCGCCTTCCGCCAAAATCTGTACCATAGCTTCCGCCGCAACTTCTCTGGGATTGATTTGGATCATTGGATTTCAAATTCCCTTCTGTCTTTTTTCCGTTGGTTTATCAACTTATTATTATACGGGATTTTTCGCCATACATCAATATTTTTCGCCATTTTTCACGGTTTGTGCCGAAAAAACCCGCAAAAAATACAAAACGGATAAAACCCCGATAACCTGGATTTTATCCGTTTTTCTCATTTGTTATTATTCATCCCGTCTGCCGCCAAAAATGGCAATCAAACGAAGGAGCTGCAAAATTGCCACGGCTGCCGCCGCTACATAAGTCATGGCTGCCGCAGAAAGAACTTTTCTTGCGCCGCCAATTTCATCGGCATCCAGGAAATACTGGTCTTCCAGCATATGCAGTGCTCTGGAAGATGCATTAAATTCCACAGGCAGTGTCACAACGGTAAACAATACCGCCAGAGCATAAAACAAAATCCCCAATGTGATGAACATATTGGATGAACTGCCTCCAAAAAGCAGGCCAATGAGAATCAAAGGCCAAGCCAATGTAGAACCCAGATTGGACAAAGGTACCAGTGTGCTGCGCAGCACCAGGAACACATAACCTGTGTCATGCTGGATGGCATGCCCTGTTTCATGGGCAGCAATGCCAAGTGCCGCTACGCTTCTGCCGTCATAAACACCGGAAGAAAGGCGCAGGGTCTTTGTTCTGGGGTCATAATGGTCTGTCAGATGACCTGCCACACGTTCAATACGTACATCGTGAATACCAGCCTGTATGAGCATCTGTGCCGCAACCTGTTCCCCAGTCAGCCCACGTCTGTTGGGCACACGGGAATATTTGTTATAGGTAGACGATACTTTTGCCTGTGCCAGACCGGCTAAGATCATGGCAATGATTAATAAAAAAACATATTCCATGTTATATCCATAAAAAAACATATGGTGCCATTCCTCCTTTTTCAGTTCCTAGAATCTAAAAATCTTACTGTAAAAGGATGCCCTCTTTCATTGCGTGTCCTCTCAGATATGCGTCTGTCATCATGCGTTTGCCGCCGCGTGCCTGCACTTCTGTAATCAGCAGACAACCGTCGCCGCATTTGACAACAAAGCCTTTTTTCACCACAGCCACAATTTCCCCATTGGCTGCGCTGTTGGCCTGCACATCAGAAAGGGATGCGCCGAAAATCTTCAAAACCTCTTCCTCATAAATGGTATATGCCGCCGGAACCGGATTCAATCCCCGAATGAGATTGATGATGTCCTGTCTGTTTTTGCTCCAGTCAATATGACCGGTTTCTTTTGTAATCATAGGTGCATATGTTGCCGCATCGTGATCCTGTGGAATCCGTTCCAGAGTACCGGCTTCCAGCTGATCCAGTGTATCCAGCAGCAGATTTGCGCCTGTCACTGCCATTTTGTCATGGATGGTAGCAAAAGTATCTTCGTCTGTGATTTCCACTTCCGCTTTCAGCAGCATATCGCCGCTGTCCAGACCTTTTGCCATATACATGGTGGTGATGCCTGTCACCTTTTCCCCATCAATGATAGACCACTGCATAGGTGCCGCACCACGGTACTTAGGCAGCAGAGAACCATGAACATTGATACAGCCGTATTTCGGCATTTCCAGAATGGGTTCAGACAGAATCTGTCCAAAAGCTGTTACAGCGATCAGATCCGGTTCATAAGAACGGAGCTGTTCCACAAATTCTGGTTCTTTCACTTTTTCTGGCTGCAAAACAGGAATACCATGTTCCAGCGCACAAGCTTTTACCGGTGTGGGCACCATCTTTTTCCCTCTGCCCTTGGGCTTATCGGGCTGTGTCACCACCAGCACCACTTCATGCTTTGTCAGCAGCGCTTCCAGAGAAGGCACCGCAAAATCGGGAGTCCCCATAAAAATTACGCGCATGCAATTCCTCCTTATGCTTCGTCTTCGTCGGGCAGAGCCTTATCAATATATAATATCCCATCCAAATGATCCAATTCATGACACAGAGCAACTGCCATCAGTTCTTCCCCTTCTACGATGATTTTTTCACCGTCACGGTTCAGAGCTTCTACTTTTACATAAGCGGGACGATCCACACGTGCGCTTGCGCCGGGAACGCTCAGGCAGCCTTCGTAGTCGATCTGAGAACCTGTTGCTTCTACGATGACAGGGTTGATCAGTTCTACCAGACCATCGCCGATGTCGATCACAACAATGCGTTTCAAAACACCTACCTGAGGCGCAGCCAGACCAACGCCGTTTGCATCATACATGGTTTCTGCCATGTCGTCCAGCAGTGTCAATGTATTGGGTGTGATTTCTTTGACAGGTTTGCAGATTTTACGCAAAACCTCGTCTGTACTGATTCTGATTTGTCTTTTTGCCATTTTTTATCCTCCTAAAAAGGCGCCTTGCGCCACCGATGTTCTATTGTTGTCTGCGAAACGATTCGCATTAGAGTATTTTATCATATTTCCTACCAAGTTACAAGATTTCACGCAAGGAAAGCAAGATGAAAGCGGATTTCCCGGCTCACATCTTTTTTCGTTTGCTCCACAGTATACAGGGCAAATGCTTTCAGCCGCTCCGCATCTGTTCCTTTGGCAAAAATCTGCCAGCGGAATTCTCCTCTGAACTTAGGCAAAGGTGCAGGCGCAGGGCCGACTACCGTACAGCCTGCCCGTTCGGCATAGTGATTCATGAAAGCTCCTAATCGCTGGGCAGCCAGTATCACTTCCTGCTCCATTTCTCCTGTGATGAGTACAGAAAAAATGTGAGAAAAAGGTGGATACTCCATTGCCTGCCGCAGGAGGATTTCCTCCTGATAAAATCCTCCATAATCCTGTGCCGCCGCCATACGGATGGCATGATTTTCCGGCTGATAAGTCTGAATAAATACCTGCCCTGGCAATTCTCCCCGTCCGGCTCTGCCAGCCGCCTGAGTAATAAGCTGGAAACAGTTCTCCGCAGCCTGATAGGTACCTAAATTCAAAGAAAGGTCTGCTGCTAGAATCCCCACCAATGTCACATTGGGAAAATCATGGCCTTTGGCAATCATTTGAGTACCAATGAGAATGTCCGCTTTTCCTTTTCCAAACAATTCTAAGATACGGGCGTGTCCATTTTTCCCTGTGGTGGTGTCCGCATCCATACGCAGAACACTTGCTTCCGGAAACAGCCGCCGGGTTTCCTCCTCAATTTTCTGGGTTCCTGTACCAAAGTAGCGAATATAATGGGAACCACAGGAGGGACATGTTTTGGGCACCGGCACTTCTTTGCCACAGTAGTGGCAGACCAATGCCTTATCCGATGCATGATAAGTATAAGAAACATTACAGGAAGGACAGGTCAAAACTCCCCCGCATTTTCGGCAGGAAACAAATGTGGAATATCCCCGTCGGTTCAGGAAAAGCATGGTCTGCTGTCCCTTTTCCAGATTTTCCCGGATTGCCTGCTGCAAGGGCAGTCCAAAGGCGGAACGATTGCCATCCTCCAGTTCCTTCCGCATATCCGTCACAAATACCTCTGGCAATCTGCTGCCCTTTGTTCGTTCTTTCAATTGCAGCAGCAAAAATTCTCCTGTCACTGCCCGATGATAACTGTCTATGTCAGGGGTGGCACTGCCCATGACCAGCAATGCTCCTGTCAATTCCGATAATTTTCTAGCTACTTCACGGGTATGATACTTTGGTGTTACATCAGAAATGTAACTGCTTTCGTGACACTCATCCATGACAATAACTCCAAGATTGGAGAACGGCATAAACAATGCGGAACGTGGCCCAATGATGATAGAAATCTCTCCATCCCTCGCTTTCCGCCATTGATCTAATCGTTCTCCTAAAGAAAGGCGGCTATGGGTCACGGAAACTCGCTTGCCAAAACGGGAAATGAACCGCTCCATAATCTGCGGTGTCAGCGAAATTTCTGGCACCAGTACAATGGCCTGCTTTCCCTCCATGACGACATGCTCAATAAGCTGCATATAGATTTCTGTCTTGCCACTCCCTGTGACTCCATGAAGCAGTATGGGACGTTTCCCTTCCTTCTGTTCTTCTTCTCGCAAAAGGGCCAATGCCTGCGCCTGTTCCGGCGTGGGATAAAAAGGCTGGGTAGGTGTGTAATCCTCCAATTGAAACACATCCCGTTTTTCCTGTCTGCGCCGTTCCACCAAAACGCCCTTTTGCAAAAGGGTATGGATAGGAGAATCTGTCACAGAAGCTTTTTCCTTCAATTCTTCCACAGAAATGCTTTCTCCCGGGCAAATGGCGGAAAACACACGCAACTGACCAGCCAGACGCTTATCTTTTGCCGCTTTTTCTTTTGCTTCTGTGAGCAGTTCTATATTTTCTGTCAGGGAAACATATCGTTTTTCTTTTTTATAGGTACTGCGCGTGGTTTTCTGACGCAGACGTACAACCTTTTTTTCCTGTAAGCAGCGCAGGATATATTCCGTACGATTGCCGAAAACCTGCTCCAGTTCTCGCAGCGGAGCCGCGCCGCCCTGCTCTGTCAGCACATCTGCCACCTGCTGTTCTTTTTCCGAAAGCTCTGCTGTCTGTTCCGTCAGTTCCACATACCAGACACTTTTGGTGCGGATGCCCGCCGGCATCACTGCCTGCAAACACTGGTTCAGCGTACAGAAATACTCTTTTTTCATCCATTTTGCCAATTCCAGTATGGGCGGCGTCAGGATGGGTCTGCCTTCATCCAGAATTTCCACAATCTCTTTGATCTTTCCAGCAGGCACTTCCGTTGTCTCCGTCAAGGCAATGACATAGCCTTCCCGTTTGGTATTGCGCTGCCCAAAGGGCACCATGACCCGCAGCCCCACACAGACTGCTTCTTCCCACTGCGCAGGCACTCTGTAATCAAAAACACGGTCTACCTCCGCATGATTGGCATCAATGATGACCTGTGCGTACATCTCGCACCTCCTTCCCATAAATGTCAGAAAAGCCGGAGATTTCGCTGTTCCTTTCGGCAACTTTATGAACCTCCGGCTTTTTTCTTTGATGATTATACTTCTGTTTCTTCTGTTACAACAGTTTCTTCCACTGCTTCTTCTTCCGCAGGAACAACTTCTTCAGGATGTCCCTGACATACTTTGATTTTACCCTGATACAGTTCGTTGACTGCGATAGATACAGGTTTGTCAACTTTTGTGTTGCTTACCAGGGGATCTGCGTGGTCAACCAGCTGTCTAGCGCGTTTTGCCGCTGCAATAACGATAGTATAACGGCTGCCCAGTGTGATATCGTCTGTTTCCTGACTGATAACGTCCAATAAGTCTGTATAAGATGGTCTTAACATAATCAAATCTCTCCTTTGAATACCTTTTTGATCTCTTTATTTCTGCTGCATTTCATGGATTCTGCATGGACAATGTCCAAAATATCCTGTGTTGCCTGGGGAACAGTGTCATTGATGACTACATAATCATAGTCCTGTACAAATTCCATTTCTTCCAGTGCGCGGTGGATACGGCGGTTGATGGTTTCTTTATCCTCTGTGCCGCGGTTTGTTAGGCGTCTGCCCAGTTCTTCCAGATTAGGAGGAACCAGGAAAATCAATACCCCTTCGGGATACAATTTCTTCACCTGCAACGCACCCTGCACTTCGATTTCCAGAATCACGTTCTGGCCTTTTTGCAGCTGTTCTGTTACATATGCTCTCGGTGTGCCATAGCAGTTGCCGCAGAATTCTGCCCATTCCAGCAACTCCTGATTGGCAATCATTCTTTCAAATTCTTCCCTTGTGCGGAAGAAATAATGCACACCGTCCTGTTCATACTCTCTTGGGGCACGAGTGGTAGCGGAAATGGAAAGGGCAAAATCATCCTTTGCTTTCAGCTGTTCCACGATGGTGCCTTTGCCGGAACCGGATGGCCCCGATAAAATCAGCAATAATCCCTGTTTTTTCATGTTACACTCCCCTTTTGTTCTGCCGCAAGGCGTCCGCCAATGGTTTCGGGCATATTGGGCGAAAGCACCACATGTCCGTTATCCATGACAATGACGCATCTTGTTTTTCTGCCGTAAGTGGCGTCGATCAGATTCCCTTTTTCTTTTGCCTCCTGGATAATCCGCTTCACAGGGGCGGAATCGGGGCTGATGATGGCAATGACACGATTTGCGGAAACCACATTGCCATAGCCAATATTCAAAAACTGAATCCGTTCCATATGATCACTCCAGATTCTGAATCTGTTCTCTGATTTTTTCGATTTCGCTCTTGAGGGCGATGGTTGCCTTCACAATGCGAATATCATTTGCTTTGGAAGCGATGGTATTGGATTCTCTGTTCATTTCCTGTACCAGGAAATCCAGCTTTCTGCCTACCTGACCGCCGTTTTCCAGAATTTCTCTCAGCTGGATCAGATGGCTGTCCAGTCTGGTCAATTCTTCGTCGATGCAGCCTTTATCCGCGAAAATAGCCACTTCCATAGCCACACGCTGAGGATCTACATCTACGTTGTCCAGCAGTTCTTTCAGACGGTTATTGAGTTTTTCCCGATATTCCACTACCACCTGAGGAGCGTATACCTTTACTTCTTCCACCAGTTTGGCAATGTATTCGCCTTTTTTCAGGATGTCCTGTTTCAGGTTTTCCCCTTCCACACTGCGCATGGCAACAAAGTTTGTTACTGCCGCATCCAGTGCGGGAGAGAGGGCTGCCCAGATTACATCTTCTTCCTTCTGTGCTTTTTCCACGGTGATAACATCGGGGAATTTAGCTGTCAGAGAAAGCAGGTCTGCGCCGTTGACACCCAGCAGGTTTTCCAGTTCACGCAGTTTTTCCGCATAAGCAGTTGCCAAGCCTGTGTTGAGCTTTACTTCCACATCGTCTGCGGAAAATGTTTCAAAACTGATGAACACATCGGTTTTGCCGCGGAACACATCCTGCATTACCCGTTTTTTGATCTTATCTTCCAGACTTGCCAGAGAACGGGGCAATTTGATAGTCATATCGTTATAACGGTGGTTGACAGATTTCATTTCCACCACAAATTTCCGGTCTTCTGCAATATGCTCGCCTCTGCCGTAGCCTGTCATGCTTCTTACATTCGCACTCATGTCTGTTCCTTTCTTTCTAATCTCATGTTTTCCGAACCATTTTGAACTGTTTCATTATACCCATTGTCAGGCAAAAGCGCAACAAAAAACGGGAATTGTATCCACTATTTTTAATCAAATTTTAATTTTTCTTTTCAAAAGCACGCCCTTTCCCACTTTTATCAAATATGATATACTTAGTTGTTGACAAAACAAAAAGGAGGGATTGCTATGGCACTGGACGGTATCACCACCGCAGCCATCGTCACCGAACTGAAAGAGAAACTCATCGGCGGCAGAATCGACAAGGTACATCAGCCCCTTGCCGACGAAATCCGCTTTTCCGTGCGCGCCATCGGCGCCAATTATAAAGTGCTGGCTTCTGCCAATTCCGGTCATCCCCGGATGCACATCACCGAAAACACCAGAGAAAACCCCATGACAGCACCACTGTTCTGCATGGTACTGCGCAAACACATTGCCGGCGGCAAAATCATCGACATCTGCCAGCCAAACTTTGAGCGTATCATCATCATCAAAGTGGAGTCTGCCAACGAAATGGGCGACATGACTGTGAAAAACCTGATTCTGGAAATCATGGGCAAACACAGTAACCTGATTCTTACGGACGAAAACAACAAGATTCTGGATTCTATCAAGCGTGTTTCCCACGACAAAAGTTCTGTCCGGGAAGTTCTGCCAGGAAAAACCTATGTGTTCCCCCCTTCTCAGGATAAGAAAAACCCCATGGAACTGGAAGAAAGCAGCTTTTCCTCTCTGCTTCATGTGCAGGAAGGTCAGAAGATACAGGACTTCCTTTATAAGACCTATACCGGCATCAGCCCCATTATGGCGGCGGAAATCTGCCACGAAGCAAAACTAGATGCTTCCGATGCCTGCGAGCAGATGACAGCAGAAAAAGAACATGCTCTCTTTATCGCCTTTTCCAACACCATGGAACAGGTAAAAGCAGGCACTTTCTCCCCTGCCGTTTACTATCAGAAACCCAGCGGCAAAATTCTGGATTTTGGCGTACTGCCCATGACACAGTTTGACGGATTGTATGCGAAAGCATATCCCACAGTATCCGCCCTGCTGGAAGGGTTCTACACCGAACGTGACAACGCGGCGCATATCCGCCAGAAAGCACACGATACTCGCAGACTGGTCATGACCAACATCGAAAGATGTGTGAAAAAGAAAGATATCCAGCTGAAAACCCTGCGGGATGTAGCGGGCAAGGATAAATGGAAACTGAAAGGCGAACTCATCACCGCCAATATTTACGCCATTCCTCCTAACGCTACTACATTCAAAACCGTGAATTTCTATGACGAAAATATGGCAGAAATTGAAATTGCTCTGGATCCAACCAAAACACCGGCGGAAAATGCACAGAAATATTTCAACAAATACAACAAAGCCAAACGTACACTGGCTGCCATGGAAATCCAGCAGAAACAGAATGACGAAGAACTGGCTTATCTGGAAAGTGTCCTGAACGCATTGGACACCGCCAAGGACGATGCCGATCTGGCGGAAATCCGCACAGAACTGGCAGAAAGCGGCTTCATCCGCAGACAGCCCCAGAAAAAAGGTCAGTCCAAGCCAAAGAAAGCAAAACCCATGCGCTACATTTCTTCTGATGGCTACGAAATTCTGGTGGGCAAAAGCAATCTGCAAAACGATGAACTGACACTGCGGACAGCAGAACCCACAGACATCTGGATGCACACCAAAGAAATCCCCGGCTCCCACGTCATCATCCGCACCAACGGCAAAGGCGAAGTTCCCATTCCCACACTGGAAGAAGCGGCAAATCTTGCTGCCTTTTACAGCAAAGCCAAAAACGGCAGTATGGTTCCTGTGGACTATACCCTGCGGAAAAACGTGAAAAAGCCCAATGGCGCAAAACCGGGCATGGTCATTTATCTGACCAACAAAACCATTTATATTACACCAGAAGAAGAAAAAGTCAACCAGATGGCAACTGAATAAAAAATAGGCAAACGCTCCCCAAAAAGAGGAGTGTTTGCCTTTGTTTTGAAAATTATAGGTATACAGTATTTTTATAGTGAGGTCATATTATGCAAAACGACATTTCCAAAGAATTTTCCCTTGGCGGATTGCTCCGTTTTACATTTCCCACCATCATTATGATGATGTTTGTGGCAACCTATATCATCGCAGACGGTATTTTCGTTTCCCGTTTTGTGGGGACGGCAGCCCTTTCCGCTATCAATATCGTGTATCCCCTCATCAATGTCATGTTGGGTGTGGGTATCATGCTGGGCACCGGCGGCAGTGCCATCATCGGCAGAGAACTGGGGGCTGGCAAAGAAGATCTGGCAAGACGGCATTTTACACTGCTGACACTCTTTGCTATCGCCATGGGGCTGATCCTTTCTCTGCTCTGCTTTGTATTCATCGAGCCCCTTTCCATTTTTCTGGGGGCTGACGAAGCCCTGTTGCCCTACTGCATCGACTACGGCAGAATCATGATGGCGTTCTATTCCATCTCCGTGGTACAGGTGCTCTTTCAGGTATTCTTTGTCACCGCAGGCAAACCGAAATTGGGACTCGTTCTCAACGTTGCCAGCGGCATCAGTAACATCGTTTTCGACTATGTATTCATCGTTTTGATGGATATGGGCATCAAAGGGGCTGCTTGGGGTACTGTCACCAGCTTCCTCATCGGTGGTATTCCGCCTCTGATCTATTTCCTAAAACCACGGGCTGTGCTGTACTTTGTAAAACCGGAATGGAACACACAGGTACTGCTCCATAGCATGAGCAACGGCGTCTCTGAACTGATTACCAATATTTCCTCTGGTGTCACCACATACCTGTTCAACAAAGTCATGATGCAGATGATGGGACAAGATGGCGTTGCGGCAATCACCATCATCCTTTACGCAAAGTTCCTCTTTTCATCCGCCTATATGGGTTTTTCCAATGGTGTGGCGCCGGTATTTAGTTACCAGTACGGCAGACGGAACCATGTCCAGCTGAAACGACTGTTCAAAATGTCCATGGGCATCATACTGGTTTCTTCAGCAGTCATCAGCGTGCTTTCGTTCCTGCTGGCAGAGCCAACCATACTGGTATTTACCCCCAGAGAAAGCTCCACATTCACCCTTACATTAGATGGGTATAAAATCTGCGCATGGAACTTCCTGTTCTGCGGCGTGAATATCTTCGCTTCGGCATTTTTCACTGCCCTTTCCAACGGGGTGCTTTCCGCACTGATTTCCTCCCTGCGCACCTTCGTTTGTGTCAGTGGATGTATCCTGTTCCTGCCCAAGTATCTTGACTTGCTGGGTGTATGGCTTGCCATTCCCGTGGCAGAAGTGCTGACCATTGTGGTAGCAATCATTCTGTTTGTAGGCGCAAGAAAAAAATATCAATACGCATAAAAAAGGGCTGTCTTCAGAAGAAAACAGATCTCGTAAAATCTATATAAAAAATAGCCGGAATCCTTAAAAATATAAAGGATTCCGGCTATTTTTGTTTTCTGATGGAGATGCCATTATCAATCCATCCTATTTTTTATGCCTGATAGTCCTGATAAATTTTACCGAAAAAGTCATCCAATGCCTGTTTCATTTCCGCAAAGCCTTCAGGGTGTTTGGAATGCCCCATGGCATGAATTTCTTCGCCTTCTTTGCCATAAGCATGGAACACCCAGCTATCTCCGGCACAGATACATGTTTCGATGTCATAAAATCCATCCCATGCCGCTGCGTTCTGTTCTTCCAGCAGCTTTGCCAGTTCCACAGCCAATTCCTGGGCAGGTTCACAGCGCAGGCTGCGTTCTTCCCCATCGTAGAGGTCAATGCCTACGTTTACGCCTTTTTCATTGTCCATACGATACCAAGCCATGTATCCGTCATTTCTGCCATAGCGAAAAGAAAATGATTTGATTTCTTTCATTGCGCTTCCTCCTCCATGTAAAAAGAAAGGGCATCTCGTTTGGAGATACCCTCTTTTGGTTTATTTTGCGTATTCTACTGCTCTTGTTTCTCGAATCAAATTTACTTTGATCTGTCCCGGATATTCCAGTTCTTCCTCGATCTTCTTAGCAATGTCTCTTGCCAACAAGGTCATGCCGTCATCACTGACATCTTCCGGAACTATAACAATCCGCAATTCACGACCAGCCTGAATTGCGAAAGATTTTTCAACGCCTTTGAAATTATCCGCAATTTCTTCCAGCTTCTGCAAACGTTTGATGTAAGATTCCAGAGTTTCTCTTCTTGCACCGGGTCTTGCCGCAGAAATCGCATCTGCCGCCTGTACCAGTACTGCAATGATGCTCTGAGGTTCCACGTCGCCATGATGGGCTTCCACCGCATTGATGACTGTGTGGTTTTCCTTGTAGCGTTTCAGCAGACCTACACCGATGCTGACATGAGAACCTTCCATTTCGTGATCCACACTCTTGCCGATATCGTGGAGCAGACCAGCGCGTTTTGCCATATTCACATCAACGCCCAGTTCCGCAGCCATGAGCCCAGCCAGATGGGATACTTCGATGGAGTGTTTCAATACGTTCTGACCGTAGCTGGTTCTGTATTTGAGTTTGCCCAGCAGGCGAACCAGTTCGGGATGCAGCCCGTTGACACCTGTATCAAATGTTGCAGCTTCGCCTTCCTCACGAATGGTGACTTCCACTTCTTTCTTGGCTTTTTCCACCATTTCTTCAATACGGGAAGGATGCACACGCCCGTCCACAATGAGTTTTTCCAGTGCGATTCTGGCAATCTCTCTGCGGATAGGGTCGAAACCGGAAAGAATAACCGCTTCTGGTGTATCGTCAATGATCAGGTCAATGCCTGTCAGTGTTTCCAGCGCGCGGATGTTTCTGCCTTCACGACCGATGATACGGCCTTTCATTTCATCATTAGGCAACTGTACCACAGATACTGTGGTTTCTGCCACATGATCCACAGCACATCTCTGGATGGCATTGGCAACGATTTCTCTGGAGCGTTTGTCCGCTTCCATTTTTGCCTTGCTTTCGATTTCCTTGATCATCAGTGTCGCTTCATGCTTCACATCTGTTTCCACCATAGCCAGAATGTAATTCTTTGCTTCTTCGGTGGTCAGACCGGAAATACGTTCCAGCTCCTGCAGCTGTTTTTCACGCAGTTCTTTCGCTTCTTCTTTCTGTCTTTCCAGATCCTCCAGTTTTCTGGACATCTGTTCTTCCTTGCGTTCCAAAGACTCTGTCTTTCTGTCCAGAGCTTCTTCTTTCTGGAACAAACGTCTTTCATTTCTCTGCAGTTCGTTTCTTCTGTCACGAACTTCTTTTTCCAGTTCATTTTTTGTTCTGATACTGTCTTCTTTGGCCTCCAAGAGGATTTCTTTCTTTCTTGCCTCTGCATCTTTTACGGCCTCGTCCACGATTTTATTGGCACGGTCTTCCGCCACGCCTACCTTCGCTTCCGCGATACGCTTTCTGTAAAAAATTCCGACAATCATCCCCAGAAGGAGTCCGATCACAGCACAGATAATACTTATCGGTTCTATGAAAAACACCTCCTTATTCAATTTTCAAAGTACATTTATGATTTCACATAGCCATAAGCAGTGCATAATACACCTTTTTTATTTTATAGCTTTTTTGCATATGTGTCAAGACAGTTTTCGTCTTTTTGCCGATGGTCTCTCGTGAAAAAAGCCGAAAAACGCAGGTTTTTCCTTTTATTTCTTGCCAGAATTGCATGAAAAATCACGAATTTTGTTCATGCTTTGTTTCCATCCGCAGTATTTCATATTCACCAAAAGCGGCGTGGTCAACACTTTCTGTCAGCACTTCCCCGCCGTAAATGCGCGCCATTTCCTCTGCAAAACCATTGGAAAGGTACACCTGAAGCAGTCTGGCATCGGCTTTTACCAAAACCTTCCGACAGATGGTTCCCGCAAAAATGGTTTTTGTTTCCCTGCGCATCTTCGCCGCCGTCCAATCCACGGAAAATACCCGTCCACTGCCTTCACAGCTGCGGCAATTGGTGGTGGTTTGCTTCAACAGAGAAGGCTTTGTTTTCTTTCTGGTGACCTGCATTAAGCCCAGCTCTGTCATACCAACCACAACGTTTTTCACCCGGTCTTTTTCCACAGCAGCTTTCAATGTTTTGGTTAAAACATTCCGGCTTTCTTCCTGCACCATATCAATGAAGTCAATGATGATGATGCCGGACAAGTTCCGCAGGCGCATTTGTTTTGCCACTTCTTCCGCCGCTTCCAGATTGGTTTTCAGTATCATTTTTTCCAGATCGCCCCGTCCTGCGGCCTTGGCAGAATTGACATCAATGACCACACAGGCTTCCGTTTCCTCGATGACCAGATAGCCGCCGCTTTTGAGCCATACTTTCTGGGACAATGCTTTTTCCAGTTTGCTTTCTGCATAAAAAGAAGAAAACAAGGGGGTTTTTTCTTCATATAATTCCAGTTTCGGCTGTCCTTCCCCAGAAAAATCTCCCGTTGCCACCAACAGGTCATAAGTTTCTTTATCATTGACCACAACGCTATCCAAATCGGCACTGTAAAAATCCCTTGCGGCCTTCAAAACAGGGATATTTTCCTGCCACAGCAATGCAGGCGCTTTCCGATATTCTGCCTGTTTCACGCTCTGCCATTTCTGCAAAAGACTTTCCAGTTCCTTTTGAAATTCTCCTTTGCTTCTTCCCGCCCCATTGGTGCGGACAATGGCGCCGCAGTCAGAAGGCAGCAGTTCTTCCATGATTTCCTGCATTCTTCTACGTTCCGCTTCATTGGTAATTTTTCGAGAAACACCGATTTCGCCGCCTTCATTTGGCAGGAGTGCCAGAAACTTCCCTGCAAAGGAAATATTTCTGGTGAGGACTGCTCCCTTTGTTCCTACGGCATCTTTCTCCACCTGCACCACAAGAGTATCCCCTGCTTTAGGACGATTTTCCTTTTCCGCGCCAGACGCCGCTCTTGCGTTTCCGTAATAGAGATAACCATTTTTGCCTGTGCCGATGTCCACAAAAGCCGCCTGCAAATTGGGCACCACTGTTTCCACTCTGCCTGCATAGACATTTCCCACCAGACTTTCCGTCTGTTTCCGTTCCACATAAAATTCCACAGGCTCTCCATTTTCCAGAAGTGCCAGCCGGAATAAATTGGTATCTATATCCATCAATACTCGTTTCATTGTGTTCATCCTTTCGCATTTTCCTTATCTATCATACAGGAAAATGCCGTCCATTGCACGCATATCTTTCCTCTATTCCAAATCTTCTCCCCTTGCTGCGTACTCTGCCGTCACTTCTGCTGTGTACGGCAAATCTACATACTCCATAGGGTCAAGCAAAATGCCGTCTTTCCACAGACTATAATGGAGGTGCGGCCCTGTGGAAAGCCCGGTGTTCCCTGATTTTGCCACAGCCTGTCCCTGCCGTACCTTCTCTCCTTCTTTCACTAATGTTTTCTGCAAATGGGCATACTGCACCCGAAAGCCGTCGTTGGTTTCATATTCCAGCACCAGACCATATGTATCTGACTCCCGTATTTTCGTGACCACACCGCTTTTCACCGCCGCTACTTCTGTACCTTCTGCCATGGCAATATCCAGACCATTATGAAACTCTGTTTTCTCCAAAAGAGGATTTTCCCGTTCTCCGCAGGAAGAAGTGACAATCCCCTCTGCCGGATTGCAGAACCCTTCCGTTTTTGGCGCAAAGACCACCTGTGCCACTGGACTAGGGTCCTTCTGTTTCGGGGCCATATGTATCTTCTTTCAATGCAGGCAGTGCTACATCTTTTTCCTGCAAAAATACCGTCAGGCGTTCTCCTGCCGCTTGAATTTTTTCCAAGGGCATTTCATATGCAATGGTTTCCTTTACCTGCTGGGTAAGTTTTTCCGCCGTTTCCGAATGAAACAAAGAAACCAAAAGCACGCCCCCTGCCAAAATCACTGTCACATACAGCCGAAACAGAAACAGTTCTTTGCTCTTTGGGGTACTTTTGGGCTTTGCGGACATACTTCCCCCCATATATTGCCGCAGTTCTTCCCTGCGTTTTCTCCAATCTTTTTCCCTCATGCAAAATCCCCTCCCGTACCAAAATTATATGGCCGAGAGGGGACAAATATGTGTTTCCTTTTATTTGATTTTACCGTTCTTACCTATTTCTTTTTTTACTTCCGGTTCTGCCCACAAAGGGAAACGGTCGATAAATGTAGCGCCTTCTCCACGTTTGCTTTCCACCAAAATGGCACCGTCATGGCTGCTGACAATCCATTTTGCAATGGAAAGTCCCAGACCAGTACCGGAAATCTCCTTATTTCTGGACTTGTCTTCCCGGTAGAAACGGTCAAAGATCTTAGACTGTTCTTCTTCCGCAATGCCCATGCCATCGTCAGCAACGGAAACATAAGCATATTTTTTATCTTTCCAGACTTTGATATGAATTTTGCCGCCGTTTGTGGTGTATTTGAGGGCATTTTCCCCATGAATCCACAAAAGCTGTTTAATGAGGTCACTATCGCCGTTGATTTCCACCTGCTCCGCTTCCTCATATGTGATCTGACGATCCTGCTGAAGCAAATCCAGTTCTTTGACGATTTCCTGTGCCACATCATTCAGACACATCCGTGACCGTTTGGCATGCATACGGTTCTGGTCGCTTTTTGCCAAAAACAGCAGATTATTGATGAGCTCTTTCATATGCTCTGTTTCACCCAGAATGGAATCAATGGATTCCTGCAATACATCTGGGTTGCTCTTTCCCCAACGGTTAATGAGGCTTGCATAGCCCTGGATGACGGAAATGGGTGTCCGCAGTTCATGAGAAGCGTCAGACACAAACTGATTCTGTCTGTGGAACGCCTTCTCTAGTCGGTCAATCATGGAGTTGAAGGTGATGGTCAATTCCTTCATTTCGTCATCTGGCCCATCTAAGTCGATACGCTGGGTCAGGTCTTCAATACTGATCCGTTCCGCTGTTGTGCGAATCTGTTCCACCGGCTTCAGCACCCGTCGACTGATATAGCGCCCCGCAAGGAAGGCACAGAAAATGCCGATGAAATCCGCAATGATCATTTTCCATAAAAAGGATTGTATAAAGTACTGATTGCCATTGAGCTGTTTGAATGCCTGAATCTGATACTTGTCCCCATCTTTTTTGTATTGAGTGGACAACAGCATAAATTTCTGATTTCCCGGCCCTTCTAATATAAATTCCTGACGGTTCACACCCAATTCTTTCAAAGAACGGATATGATACTCCGTCTTTGGCAATTCTTCTATCATTTCTTCCTTATTCAAGATTCCATCCCATAAGGAATTTGATCCGTTATTTTCATTCATCAGCTGGGGAGGCTGTTTGATGAATGCCGGAATTTCACCTACATGGCTGTTAAAGCCTTCATTTTCTGAATAACTGAATACACTGACTTCCACGTATTTGTTATCCAGCAGATTTTTTAGCGATTCATCTGTGAGAGTACCGCCATTATCCAAGAAACGCTCAATGTTGACAATGGTAGTCTCCAGCTGTTTCCGCACGCTGTTCTGCTCCAGAATCGTGGTATTCACAAAGAAAAATCCACTCAGCAGCAGCAAGGAAAAAGAAAATATCCCGCCATAAATCAGGGTAATTCTCTTTGCAATGGCAAGATTTTGAAATCTGCCAAATAATGATTTCTTATTCGTCTTTGACATAGTACCCTACTCCTCGAATGGTATGAATATATTTTATGCCAAACGCCTCATCAATTTTAGAGCGCAGATAACGGATGTACACATCCACCACATTGGTTTCTCCAATGTAGCTGTAACCCCATACTTCATTGAGGATCTGCTCTCTGGAAAGGACAATATTCTTATTCTGCACAAGGTACAGCAGCAGTTCGTATTCCTTCTTTGTCAGGTCTACCACGGTTCCGTTGACTGTGACCATACGCTTGTCCGTATCGATTTCCAGCCCCTGTACTTCCAGAATGACTTTCTTGGCACCGCCTGCATGGGCATGTTTGAAAGCCACACGCATACGCGCCAGCAGTTCTTCAATGGCAAAAGGCTTTGTCAGATAGTCATCTGCGCCGCTGTCCAGCCCCGCAACTTTATCCATGGTTTCGTCTTTCGCAGTCAGCATGATAATGGGCACATTAGAAAATTTTCGCACACGACGACAAATTTCGATACCTGTCAGTCCCGGCAGCATCAAATCCAGCAGGATCATGTCATAATTTCCATCTGTCACCATTTGCAGCCCTTCTCTGCCATCATGGCAGACTGTCACATCATATCCTTCATAACGCAGTTCCAGCTCCACAAAACGTGCCAGCTTGACCTCGTCTTCTATCAAAATGACTTTTTTCCTTTCCATAAACGCCCTCCGTTCTAAACTATACCATATTTACATTATACCAATAGAATTGTTTTTTGTCTTAAAAAACTATTGTATATGTTACTTCTTAAATAACCCCTGTATCCGCATTAAAATATCATTAAATTCCAATGATGCGAAAAAACACCTTTCCCTTTCCGCCAAAAGTCTGGTATAATAATAAAATAGAAAAGGGCGGCGGTAGATTCTACCGCCTTCTTTTGCGAACATGCAGCATCATAATCAAACAGGAGGTTTTTTATCCCATGAAAAAAGCATTTGCCCTTCTGCTCTGTGCGGTACTGTCCCTTTCCATGCTCAGTGCCTGCGGCGGCAGCACACAAAACACTTCAGATGAAACTGCAGAAACAGAAATCCGACTGGATGCCTGCGGATTGGCATACACCATTCCCCAGAGCTGGACAACAGAAGAAAACGTCAATCTGATTCCCACATCCTATGCACAGCCGGAAGACAGTGTTTACGCCGTTGTCCGTTATGATTATGCGCCGGATGAAAACATGGATGCGCTCAATGACATGTCCTCCACTGTTCCCGTAGACGAATTGATGGCACCTCTGGTGGAATTTCTGGTGGTTCGTGACGGGCAGGAAACAGCCGATTCCGCTGTGGCAGAATTCAACAAATTCAATTCCAAACAGGAACTGCCCAAACAGGACGGCTTCCGCTTCTATTTCCTGACAGATCCCTCAACAGGCATTGACCATCTTTCCAAAGAAGCTCAGGATGTTTACAAATCTCTGACAGAAGACCTTCCCGCACTTTACAAAAGCGTAGAAACATTCCAGCCCGATGAAGCAGCTGTTGCGGAACAGGCTGCCCAGCAGGGAGAACTGTTCGGCTTTATCTCCACTGATCTGGAAGGAAACGCCATTGACAGCAGTATCTTTGCTGACTATGACCTGACAGCCGTAAACTTCTATGCTTCTTACAGCTATCCCGACATCAACGAGCTGAAAGAACTGGAAAGCTACTATCAGACACTTCAGGCAGAATATCCTAATGTAAACTTTGTACAGGTTATCATTGATACACCTGGAAATGAAGCAGAGTCCAAAATCCTGGCAGCTTATGAAGAAAACGGCGTAACTTTCACAGGTATTATGCCCGACAAAGCCATGGCAAGCTGGATTGTGGATAATCTGAAAGGTCTGCCTACAACCATTTTCATTGACAAAGACGGTCGTATCCAGGGAGATCGCATCGAAGGCAAACAGACTGCTGACAAATATCTGGAAGCCACAAAAGAAGTGCTGGATAGCCTTTGATAAAAAAATGTGACTGTCCCTTCAGAAAAATATAATAGCTGGAATCCTTACAATACGAAGGATTCCAGCTATTTTTTTAGATTTTTTGTCCATAAAAAAACAGCAGTGCCTTTCCTGCTCCGAAAAACACTGCCTGTTTTGTTATTCTTCCGTATCTGTTTCTTCTTCCGTGTGGGGTATTTTATAAATACGCAGTTTGCCGATACGATTCTTTTCCATATCTTCTACCACAATACGCAAACCGTCTGTTTCGATTTCCTCGCCGTCTTTCGGGAAGTTGCCCAGCACCAGCAATACATAACCGGCAATGGTATCCACTTCCTCGCTGATGAGTTCGCAGCCGATCATTTCATTCAAATCTTCCAGACGGGTACTGCCGTCCACCACAAATTCATCCTCTTTGACAACTTCGATATCTTCTTCTTCGTCGTCAAATTCGTCTTCGATTTCCCCAACGATTTCTTCTACAACGTCTTCCATGGTCAGCAGACCTGCTGTACCGCCGTATTCATCCAGTACAATGGCAACCGCCAGATGGTCGTCCCGCATCTGGGCAAAAAGCTGTGCAAGAGGTTTGCTTTCATAAGTGAAGAAAGGTTCTCTCATATATTTTGCCGGTGTAAAGTCCTCCTGATCCGCCAGGAACACATCTTTGACATACAGAACACCGACAATATTGTCCAAATCTTCTTCGTATACAGGTACACGGGAAAAACCTTCCTCTCGTACCACTTCTACAAATTCCGCATAAGTCGCTTCTGTGCTTACAGCCAGGATATCTGTTCTGGGTGTCATGGCATCCCTTGCTTTGGCATCGCCGAAGTTTACCACGTTATCCATCATGGTACGTTCTTCCTGTTCCAACACACCTTCTTCATGACTCACATTCAGAATGGTACGCAGTTCCGCCTCTGTAATCAGCGGCGCTCTTTCATTGGAATCACAGCCCAAAATCTTGGCAAATGTACCTGTAACCACATTCAGAACCGCAACTACTGGTGTGAAAATGAAGTCAAAGAACGCAATGAGATTGACAACGATCAATGCCACTTTTTCCGCTTTCTGAGCGGCAATGGTCTTAGGCGTGATTTCACCAAAGATCAAAATGATAATGGTAATCACAGCCGTCGCTACCCCGGCACCGCTGCCGGCGTCACCGTTAAAAATCTGAATGGCCAATGCTGTTGTCAGTGCAGATGCACCGTTGTTTACCAGGTTATTGCCGACCAGAATGGAGCTTAAGAGCTTGCTGGGGTTGTCCAGCAGTCTTTGAATCTTATCTGCGTTTTTGATTTTTTCATCCACCATATTCCGCAGCCGAATCCTGCTCAATGAAGTCAAAGCCGTTTCAGACGCCGAAAAAAACGCCGAACCGCATATCAGCAATATCAAAATCCCGATCAACACCGGACTGCCTCCGTCCACAAAAATCACTCTCCTAAAAAATACATATCTTTTTCTTTTTTACAACTTAATATCTTATTATAACAGAAAAACCCGATTCTTTGCAAGTTACGCCATTTCCTGACGGTTTTTCTCAATTTCCTCTGCCAGTTCGCTCAGTTCCATCCAGCGTTCCATTCTCTCTTCCAGCTTTTCTTCTGTGGCTGTTTTTTCATCGGAAAGCTCCTGCAAACGCATGTAATCTGTGGTACACGCTGCCATTTCTGACTCCAGTGCCGCGATTTTGTCTTCCAAAGCGGCAATTTCCTCCCCAATGGAATCGTATTCCCGCTGGTCTTTATAGGACATTTTCAGCAGTTTCTTTTCCGCTTTCCGTTCCGCAGGCACTTCCTTCTTCACAGAAACACTCTGGCTTTCCACTGGCTGTTCTTTCAGATAAGCGTTTCTGAAATCAGTGTAACCGCCTTCGTACTGCTTGATGCGTCCATTGCCAAGGAAAGCAAAAATTCTGCCCATGGTCTTATCCAGGAAATAACGGTCATGGGATACAGCTACCACTGCCCCCTGGAAATGATCCAGATAATCTTCCAGAATCATCAAAGTTTCGATATCCAAATCGTTGGTAGGTTCGTCCAGGAACAGAATGTTGGGCGCTTCCATGAGGACTTTCGCCAGATACAGCCGCCGTTTTTCCCCGCCGGAAAGCATGGAAATAGGCCCTCTCTGCATGGGAATGGGGAACAGGAATTTTTCCAACAGCTGAGAAGCGGAAAGTCTGCCGTCTACCGTAGGCACATATTCCGCCACATCACGGATATAATCCAATACCCGCTGATTTTCATCCCATTCTTCGTTCTCCTGAGCAAACACACCAATTTTTACCGTTTCCCCTCTTGTGACTGTGCCGCTGTCGGGCTGAAGCTGGCCTGTCATCATTTTCAGCAGTGTAGTTTTGCCGCAGCCGTTATTCCCGGTGATGCCCACACGGTCGTTCCGCAGGATAATATAGCTGAAATCATGGATGTATTCCACGCCGTTATATCCTTTGCAGACATGTTCCAGTTCAATGGTCTTTTTCCCCAATCGGCTGTTGACGGAAGAAATATCCACACTCTGCTTTTCTTCCGGCGCCCGAATGGCAGACACTTCCTCAAACCGCTGAAGACGAGCTTTCTGTTTGGTAGAACGCGCCTGTGCTCCGCGACGCACCCATTCCAGTTCGTTCCGCAGGAAATTCTGACGCTTTTTCTCTTCAGAAAGAAGCCGTTCTTCCCGTTCCGCTTTCATTTCCAGATATTTTGTAAAGTTCGCCTGATAGGTATAAATCTTCCCTTTTTCCAGCTCCAGCATACGGTTTGCTACGCGATCCAGGAAATAACGGTCATGGGTTACCATCAAAAGGGCTTTAGAGTATTTTTCCAGATGTTTTTCCAGCCATTCCACAGTGTCGTTGTCAATGTGGTTGGTAGGTTCATCCAGAATCAGCAAATCCACCGGCGCAATCAGTGCTGCCGCTAATGCCACACGTTTCCGCTGCCCACCGGAAAGAGTTTCTACGGGCTGGGAAAAATCAGAAATCCCCAGACGAGTCAAAATGTTTTTGGCTTCGCTTTCCAAAGACCAAGCTTCTGCCTTATCCATTTTTTCGGAAAGCTGTGCCGCCTGTTTTGTCAGTCTTTCATCAGTAGGGTTTGTTTCCAGAGCCTTCATGGTGCTTTCGTATTCCCGCACCAATGCCATCACTGGATTATCCCCATAAAAGACCTGTTCCAGCACAGTGGTTCCGGGACGGAACACCGGAGACTGGGGCAGATAACCCATACGCATGCCGTTCATGGTGATGATCTCCCCACTGTCTGCCTGATTCACACCTGCAACAATTTTCAACAGGGTAGACTTCCCTGTACCATTGACACCTACTACACCAATCTTATCTCCTTCGTGGATGCTGAAGGAAATATCGTCGAAAATCACTCTTGTACCATAACTTTTACGGATATTCTCCGCTGTCAGTAAAACCATGTTATTCCCTCTTTCTATGTACAGGCTCCCTCTCGGGAACCACTATGCAAAAAACGGGCAGACCATCTTTTTGACGCGGTCTGTCCCGTTTACAATCATTCTTCCTTTTGTTCGGTTTCCGCTTTTGCCCCTTCGGTGACAGGCACCGCCGCGGCTTTCTTTTTGCAGTAAACATACAGCACCACAGAGGCGATAATCAGTACTGCGGACAAGGCCTGAGAAACAGGCACATTACCAATGCAAAGCTGGTCTGTGCGCAGACCTTCGATCCATACACGCCCTAAGGCATAGCCAAAGAAATACGTTGCGCAGACCTGCCCATTGAATTTCTTTTTCCGCTGCAAAATCAGCAGAATGATGAATACACACAGGCTCCACATGGATTCATATAAAAACGTGGGGTGTACCTGAATATAATCCACACCGTTGACGGTTACCAGATTTTGCAGAATATCTGGTGTGACATCAGAAGCCCGTACCTGAGAAAGCTGATACCGCATGGCAAATAGGTTGTCTGTAAATCCGCCGAAAGCTTCTTTATTGAAGAAGTTACCCCAACGTCCCAGCATCTGCCCCAAAATCAAAGATGGTGCCATGGTATCTGCCATAACCCAGAAATTTTTCTTTTTCACACGACTGTATACAATGGCTGTGAGAACACCACCAATGATGCCGCCGTAGATGGCAAGGCCGCCTTCCCGGATGGCAAATATTTTTTCCGGATGCTGGCTGTAAAAATCCCAGGAAAAAATCACATAATACAGTCTTGCGCCAATGATGGCAATGATCATGGCGTAAATGATGAAATCCAGATAGGTATCCGGGTTTTGACCCGTGCGTTTGGCTTCATGGAGCGCCAGCAGCACACCAAGAATCACACCAAGGCCAATAAAAATACCATACCAGTAAATATCCTGTCCAAATACCGTAAACGCCGTACGGCTCAAATGGTCGATTTCGATTCCCAGATTGGGAAACCAAATTTCAGGCATAACATCCCTTCTTTCTATCGCATTACCGATAGAACCATTTTATCCTGCGCAATGGTATTTTGCAACAATTTTTCCAAATCCTTTTTGTGCAATTCTTTCGTCAGGCGGAAAAGATCGCTCAAATCCGCGTCAAAAGGTGTCAATTCGATCTGGGTCAATCCAATGGCAGAAATAGACTGGAACAGCCGCAGCGTCTGCCCTACTGCCTTTTTCTGCAATCTGCGGAAATGATTTTCGTCGATGCCGTTCTGCTTCAGCCGCTTCCAGTGGGTCAAAAGCAGTTCTGCCGTTTCTTCTGCCTGTTCACCACTGCCCATAAAGGTGCAGAAGGCAAAACCGTTTCCACAGCTGTACATCCGCTCCAACGGCACGTCCAGCAAATCTTTTTCATAAGCTTCCAGAAAAAACGGACTGCTTTCTCCTGCCCATAAATCCATCAAAAGCTCCATGGCAAGTTTCTCCCGCAGATTTCTTTCCCTAGGCTCCAATTTAAAGCCAACTTGAAACACTGGACGGCGCAGTCCCATGGCAATTTCCCGATATTGCTCTTGAATGGTATCCGGTTCTTTGCAGTATACAATCTTTCCGGTAGTTTCTTTCTCTTGCACCAGTGCCGTTGCTTCCATAATCTGGTGGTCATCTACATCACCGGCACAAATCAGCCAAAACTTTTGAGGCAGATAACAGGCATCATAGACTTTCTGCATCTTTTCTGCTGTGGTGTTTTTCACACTTTCTTCTGTTCCCGCAACAGGAAAACGCACAGGATGCTTCTGATACATCAAGTCCACCATGGTTTCATAAGCCGCCCGGTTTGCATCATCTTTCCCCATGCGGATTTCACTGCGGATGATGCTTTTTTCCTTTTCCACATCCTCTTCCTGAAAACAGGGGTGCTGTACAAAATCCAGTAATAACCGGAGATTTTCCATAAAGTTTTCGCGGCAGGAAAAATAGTAAACTGTTTTTTCTCCATCCGTAAAGGCATTGGCTGCCGCCCCCTGTTTACCAAACTGAAAAAGGGCATCTCCCCAGCTTTGCTGAAATAGCTTATGCTCAATGAAATGGGCAACGCCCAAAGGGAATCGGATAGGTTTTTCGCTGTGATTTTCCTGCCAGCATACATCGTTGGAACCAAAAGGCACCACTACTGCCGCAAATTTTTCTCCAAACTGTTTTTTAGGATAAATACTGCAGCGCATGCCTGCCGCTGTTCTCTCCCGCAATATGGTTTCTCCCGCACCATGGCGCATCAATCCCATGAAAATTCCTCCTCTCCTGTCAGGGCATACATTGTCCGCAATGAAAGCTTCTGTGCCGCTTTTACCACATCTTCTGCGGTCACATCCGCCAGTCTGCGAAGCATTTGCTGAGAATCCAGATTTGTGCCAATGATTTCCTGTTCCGCCACATAGTCCATAATTTTCCATTGAGAATCAGAAATATCGGATATTTTTCGCCGTATTTGCTCCACTGCATCTTGAAAATCATCATTTTTGATGCCATTATCCGCCACATTCTGCAAAATTCGACAAATTTCTGATGCTGTATGTTTGGCATCTTTCCCTGCAACGCCTGTCTGAACAAAGGCCAATCCTGTCATAGTGTCGCATGTCATGGAAATATCGTAGCACAATCCCTGTTTTTCCCGAATTTCCTGAAACAACAGCCCATTGCCGCCGCCCAGCACCTCACAAAGCACCCTGAGAGAAAGAAAGGCTCTGTCCCACGGATGGATACCGGAATCAAAAGCCAGCACCAGCCGGGTCTGTCCCATATTGGCTTTTTCGGCGATTTTCCGGCAAGAAGCCTGTTTCCGGCAGGTCTGACCAAATTCCCATAAGTCTTTTCCCTGTAAAGAAAGTTCCCCTTTCCATTTTTTTAACATTTGTCTGCCGTCGCTGTCACCACAGACATAGAGACACACCGGGGCATGCGCCAGCACTTCTTCATAAAAACTGCTGATGTCTGCCGCAGTGAGTTTTTCCAAATCTTCCAGATACCCGTCAGCGCAAATGCCTGCCCCTTCACCTTCCGCCGCTAATTCTCTGGCGCGCTTTGCAGCAAAGGCGATTTTGTCATCTCCTTTGGCTTCTAATCGCCGTCTTAAAATAGCTTTGCATCGCTCCACTGTTTCCGCTGGGAATAGATTCTCTGTCCGTTTCGGATGCTTCATCAATTGGAGCAGAAAATCCAGCACTTCTTTCTCTGACACATGCTTGGAAACTTCCATGGAGAAAGACAGCCATGCTTCTCCATCTTTTTTGATAATCTGCACCTGCCATAGAGCACCATAACACTCCTCTGCCGCTGCCGCCACCGCTGTCACAGAAGGATATTTCTCTGTTCCTTTTTGGAGCACCTCTGCCAGTAAGGCCAGCTTTGTGGCGTTTTCCCGACGCAAAGGCACACGGAAAAAGCCCAGCAGGGCGTTCGTCTTAAATTTCTTTCCATCTACGAAAAACATCCGGCATTGTTCCGCTTTCTTTGCCGTTGTATTTCCCATATGATCACCTCATTTTGGTTTCTTTCCCCCTATTCTTTCCCGAAAGAGGAGAAAAAATCCAAAAAAACAGCAGAGCCTGCTTTCCAGACTCCGCTGTGTGTGATTCTATGTTATTTCATCCATTTTCCATCCAGCAAATCTTTTGCGTCTCTTGTCAGAGGGAAAATATCGCTTCTGTCGATGTATTCCAGAGAGAATTTTCGATTCAGTGCGGCAAAATGTTTCAGACCAAAGGCAATCCGATTCAAGTAAGAATAAACGCCGATAGCGCCAGTAGAGAAGTTATTGGCTTCTTCGCCATAAATATTCCGCAGTTCTCTCAAATCTGGGAACAATTCATCCACTGTGGAACCAAACCGCTGAAGTTCTGTGGGGATATTACCTGCTTCCATGAGTTCTCCCACCTTTTTGGCACTCATTGCCGCAGCCATGGATGCCCGGCAAATGCCGATGGCGCTGACATAAGGCGCACCAAATGCCAATGCTTTATAAACCTGATCTTCCATGACAAAACCGCCTGTAATGGCAATATGGGGCAGACTCAAGCCTTCTTTTTCCATACGGGACATAATCTGCACCAGTTCACTTTCCATTGCCACTGTGGGCAGGCACCATTCGTTCATCATTTTGCAAGGGCTGTAACCAGAGCCGCCGCCTGCGCCGTCGAATGTAACCATATCTACCTGTGCCATAGACGCAATGCGCAGTACCCGTTCCAGATCAGCCGGATCGTAGCCAGCCATTTTGAAATATACATTCTTCAATCCAATGGCAAGAAGTTCTTCAATGCGTTTGCAAAGGGATTCTTCATCCCACATGGGCAGTCTGCCATAAGAACGGAAGTTATCTCCAAATCCTGCTTTGTAACGTTCCTGCACCTGCGGACCCGAAGGATCAGGAATCACCAGCAGACCATTCTGCTGTGCCTTCAAAGCGTCCTCCAGTGTTTCCAGACGGTTCACAGGCTGTGTACCTTTTGCGGACTGACCGAACTTAAATTCAATGGCTTCACAGCCGCATTCCTTGATGGCGTATTCCGGCACACCAATGCGGTCATCGTCAATGTTTACCTGCAAAATAATCTGCCCATATCCACGGTAATATTTTCGGAAAGCATCCAGAAATTCTTTCAGCTTCGGGCAATGTACCACTTTGCCGTTTTCCAGACGCAAAGTAGGATCTTTGGTTACCGCACCTTCGCCGATGACGGTCAGTACACCAGCCATAGCCGCACCACCAAAATAATCCTGCCAGTTCAGCTTGATGAGAGCCGGCAGAATGATGGGCAATTTCAATTTCACAGGATGCAGTGTGCCGATTTCTGTTTCCAGATTCACGTCATGAATGGTTGCCTTGTCGGAATCCGCTTCTGCACCCATGGCACCAAACACCCGCCCATTGATGTTAAAATGGGAATAATCAATGGGATACCGTTTTTCCGATGCCACCTGATTATCCCCGGTGGTGGTAGGATACACAGCATCTGCCCCACGAACGGCAGACAAACCGATTTCACAAGTACCCACGCAATCCGCTGTGCACATGGAACACATACCGGAAAATGTGCAGGGATGTGCAGCATCTCTCAGTTTTGTTCTGTTGAAGGCAGAACCAAGCAAAGGACTATATGACATAACCAAGACCTCCTTATCCGTACCGCAATTTATTATAAAACAATGGTAACATTAAGGATAATTATTGTCATTTTTAACAATCCCTATATTCTTACAGGAAATTATTTATATGATTATATTTTAATTTTACAATTTATATATGTTTATATAGCATAATTTCATCTATAAAAATGCATATATTCATTTTTCCCATTTCAGTGCAAAATCCACAAAGGGCTGCCATGTCTTCCGGAACAAGCTATTTTGCAGATAAACAAAATTCAATTCCCGAAAAATTTCAAAATTCAAAATTTCCAGAGGAAAGAGCCGTTTTTCTTCCAATTCCTGTTTGACCACTGGTTCATACAAAAATGTAATGCCAAGGCCAGCTTCCGTCATTGCTTTTATAGCTTGAAAATTACTGATCTCCTGAACAGCGGCATAACTATGTACCGTAAAATTATTCTCTTTCAGCAGCTCCTCTAGAATATCCCGGGTACCTGACCCAGATTCCCGCAGGATCAGCGGTTCCCCATGGGTTTCCCACAAAGAAATGGTTTTTCCTCGCAAAGGACAATTCTTTCCGCAGACTCCCAAAAACCGTTCCCGTTTATAAAGGGTAAAGTCATATTTTTCTTTATCAAAAAAGCCTTCCACGATGGCAAAATCAATCTTTCCTTCTTCCATCATGTGCAGCAGTTTTCCTGTGTTATCCACGGTCAAATGCAGGCGATACTGCGGATGTTCCTGTAAAAAATCCACCATAATGGGCGGCAGCATATAATCTCCAATGGTTTTTGTGGCACCAATCCGCAAATGGATTTCCGTGTTCTCTTCCCGTTCCATCTCTTGCAGAATTCCCTGGGCATTGGCTGTCATCTGCTGAGCAAGGCGCCGCAGGGTTTCCCCTTTTTCTGTCAGGCGCAGAACTTTCCCTTGGTAGGAAAACAGCCGGCAGCCATAATATTCCTCCAACCAGCGAATCTGCTGAGTAACAGCCGGCTGGGTGATATGCAGCGTTTCTGCCGTTTTGGTATAATTCATAATTTCACAGAGGGCCAGAAACGTTTCCACACGATTGTCCAGCATGATGTTCTCCCCTTTCAAAACTTTTCCTCCATCATACCATATTTCTGCCCATGAAAAAAGCAGAGAGATTTTTTGGTCTCTCTGCTTCAAATTCATTTTTATGCTGCTGCCAATGCTTCCGCAGGTACTTCAAAGTCAGGTACTGCATCAAAGTTGCTGCATGTCATGTGTACCAGAGTTTTGGAAATGGTAATGGGATTTTCTTCCCCTGCGCTCATAACGTCCAGAATACCCTGCATCATTGCTGTCATATCCAGTTCGTACTGCATCACATAGCCATCTTCGCTGATCCACAGTTTGACGGGCATGCCTTCTACGCTGTCCATCAGTGTAACCAGATCTTCTGTGGAAATACCCAGACCTGCGGTTGTAGATTCAATACCGGAGTTTTTCAGGGCTTCTTCCATGGAGTCGCCTGTCAACAGACCTTCAACTACTGTTGTCTTGTTACCGTTGATTTCTTCTGTACCTGTTACCTTGAAGGCCTCAATGTTTTTCAGATACAGATCCATGTTCTGTTTTGCGTCGTACTGAGAAACATCTGTGCTTGCCATAGGCTGATGGATCCATTCTCCGTCCACCTGCATATATGCATCCACGGTATCACCGTTCTGTACTGCATACATTTCATATGTCTGCAACGCTTCGTCGTTCAATGTCATGCTGATGGTCATATTGGTTTTGAAAGGATCCATAATCAAATCCATATCAGATTTTACCACAGACTTCATGGATTCTTCTTCATAAGCCATATCCATCTGTACTTCCATCTGGGCAGACATGCTTGTCACCTGCGCCATTGTGTCGTTTGCTTTCTGCAGCAATGCTTCTACATCTGTTGACTGCTTCGCACCGCAGCCTGCTGCTGTGGCTGCCATTGCCAGCGCCATAGCCAATGCAAAAATTCTCTTTTTCATTTACCCGTCCTCCCTTTGGTTGGTCTTGATTCATTTTTCTGCATCATACCATAAACGACAGAGGTTTGTCCGCAAATTCTCTTTTCGGTAAGAAATTCTTAAAAGAACATTAAAAAGTATAATGCTCTACAAAGATTTATACGCAATCAAACATGACCATGTATTCCAGACAAATGCTGAATTTATCACGTTTTTAATACCAAGTCAAATCAAAAGAATTTTAATGCCACTATTCAATACTTGTGCAACGGTGGCAAATCGGTGGCAAAGTAAATGGTCTTTTGGTATAGCCGTAAATCTATCCACATAATACTAAGGAGGTACTTTATTATGAAGAAAATCGCCGGTTTATACCAAAGCTACCTGAAGGAAAGAAATGATGAACTGCAAGAAATTTCAACAGGAGGAGAAAAGATGGAAAAACTCACTGCATTTTTGAAAGAGAAGCTGAACGCTGATGATTATTTCACAGCTGAAGAATTATTAAACGAGCTGGTAGCCGAAACCGAAGAAAAAGGCTTTACTGCTGGATGCAAATATACCAGCGGATTAGCCCGTGAACTCTTTACAGAATAAAAAAGAATTGCCCCTGTTTTACAGGGGCTTTCCTTTTAATACGGTTCTGGAATCAGTGCATATTCTGTTCTGCTAAGTTTTGTTGTTGCCGCAACCAATCTGCACCCCATATCATCAATCACATTTAAATAGCCGTCTATATCTTTTTGGCTCCCATAGATATTAAGCCGATCAAGCATAACGTCCATGGCTATCAGCTTCTTTCTTATGTTTTCAATTCTCTTTTGAAATTCTTTATTTTGTGGAATATCCGCTACTTTTCTTCTATTGGAATTTTCCTGTATTGCTTTTTCTTCCTTTGTGCGGAAATAGTTGTTTACCAGTTCCCGTTGTACCGTCCAAGCCAAATCATCCGTAAATGATTTTACCAACATGAGATAGCCTGTTTCGGTGATAAAAGTTGTTCCTCTTACACTTACGCTATCAATTCCTATTGGGCGAATTTCGCCCAATTTAGCATTTTCAAGGGTTTGCGGGTTTACTAAGAAATAATCTGTTCCTTCTACAAAGTGTTTTTTATTATCTCTAAATCTGTATCTCGCCGTTCCCTCTGCTCTCCCATGCAGCAAATCAATATCAGAAAAAGTCACTACCCTTTTCCCATTGAATTCTTTCGGATTTAAAATATAGTGATTCACGCTTACAATTCTTGCCATATAAAAAACTCCTTTCAAATCATTTTTTCAATTAAAATCACCAGTGCAAATACAAAACCAAGTGTCCAAAATAAATGCCAAATCAATTTTTTCATATTGCATCGTTGGAGTTTTTCAGCTATAATCTTTATAAGGTTTGGGGCTTTCGCCCCTCACCCTAATCTAGCATTTTGATAAGAATTAAAATCCAACCTACGAGGGAAATTATTCTTATCACCAGCTTTTCAAGTTGTGCTACCAGCTTGGAAAGCTTTTTTATTTTGTCCTCCAACGTTTTCCACCTCCTTTCTATGGTTTAATTATATCATGTATGGGGTCATACATCAATATACAACATTCACAAATGTATGTACCCATATTTGTTCATTTTTGTATGTACCCATTCATGGTATCATATGATATACTATTCATAGAAAGGTAGGTGATTTTTTTGGGAATCAGTGAAGCTCGCAAAAGAGCCAATGATAAATATTTAAAAGAAAAAGTGGAAGAATTTAAAGTACGTGTTCCCAAAGGCAAAAAAGACGAAATCAAAGCCCATGCGGAAGCACAAGGGGAAAGTACAAATGCATTTATCAATCGTGCCATAGATGAAACGATGGAACGAGACACAGCAAAGGACTGACAAACGTCAGCCCTTTTTTCAATAAAAATCAGGGGCGGATATACCGCCCCGTTTTCTTTACTGTTTGGTCAGCACCGCAATACTGCCTTTGCTGGTCACTTCATACCCAAGCACATCTGCAATGTCCCGAATTTTGATGTAGTTTGTACCATCCTTCAGGATACGGTCCACGATAAACTCTCTACCATCAATGATCAATTTCGCCTGTTCAACCATCTCGTCATCTACCTCCTCTTTCACTGTGTAATCGATGTCTTTCAAAATCAGCCAATACGTAAAGCTTGCCTTGCTCAGCTTATTCTTCCGGCAGCCATAAGCACTTCCATCCTCGGCAATGTATTCTCCATTACCGATATAGATACCAATATGTCCCTTCTGCCACACAGCCGCTCCGATGGGCGCCTTGCTGATGGTAGAAATAGGCTGCACCTCCAGAGCCGTGTCATGATAGCCCTGAGAATTGCGGATGATACCCGTTGCCCAGCTGATCAGACCAGAACAGTCACAACAGACCTTTCCGACTTTGTTTTTGTCACTGTTCCAGACCAAAGCACCATAGAGGGCTTTCAGTTGGTTATACTTGGCAAGGGTCATCACTTCCCCCTTCATGCCATACACATACGGCACACCCAATTTACTTTTGGCAAACGCCACCAGCTCTGCCGCCGTTACTTTAGCCATCAATAGCCACCCCTTCTCTAATTTCCTGTACCAAAAAGCAGTTTTCCACATAAGCCGCTACTTGTTCATTTTTTGCCAGCATTTCCCGCATCTGTTCCAGCGCTTCATCCACCCAACCGGAAAACGTATCAAAAGAAATCACCGCTGCCACTGCCGGAAATCTTTGTACAAACAAATCATAAACCTGACGCAGTTTCAGCTGTCCGGTACCGCCGCCTAGTTCCTTTTCCGCTTCGGTCACCGCATACAGCAGCCATTCCTTAATTTTGGCAATCTGTTCTTTGGTAGGCAACTTGAAAAAGTGATACAACATAAATCCTGCTGCCACCGCTACGCCTACACCAGCAATGAGCAAGTACCAGTTTTCCACCAAAAATTTCACAACATCATTCATCCTTCAGACCTCCTTATTCGTCCAAGCTTCTTCCTGTTTTGCGTTGTTTGTTTCCCTGTCAAATCGCAGTTTCTCCGCCTCTTTTGTTTCCTTAAAGGACTTGATGCAATAGGTAATGACCGTACCAATGATGGCGGTCACCACCGTCATGGACAGGTTTTCTGCGATTTCCGTTCTACCTAAAAAAGCCAGCAAATAGGATAATTGCAAATCAAAAACTGAGATTGCGAGAATCCACTTTACCAGCTTTTTGGTATATGTATTTCGTTTTCGTTTCATTGGCTATACCACTTCCCATCCAGATCATGAAGCCGCTGTTCATGGTTCTGCAGCATAGCATCCTGTGCCTTGTTATGCTCGTGGATTTCCTTATGTTCCTCCTTTTTCTGCTTGTCCATCTCATCCACCTTTCCAGTGACGGACACGATCTGATCTGTCAGCCGTGTCACTGCATTGGTCAGCGGGATAATGGTTTTCACCGCAGTCACCAGAAATCCTAAAAATGTTGCCACGCCAATTACAATTTCCCAAGTCATACTCCTCACCCCTCAATCTGGAAAATATCTGACAGTTCGCTAGGCGGATTCAGCTGTTTTGTCATCGCTTGGATTGCTACATATACCTTCCCATTGGGGTCACGCTCTCTCATGCCAATTTTTACACCCATCCCGTAAACATAGGGATAAACACCGTCCGCATCCGGTTCTGGATATGGATTGTAGTTGTTTGTAGCCACATCTGGCGTATAGTGTGCGAATCTCTGAATTGGATTGATGCACTGATACGCAATCCCTGTTTTCGGATAGTAGGAAATATGGTACAGTTCTTCCAATCCGTCATCCTGCACCCATTCCGGATAGCCGTCCGCAAAAATGCCGATATCTGCAGGTGGATTTGCCTGTTCCTGTGTCGCACTTGCTCCCGTCTGCTTGATTTGCTTCACGTGTTCAATCAGTCTTTCGGCATCTTCAATGTATCCCATAAAATCACCTCATTTCTATTTTGGCAAAATGCCCTGTGTCATTTCGTAGTAGGTCACCAGATCGGGATCATTTCCACCCGTTTCTTCCCTTTTCATGATATACTGCTTTTCATCCTCACTGATGGTTCCAGCAGTGACCATCTGGGAAAGCCGTTCCTCTGTGATTTCGCCTTTCTGGTATCTCTTTTTGTAGTAGTCCAGAAAATATTCCGCTCCTGATTTCATACGATCAGCCCCCTTTTCACAAGTTCCTCCATGACCATGTCCGCCCCTTCCTGCCGGATTTCGTCCTGACTTTTACTTACGGCTACAAAGATTTTTTCTTCTATGCTCGGCTCCGGTTCTGGCGGTTCAGGTGGTGTGTAGCTCTCCCAAGAGATGCCGTTCCATTTCTTGTGGGTGGGGTCAAAATCTTCATCAATCTGGATCAAGTTTGGTTCAGACATCTCTCCGGAAAGATGACTGATGCCGACAATATAACCATTTTCGTCAATTTGTGCGTAGTGATAATACATAAAAAACACCTCCTTAAAAACATTCAATAACCTGCCAACTTATAACTGACGTAGATGCATTATTATAACTAGATGCTTTTATAGTAAATGAATTAGATGTTAACGACACTAACCATGCACCCATACCATTTGTTGGATAGCTACCACCACCATTTTGAAGTGAACCCGTTGTAAGTATAACAATACTTTTATTGGGATTAATTTCAGAAATTGTTGTTGTTACTTCTTTTTCACCGTTAGCACCAACGTTAATAATTCCTCTCTGTACACTTTTGATTATGCCCGTAGGCATCTTCTCTGAAATATCCTTCACCTGTCCAAACAGTGTCGTACTACCAGCCGTATCCCCACTTGTTCCAATCTTCCCATCAATCCCTGTGACCTTCGTCAGCACTTCCGCTAGCTTTTCCACCAGCACATTTTTCAACTGTGCCAGCCTTCCAAACAATGTAGGCTGTGTGTCGGCGTCACTTTCTGTGCCGATTTTGTTTTTGATTTCGTCTACCGTTGCCTGTTGAGCCACATCGGTCAAGGCTGTATTGATGTTATTGACCTCTGTCTGGGTATCGTTGACCTGTTTCATCAGATAATTATAACCATGTTTTTCTGTCAGCCCCACTTCTGTCCCATTCGGACTAATAGTCTGCCCTTGCGTCCAGTTTTCCGGCAAATCCGCTGGTAATTTCGGCATAGGTCATCCCTCCTTTACATCTACCTGAATTTTATGGGTGAAAATCGCCGGCTCTGTTACCGGCACATATACGGGAGAAGTCGTCAGCACGTTCCCGTCACTGTCCAGCAGCTCGATCTGCGTCACCAACGAGGTCTGTTCTGCTGTCACTGTATACTGCACCTGTGCCACATTTCCCACTGTTGTTCTATCCAGCGAAGAAATGACGATACTGCCATTGATTCTGGCACTGGTTACATTGGGCGGAATGGCTTTTGCCGTATCCTCCAAAAGTTCCTGTTGCACACTATAATTTGATGGCACCACGACCACCTCCTTATCTTCTGTCAATACAAAGGGCGTCAAACCCAATCCCCACGAACCCAGACGGTACTGCCACACCAAAGCAGACAGCGCCACAGTTTCTCCTAGCGTGAGTTTATTTGCCACAAAAGGTTGATTGATGAATACGATATGTGCTGGTTTGATTCTCCCAACCGTATAAGAAACCTCCGTGGCATAAGACTGGTTTTCTGCACTGCTGAGGATATACAGGGTGTAGTTTGGATAGTCCACATGGATTTCATATTTCCCCTTGCCGATGATCTGGTCTAACTTCTGATACAGAAACCCAAGGGTAAAAGGCGGCTGCATAGAAACGCGGTTCAGCACCCGCTGTCTGCGAAAATCCAGTGTTTCCGTCTGAGGGTTTGGCACAATACCAAAAATCTTTTCCCATGTGGAAACAGCCCTCTCATCCATGGTCTGAAAAAAGAAATTGTCTGCCACCGCATTGATGGCAGCGGCAAGGGCTTCCATCTGGGCGCTTTCCGTTTTGCAAATCTCCTGAAAATCCAAAATTCGTCGGAACCAAGGCGGCAGATACCGCAGTAAATCCGTATCAAGTTGCCACATTGAGGCTCACCTTCCCTTCTTTTGGTACCTGCTGCACTGTCCCGGTCTGGGTCAGTATCACATCCTGCGCTTGACCATTCATCTGCACATTGGTAGCATTGACCACACCCGGCACCCGAATGATGGCGGCAATGACCTGCGCCAGATATACATCTGCCTGATACTGCACGCCGCCGGGGACAGTAGGCGCCGCCCATCCCTTCCGCACCTGCAGCAGATACGCGGCAATGGCATCTTCCACCGGCTGCTGTACCTGCCCGATCTCATAGCCAGCCGCCAGCGTCAAATTGGCAGTGACATTGATGGTGACAGCTTCTGGTGCGACAATGGTCACTTTGGCACCGATGGGAGCCATACCAAGTCCCAACCCCTGATTCACAGGTGGGTCAACAGCGTTCTGCACCGTTTCCACCAGCAATTCAGACGCAGGCGCAAAATCCGCCCCAATGATGGAGCATTTCACCGTACCACCGCCGTTCCATGTGGGATAGACCTGTACACCGCCTACCCCTTCCAGTCCGCCGATAAACTCACGATAGGCTGCCACATTGCCGCCGAAAGGTTTTTCGTTCAGGGCATTGATGATACGCTGCCGAAAATCATCATCCGTTTCCACATCATCCCCAGGAATCAAAATATCATCAATGACTGCAGATTCCAGCCCGGGAAGATACGTAATGGGCAGAATATTTCCTGTGTAATCATTGCCGATAATGCCAACGGTTTCCGCTTTCAGCTGGAATTCATTGGGGTTATCTGTGGTGCCGCTGACGATAAAATTGATGCTGTCTGCCCCGTTGATGGTGGAAAATCTTGCCCCCAAAGGCACTGACTGCGAAAATTTCCCAAGACGAATGGCTGCCGATGCTGGGTAACGTGTCAACCCTGCAATGACCGCCAGAAGGTCTAAGGACTCGCCCACTGCTGTTGGAATGTAAGCGGAAAGCTGCACCTGATCCAGTGCCAGATAAAAGGCTTCCAGCCCATAAGCAGCAGCGCCAACAGATGTCTGGATAAGGCTGCCCTCTCGCTTGTCATAGGAATTGGATACCTGCCCCAGCATGGTCTGTAACAGGTTTTGGTATGTTTTGCTGCTCAAATCTATCAAGCTGTTCCCTCCTTTCGCATAAAAAAAGCACCCACGAAAATGAGTGCCTTTTCTCTATTTAATAAAGTAACATATTTGTATTTGCCGCTTCTACCTGTTCCTGTAATACCATGGGCAATTCATACTCCGAAACAATACGGCAAACATTATCACATTGATTTCTGCGAATCGCTTTATAGGTTGTTACACCAAACTGCCGCTTGATTTCTCGGTGCAGGTCGCTATATACTTTGGCTCGCAGACTTCTGTCCTGATACGCCATGCTGTCTTTTCCGCCCAGACATTCCACACCTTTGATATGTACCGCTCTGGAAATCCTGTCGCAGTCCAGAGCCAGCAAGGGCATTTCTTCTTTGAATTCGTCCAAATCTTCCTGTACCCTGTTTACACGCTTTTCTACTTCTTGTATTTTCTGGTCTTGCATGATGATGGCACGCAGTTCTTTTGACATTTGCGGTAACTGGTAGCCGCCTGTTTTACGGATAGAGGGCAAGACCTCATTTGTCACCCATTTACGGAATGGTTTCGCCTGTGGCTTGTCACTGCGGAGGATGACATTATAAAGACCAGATTCGTTTACACAAACCATTTCTTGTGTTCCTCCAAGGGTGTCCACTCTGACCGACTCCCTTTCGTCTGCGTCTAGTCTTGCGGCTGCATCCCGATGTTTTGAAATCCCCAATACTGCACACACATCTTTCAACACCCACCAAGGTTCGCCGTCAATCTGCACGGTTCGGACTTCATTACCGTTATAGTTGAAAATCTGTAATTCATTCATGCTTTCACTCCCTTTCTTTTCTTCTTTTCCTGTGCTTTCTGGTAACGTATGCCCTTAATAAAGCCATATTGAAAAGCATTATCCATCAATTCGAATTTATCTCGTCCGTTATCCATTAAAGACATACATTCCGATGCAGTCATACTATACAACGCTTTCCCATTTCCCCAGTTGAAACTATTGATTGCATTCCACATTCTTTCGGTGCTGTTCATGCTCTCACCTCTTTCAAACCATCGGACAGCAAATCTCCGATATCATGTAAAGCGTCATGAATTGCTGTAATTTCATCGTGTAGAAAATAGGTAGCACTTCCATGAATATCTACTTTAACCCTGTCACTTCCTCCATCAATAGATTCCCAGAGCAGGAATGAAACCCCCATGATTCCATCCATCTTAACTGCCAATTCATCTAATTTATTCAGTGCTTCTTTTAATTTTTCCATATAAAAAACTCCTTTCAAATTTTGCGTATTGAAAGAAGTCCCTTCAGCATGGTATAATATTTACTGAAGGAAACTTCACTTGCTAAACAGGTGCGCTCAAACTTTGGTCGGTGGGAGTGCTCCTGTTTTTTTATTTTAGTTCCTCGCTGACTAACCAAATCCCCTTTTTAATTACTTCTGTTTTCGTAGACTTCATTTTTTCAGCACACTGTTCCAATAAGGTATTTTCTTCTTGCGTGAGCCTAATTTCTAGTCTTACGTTCCTAGGGTTATTTGTCAGCTTTGTTCCTTTTTTTATGGGCGACATGAAATCACCTTCTTTCTTTGCCCGTACAATCATCATAATAGATTGCCCGTACAAAGTCAAGAGGTTTTTTCAATTTTCTCCACGAAAAAGACACCCACGACTGTGAGTGCCTATCTTCGCTTTTATTTTGCTTGGTCTATGGATTCCAAATGTTCCCATTCTGCGTCATTATCATAATGATCTATCAACTGTACGCCTGTGGGGTCAAATACGTTGGACTTGATAAAAATAACCTCATTATCTTTTACGATCGCACGGTAGCTGTATGTATACTTAAATTCTCCTGTTGCTGATGTTGTGAAGCTGCCAGTGCCGATGTATTCTTGCAAATCTTCCTGATAATATGCAAGATGATCGGACATCGTATAGGAACAGCTGACACCAAGAGCTGTATTCAACCCATCTAAATAAATCTGATCTACCTGATTTATCTTAGAAGATTTTCCCATCACCGCCACACAGCTCACCAGCCCGACAATGACCACCAGAATCAATATGATCAAACAGCCTTTTGCAGGCGTTTTTTCCTTTGAAGCCATAGCTTCTTCCCTTGTCACTGTCTGCATGGGTTTCTCCTTATCCAGCTTTGCCCCACAGCTCTGACAGAATTGGTCTGTTTCTCCCACTGCTTTTCCACATTTTTTGCAAAATTTACCCATAAACATTCCCCTTTCTATTTTTCTTCATAATATCACAATCCGAAAACATATAAAAGAGAAATCCACAAAATGTTGCAAAAAAGCAAATTTTTACACTGTAATCCGCTGCGGAACAGGTCCGTATACTGTCTGGACTGTAAATTCTACGGTCAAACTATCCCCATTCACCTGATAGGAAAAATCTGTGATTTCCGTCATACGCCTATCTGTACGGATGGCATCTTTCGCTCTCCGCTGAATCTCCAAAGCCACATATCCGGGATTTTGTCCAACCAGACCTTCCCATTCCATACCAAAGTTTGGGCTGTAAATCTGCCAAAGGAACCGCTCTACGGAAAAAAGTATCTCCACTGCCTGTTTCACAGCGGTGAACCCGTCAGCCATGCCAGAGATACGCCCTGTCACTGGATTGACATACCATGTGTACGAAGGCTGTTCCGTAAAGGTCACACCTTGGGAGATATTGATCACATTTTCTGGCAAAGTTGCCATTTCTCACACCTCCTGAAAAACTCTGGACAAAACCACATACTTCTGCCCATGCTGCACCCGCAGCATCAGCACCTTGTCCCCTAATTCCAGCCCTCGGTTTAACGTGATAAAGCCGTCATTGGGTAGCGCCTGCCCATTCTCATAGCAGGTGATACCCGTCAGCTCCGTGGAGCATTCTCCCGCAGGCATGATAGTAGCGTCTGTGACAGTATGGTTGTGGGTGGTGTCATGGCTGTGTGCAAAAGTCGTTACTTTCTTTTCAACAACAGAAGCCGTCAAATAAAGCACTTGGGAACGCAAAGGCGCAGCCTGATTGTCTGTTGTGATTTCCAGCGGCTTCACCTGTGTGACCGTTCCTACCACCAGATCGGTGGGCTGCATGGCTCTGTTGTTTTCCTGAGTAATCTGCTGTAATACATCTAATAATTCCACACAATCACCTCAAATCGCCAACGTATCAAAACTCATGGTATGTTTGTCATTCTCAAAAGTATGGGTGATTTTTTCAATCATAACCTCCTGATCAAGATCGATGTCACCCAGCCCCTGTATTTTTATCAGAATCATCATACCAGCCCGCAGCCCCAGCACACCCAGAGATTCCACACTGAGGGTACGCAAACGGCGGTTATAGTAAGCAAGCATGGTTTCTGCCTGTTCTCGCATCTTGGCGATATTAGTTTCCCCGTCTACGGTATGATACAGCCGCAGCAGACCCCACCGACCGATATTGGCAGTATCCTTGGCTTCTACCACATCTGTCATGCCTGTTTCCTCGTTTTCCCGCACCAGTTTGATGCTGTTGTATGTCTGCTTGTCGATGTCTGTCTCATACTTATAATTGGTTACCAAAGAGCGGTCACCCAGTACCACATCCGTTTTCATGTTTGCCGCTTCCCGCAGGCTCAGACCATTACCATCATCCAACAGCACAAACACCTTTCCGGTGTTCAAAAGCGTCTGCTGGATGGCTTCCTCGATGATATCCAGACAGGACTGGTCGTCTTCCAGCAAGGAAGGAATGGGGTATCCCGTGTCCTCGATAGTACTGACCGGAAGCTGGAAGTCTGCAGCGATCTGCTGTAAAATCTGCCCTGCCGTCTGCCCATAAAAGTGGTAAGAGGCATTGGCTTTCAAATACCGCATGCTGTCGTAACAGGTCACTTCAATGATGCCCCATCTGTCTTTGCTCTTATGAAATACCCAGCCCAAGAAAACCACCTGCCCATCCACAGAAAACCGTACCACATCCCCCTCCACAAAGGAGATGCCGCCAGCTTTGATGAGCGTAAAGGTAAATTTCCCCGGGCTTCCTGTGCGGTTGGTGGTATAGCTTGCTGTAGACACACAAGGGGCAGCATCCCAGAGCTTTCCTGTCCGCTTTTCCGTGATCAAAAGTTCTGTTTTCACTGTGTATCTACCCCCTGTAAGTCTCCTTTTTTACACCAGCCCAAAGCCCCGCCGGATTCTGATTTTACATGTACTGGATATGGTCTGTCATTGTCGTCATTGATGATACGGGACACCACCACCCGTCTGCCGTTTCCGCTTCCGGAAGGCTTGTCACCATAACTGGAATAAAAATACTTTCCATTTAGGATTGCTGTCATACCCACATATAGCTGTCCTTTTGGGATGCTGCGTGTCTGTTCTGTAGTGGCTGTGGCGGGCTTTTCTGCCGTTGCTTCTGTCTGAATCTGCACCGTAAGGGGACTGTAGTCCCGATACTCTGTCAGCTCCAACGTATAATAGAAGTCCCCTGTCTCACCGCCTCGTTCTTCCGTTTGGAAACCAGTCACCAATACATTGATGCCCGGGTCATTAACAAAATAAGGGGTGCCGTCCTCATAGTACCTGGTAGGCGTATAGATCAGCACCTCTTTGTTTGCCATAGCACTTCGGAAAAAGTTGATGTAAAACTCTGGCTGTCGGAAATCACCACTGGTCAAAGTCATACGGTCAATCCGACCCGGGAAATAGCTTTCAATGGTTACTTTCTTTAGGTTTGGGATTCTCGGTACCATAATGGGACCAATGCCCAGCACATTGTATTCCTCGTTTGCGCTGTCCTGCGAAACAGGAAGTTTTTCAGGATTGACAGGAAGTCTGATAATATCAATGGCACCTGCACTTGGTTTTTGAAAAAACAAAGCAAAATTATTTCTTGCCGCCACGTTTCACACCTCCTATACCCTTGCCGTAGATTTAGCACTACCTGCTGCAAGCTGTTCCTGCAAGATCAATGCCATAACATCCGCCATAGCTTTCCGGTCAGCTTCTGTGTTGCCGGTATTGGCACCATTTACTGTGATAACAGGCGTCTGTGCCGTCAAATTGATTTTATTGACATATCTTTGGGTAGCCATGTCCACCATAAGTTTGATGTCTTCTTTGGACATATCCACAGATTTTTTGATGCTGCCCACATCTTTCCCGATGCCACCCAGTTTATCATTGATGTCACCAAGAGAAGCACCACCAGCGGAAAAGTTACCCAGATCAGCACCAACGCCACCGCCAAAAATATTGGAAAAGAAATTGGAGCCTTTATCGTAGCCGGAAGAAAATGCGCTGCCATAGTCTTTATATTCCATAGGAGAGAAATATTCTTTCCAGCCGGAAGACTCTTTTACAGCGGCTGACTTTGCTCCCAGATTATTGATCCACGACTCCACACCACTGGTCAGGTCTACGGTCACACCGGGTATTTTATTGACCAGTCCTTCGATACCGTTAGCGATATTCAGCAGGTAACCAAGGACTGTCTGTGCCATATCGTAAAAAAGCACTTTCACCGCAGCCACAGGATTATTGAACACATTTCCAATGAAATTTGCGAAAATTGCAAAGCCGTTATACATGAACGCCACAGTGTTATAAACATGGGCGCCCAGCATCGACATTACACCGGCAATGATGCCCGTTGCAGAAACTGACGCACCTGTAAAATGGTTATAGGCAGCCACGCCAGCATACAACGCTCCCACGATGAGTGCTAATCCCATCAATACCCATGTAATAGGCGATGCCAAAAGAGCACTATTAAACACCATAGTGGCGGCACTAGCTGCAGCTGTGTTGCCAGTCAAGACACCATACCCAATAGATAAAAGAGTCACAGCCCCATGATACGCTGTCGTTGCAACCGTAGCAATTTTCGTCCAGTTTGCTGCTACCTGAAAGATAGCAAAAGCCGCACCTGCCCCCAACACCAAAGGACCGATGATTTCAATGTTATTTGCAAGCCAAGAAAGACCAAGCAGCACAGGACGAAGCCCCATGGTTGCGTAGTTTTGGAATTTAGTCCAAACCTGTCCCCATGTCATAGGCATTTCTTCAAATTTTGCATTGGTTTCCTCTGCCGCGGCAAACATGGCATTTTTTACGATATCTGCTGTGATAGCCCCTTCAGACGCCATCTCTCGCATCTGCCCAACATTCACCCCAAGATAATTGGCTATGGTTTGGGCAATCATAGGGGTTTGCTCTAAGATAGAGTTCAGTTCTTCCCCGCGAAGTACACCGGATGCCATGGCTTGTGTCAGCTGCAGCATAGCAGCTTGCCCTTCCATGGTGCTGGTACCTGAAATCGCCATTTGTTTATTCAGCTGCTCCGCAAAGGCAACGATTTCCTGTGTACTGCCAAAAGCATCACCGGCAAGCAACCCCAATTTGGATACCATCGCAGACATTTCTGTATAAGAACCTCTGGCACGGTTGGCACTGGCAAAAATCATATTGTTCAATGCCGCAGTGGACTGCAAACCATCATTGACCATATCCAGCCTTGCTGTAGTGGATATCAAGGTATCTGACATCTGCAGCAATCCCTTGACGCTCTGCATCCCAATATATCCACCGACCAGCCTTTTGACAGATGTGGTCAAACGGTCTGCCGAACCAGTACCACTTTCCATGGACTGGTTATACTCTTTCTGTGCTTTTGCAGCGGCTCTTGCCTGCCGTTCCGCTTCCTTTTCCGCCGCAGCGGCAGCACGGATACTTGCTGTTTGCGCCTTTGCCTGAGCCGCAGCCAGCCTCTGTTCCGCTGTCTGTACCCGTAAAGCCGACTGATATACGCGCGCCTGCTGGGCTGCCATTTTGGCAGCCGCAGTGGTTTCTTTTGTGACAGCTCCACTTTGCTCCATCATTTTGATGTAAGCACCAAGCCCAGCAGAAAACTTGTCCTCAATGGCTAATACTTCTCTGATATTACCCATTACATTCCATCTCCTTTCTCTGCTGTTCTCTGTCGTGAATCTCTTTTGTCACAAATTCAGCAATCAGAATCCGTTCCGCATAAGGAAGTTCTGCGTATTGGTGCGGCAGCATGCCGAAATTGACAAAGCAATAATATGCGATCATCGTTTCCGCATCGCCGCCGCCAATCAGTTTTTTGCTTCAGTTACGGTTGTGTCGTCGGCAGAAAAACCAGAAAGTTCACTGATTTTTTCACCAAGCAGAGCAAACTCGCCGGGACGCAGCATTTTTGCGACAACTTCGGTAGCGTCCATGGTCCCGTAGGCATCACAAAGTTCTTTGTCTGCAAAATCAGGAAAAACCGTCGCATGCACAGCCAGTTTTCTTCTGTAAGTGATCATGTCAAATTCTTTGACCATCTGGCCATCTGCTCCTCTTACTTTGCGGTAGCTCTGACGGGTCAGCGCGTCATTTTCCTCCTGTGTCACAGATCTGATCTTGAAAGGAACCACTTTTCCTTCTTCGTCTTTGAAACGTTTGGAAATCACAACTTCCTTTTCTTCACGAACATGCACGGGGTTTAAGAACGCAAATAATTTACTCATATGTTATCCTTCCTTTCTCAACCGCCATAAGACGCAGGCTCGTTAAACCCACGTAGCTTGGCTACTCTGGTATAGGTAAAGTTAAATTCATAATTCAGCATGGCTTCCTCACTGTCCAAAATGGAAAGGGGGATAGAACCTGTCAGCTCACATCCATAGTAAGCAATGGACTGACTGCCCACACTGCTGGAGGGGTCGTCGTTGGTGACCTGCAGATCAAACTGCGGCATATTACCGGTATTGATATACTCCAGCACCATGTCTGTCCAAAGGCTGGTACCATAATAGATATTGCCTTTGCCTGTCTGCTTTGCACCATTGGCTTTGTTCTGGATGGTTCTGGTTCCCACCACACGCATTTCCTTGCCTTGGATTTCTGCGTAAGTGGTGATATTCATCATGCCTGCCACTTCAATCTGTTTTCCATTTCTGGTGACAAAGACTTTTCCCTCGGCACCATTGACGGTATCTTTTGCCAGTAAATACATATCCACACCTCCTTACGCTACTGTGATTGTGATATACAGTTTTTCCGCTGCGTCCACAGGCTGAATCCGCAGATTGATGACAACCGCATCGATGTCATCCCCCGGCAGTACGTCCACGTCATCCGGTTCAAAATTCTGGATGGCATTGTTTGCCTGCATTTCCTGCAAGTATCCCACAATGACAGCTTTGAACAGGTCCCTGCCAGTGTCGTTGTTGTCTACCACACCGATGAAGCTCTCGGAAAACTGCATATACAGGTCATTGGCGATGGTATGCAGGGTACGGATAACACGGTTCTTCTGATAGGGTTTGGAAATATCCGCTGTGAATGTTGTCAGGCTGTTGATGTCCGAATCTACTTTCACAGCCCCATTTTCTGCAAATATCACGAATTTTCCCGCCTGCAGAGCTGCAATGATCTGATCATTGGTCAGCGCCGGTATCACAGATACGGCGTCAAGATATTTAGCATAGGTCAAAGACTCATTGTAGTTTGCCCCTGCCTCTGCGCCGCCTACCCACCAGCAGAGCTGTTTGCCTGTCAGTGTAGTGCCATCTGCAAAGGAAATACCTGTAATGTCTGCGCATACATTGATGACAAAGCGACTGTCAGGGACGTTCAAACCATAAGCCACCAGCTGGGAATATCTGCCCTGTGTATTTGCAAGACGTTCCACAAAGTTGACCATTGCCGCCTGCACAGTGCTGTCATCGCCGTCATAAATGAGAATATCAAAGTCATAGGCTTCGATATTGGACAGGAATGTGGTATAAGCCGCTGTTTCCACAGTGCCATCTGCACCCGTTGCCAGTTTCACTCCTGCTGTTTCCGTCAATGCGCCGCTGCCGCTGAATGTTACCCATCCATTGGCTTTCAGTTCTTCCACATTTTTTGCCGTCTGGGTGTCTACCACAACACCGTCCACAACGGTTTGCACATCAAAGGTTCCTTCCGCATCCGCCTGTTCTGTCACCACAATGGTGATATCGTTCCCTCTGACACCGGGATAAAGGGCTGTGGCTGTCATCTGCCCTTCTGTCACCGTTGCCTGCACAGAACTGCTTGCGGCAGGACGATACAGCAGCACTTTTGTAGCGCCGTCTGTCCGGTCACTGCCTTTGAAGATTTCCTGCAAAAACCGCGCCTGTGCCGTGTAAATGGGATAGCCACAGAAGGGGGTCGTATCTGCCCCTGCTGATACTTCCATGACCTTTCCAACAGGTCCCCAACTCATCGGCTCACAAATGGCAACCACACCACGGCTGCCAATGGACAGCCCCCTCTGGGACTCTGATGTAAAATTGATATAGACGCCCGGGCGTACCTTATCCTGTTTGGTCCATGTTCCACCTGCCATTATTTCTCACCTCCAAAAAAGGCATCCACCGCTTTCTGGGCTTCTGCCATGGTATACGTTTCTTCTGTCAAAATCGCCCGCAAGAAATCTTGCTGTACATGAGCAAAGCGCTCACTTTTCAGCAGCGCTTCCCGCTTGTACCGTTTTTCCTGGGACTTGTTTTCTTTTTTCATTCCACCACTTCCTCATTGTATTTTTCAATGGTCTGCATTTTGATGGTTTCTTTCGGAATCCGCACACGCTCTCTGATTTCAAATCGATAATGCAGTTCGTTCATATCAATGTCCCATTCCCTGTCATAGGTACGAATCTGTACCGGCTCTGTCTGTATGCCGTCTGTGTAGGGAAATGTTTCCATGTGCAAGTCCAAAATCTCCGCTGTCTTCTGGTATCTCTGCTGCAGATCGGGCAGGTTGTATTCTTCCAGACAGGTCAGGTCTAAGCCGATGGTACGCAAATAGTACCCGCCTGTTTCCAATTTGATGTTGCTGTACCGCTGTTGCAAGAACATACAGGGAATTTTGGTGCCCTGTTGATTTGGGTCCTGGTAGAAAGAAAATTCAGGTAAAAATAGTTTCAGATAGTTCGACAAAGAATCGGCAACCGTTTCCACCGTATAATTCATTCCATCAACCCCCTTATCCTTTTGTCCAGTTCTGACAGCACCGTTTTTTCATAAGCCTGTTTCCCTTTATCCGCCATAAACTTACCTTTGACATACTTTGTTTTGGTACCCACGACCATGCCCTCATCCTTGTTTGGGTTATACTCCAGCATACCGCTGTCTTCGTTGATGTATAACCCCGGAACAAAATGCTGGTCCATGCGGTGTCCATTGTTCACATAAGAGGCATAGTTCAGATTGTTCCGCAGTTCTGTTTCCACTTTATTTCCCGTGATCTGCGGCTCTGTTTTGCTGTCTGTTGCCCAATGCTGTTTCAATTCCCCGCTGCGGGTGTTTGTGCCACGCAAATCACCAGCTGTGGGCGGTGTGGCATCTGTTGCCGCCTCTATGGCACGCAGAGTAGCGTCCTTTGCCACCTCTGCCAGTACCCTTGGGACATCTTCCTGCGCTTTTTTCAGCTGTTGGATGCGTTGCTGTAAGCTGACTGTAAAACTCATAGCGTCACACCCTTTCCTGCTGCAGCAGATGGATTTCCTGATGGGCAAGTCCTCCCATGATATTCCCCACCGGTTCTGGGTAGTAATTGGGGTCTGCGGCAAAGGCTCGGATATTGGCAAAATCCCTGCCAATCCTTGCGCCACGATGGATGATCAACTCATCACCAGTGCGGATATCCACGTCCAAACCGCAAGCCAAACTATCCTCCTGATTGATATTTGCTGCGGTCTGCTGCATCTGAATGGCTTTCTTCCCGGAACGATATACCCGGCAAGGAACGGCTGTCAAAACCTGTGCTCTGCTGTTGGAAATCAGTGCCTTTGATTCATCCGACACCACACGCCACACATCTACTGTATCGGTGTACCATGCGTCAAAATTCATAAACTACACCCCCTAAATGACAAGGGTTCCGCCCATGCCAACCAGTCTTGCTTCTGTCGCCAGAATCTGACCATACTGGGTGGCGTTCAGGCTGCCCCAGTCCTCTGTGGCTTTGGTCAATGCAGAAGTGTCATAGGTCACGCTGGTATCTCCCAGTGTCTCCGATTTCACCACACCAACCAACGCCCCTGTGGCTGCCGCCTGTCCCGCTGTTTCGCTAGCAGGGGAAAAGGTACGCAGATACAAAGTCGCATAATGGGCTACATACAGCCCAGCTGCATACCGCCAACCATCTAGCCATTTATCTGGCTGGATAGATGTGTTCGCTCGGCTGATAAACTGATTCAGCATGGTTTCCGGCAATAGAGATTCTCCATCAGCTGTAAAAAACTGCGGGAAGTCCTGCTGGAACATTTCCGCTGTATAATTGCCTACCGCATGCCCGATATGAGACGCAGCGGCTTTGATACCCAAAAACTGTGGTTTCATACAGAACATCCCGCATCACCTCATTTCTTCTTTCTCTCAGGTTTTTCTGTTTCTTCAGGTTTTTCTGCAGCTTCCTGTTCTGCCTTTTCTGCTTCTGCTGCAGCTTTGGCTTTTTCTCTGGCTTCCTGTTCTGCCTTTTCTGCTTCTGCATCTGCCTGTTCCAGAGCGTTGTCCTTTGTGGTGGAAGAAACTGCAATCTTCCCGTCTTTTACCAGTTCTTCGAAGTATTTTGTTTTTGTCACCCAATCAGGCACAGAGCCGATGTAATCTTTGGGAATCGGATATGCCTGTCTGCCATCAGGGCTGGGAATGATGATGTTTCTTTTGGAAATGATAACTGTTGCCATCTTTCATACCTCCTTATTCGTCGCCACCAATGCCGTCCCAATATGTCACGGTGTTAGGATACATCATTTTGATTTCGGAAATATTCGCCATATACGCAGTGTCATAGCACACATGCGCCACATTGGGCTGTGTCATAATTCTGTTCAGGGGAACCAGCTCATCCAGACCAATAAAGCGTTCATGGTTGACATATACGACCATTCTGTCTTTGCTTCCAGTACCTGCGCCTTTGCACCACGCAGTTGCACCGATATACAGCTGACCTTTGCCTTCTTTGTTTACGATGTTGTTTTCCAGCAGATAGTCCAAAATGCTTTTGGTTGCCAGATCAGAAACCTTGGTATTCACCAGATACAGATACTGTTCATAAGGTACCAAAATGTGATTGGGAATAGCTGCGCTGTCATAACCAGCCGCCGCCCAAGTAGAAGAAATGGCAGTGTTGATGTCCAACAGGATTTCGTCAGGTGTTTTGTCCTTCCAGTTGGTTGTACCTTTCGCACCATCTGCCACAGTGGTCTCTGTCACGTCAGGATGATTTACCAGACCATATGTACCATATCGCGCAAAACCAGCATAGACGTTCTCATCCATATGTTTGTCATAGCTCAGGCGGACACCCTCCTGAAGCAGCTGATCCAGACTTCTGCCAATGTAGCTAGATTTCTGCATATCCACAAACATGATACGCAGTGCCACAGAATATACATGCGCCTTAAACAGCCCTTTGTCCAGAGAAGCCTGTACAATAGGAATACCGTTTGCGCCACCCGCTGTGATAGGGCTGTCACCACTACCACCTGTTACACCATATTGCACAGACAAGGCAGAGGCAAAATCTACCCAACCGCCGCCTGTTTCGATAGGTACATCTCTAGGATATGTCACACTGGTCAGAGGCTGCCGGATGATTGGATCTCTTTTTTCCAGTTCAGAAGTCAAAAACGCATTGCCGGAAGCAATCCCTGCTGCGTCCATTACAGGCATACCCACTGGCTGTGTCTGTTTGGGAGTAATGATACCACCGTCAAAGACACCCATATTGTTATAACTCATATCGTTCCCTCCTTACGCATTGTTCATAGTCAGGATGCGCAGTTCTGCAATACCATTGGCATCTGCAGGACCTGCCCACTGACAGTTGGTCAATTCTACTACTTTGCCGCTGTCGTCTTCTGCCTCGAATCCACCAACCTTAGCAGTAGAGAAGCTGCCATTTTCTGTTGTACGGACATAAACTTTACCGCCCAGCTTTGCAGTACCTCTCTGGCAGAAAACATTGATGCTGCCTCTCTGGAATACAGGTACCGCTTCTGCGGGTGCGTATTCACCTTGTCCCTGATTGAGATAGTTCAGAGAGCTTTTCACCTCTCTGGCAGCAATGCCCACAAACTTATCCGCTGTGGAAGACGCCCCCATCTGTACCACTGTCACACCGTCAGCGGCATATTCCAGTGGTGCGCCGAAAGGAATATTTGTACTTCCTCCTGCGGGTCTTGTGTTGATTACCATATCTGGCTGTCTGGCATAAGAACCAGCCTGACCATTCGGCATACTTGTACCGATTACCTGTGCATTCAGTCCCATATCTTTCACACTCCTTTTTGATTACTGTTTGTTTTTATGTGGATTGAACTTGTCATACGCCGCCTTCTGCTCTGCGCAAATGGTACTCATGTCTTTACGCTGGCTGGATGCTTTCTTAGCGCTGTCCTGAGTAGCGGCAAGGATATCTGCCCCCATATTACCGGAACGAATGGTAGACAGTACTGCATCTACAACACGGGCGCGTTCCTCCTTATTTTCAATAGCTGCTACATCCGGACGAATTTTTTTCAGAAGCTCTGCGGTGAAAGCATCACCGGCAGTACATTTTTTGTCTTCCATTTCTTCCGCAGAAATAGTAACTGCCTTTTCCGGCTCTACTGCAGGTGCTTTCCCGATCAGACGTTCAATTTCCTTGTCGATGTCGGATTCATCAGACATTTTCTTTTTGTCCATCTGATTTTCCATGAAAGCCCCCATCATTTCGATGAGTTTATCCAGCTTTGCACCAAGATCGCCACCCTGCATACCATCTTCTGTTTCTTTGGGCTGTTCTTCCGTTTTCTTTTCCGGTTCAGTTGCAGGAGCTGGTGCTACCTCTGCATCCAGTGCCGTTGCCGTTGTTTCTACCATTTTTTCCAGTTCTTCAGGATTTGCGTCTTTTGCCGCACTTCCAAAGAGCTTCAAAATCTCTGTTCTGAATTTATTCATGCGATTCACTCCTTTTTCTGGTTGTTTGTCTTTGATAGCTACCTCATGCCCAGCACGCCCAGCCGGTACCACAGCTACATGGTTCCCTCTGATTTGTGTTTGTCGGTACCCGTTGCCATCTGGTACATAAATACAGGTGTAACCGCAGGAAACCTCCCGTTTCACACCATTTGCAATGTCGCTGATGAGAGAGGCATCGGTGATATGCAGATCTGCCACCAGCTTGTCGCCTTCCCTGCGCACATTCTGGACATGCCCCCGACTGTACGCTCCTGCTGTTTCCGGCAGAAGGTTGTCAGGCGGATGATTGTCTGTGACGATTTTCCCTTCAAAGGAAGCCATGGCAGCCGGAGAAAAAACATCTTCCTCATAACGGTTGACCGTGACGATTCTTTCCGGATCGCCATCCAGACCAAGTTCCCTTGCCAGATATTCCATGGTGCCTGTACGGGCAATTGGGACATTTTTGCAAATCAAGAAGCCCTCATCCGTTTTGGTCTGATTTGGGCTGATTTCGGTACCGTAATATGTCAGCATCTATCTCACCCCCGGTACCAGTTTTTCCTGATTTGCACTCTGCCCTGTCAATGCTTCCACCAACATATCAGTCAAGATACTCTGATGGTCTGTTTCGTCTGCATTGATTTCCAGCAGCTTTGTTACATGCTTTTGTGGCGCCAGCGCAAGAATTGCTGTATAAAGGCGTACTGTTTCTGTTTCAGCCGCAAGGGCTTTCTTCAAAAGTTCAACATATCCTTCCATAGTGCCTCTCCTTTCTGGTGGTGGGGGTGGTGGTTTATTGGGCGCCAGTCCTGACCTGACGCATAAATGGTCATTTCGAAACACGTTCTTCCTCCTTTTCCCCATGAAAAAAGCGTCCTTTCGGACGCTTGATTCTCTCTTATGGTATATCTTTTTACAAATGTCTTCCTACACCTGAAATCCCATTTGTTTTAACAGTTTTAAGGATGCTTCATATTTTTCCTGTTTTTCTTCTTCCGTTGCAAGCCGCTCAATATCTTGATCTGTAATGTCGACGGTATCCCAATCTTTTGGAGAGGAACCAACATCCGCGATATAGGTATCCGGCTCAAAAACTTCTACCAAAGCGGCAAATCTCCCGTCTTTGAGCAGAACTGTGTCATATTGCTGATATTTTGCCATTATATTTCCTCCATATGTGCTGTCGTAAGACGCGTTTCTCCTTCTGGTGTCACATTCCATGCCAACAAGACATTGGCAGGCGTTCCCTTTTTCCCCTGCAAAATAACGAGTTGACTATAACGGTCACCATATCGATCTGAATTTCTGTGCGTCGCTGGATACTTTTTCGCAGCTTTCAAAATTTCATCCCGCATTTCTTCCCAGTTGTTAATATTATACCCCAAACGAGATTGAAACGAAAGCCCTTTGGGATAGCCGTCTTTGCTTTCTGGATGAAAGAAGTATTTTGTAAATTTCGCCTCTGTTGCTGTTGCCGTTTCTGCGTGAGGCAATGCTTTATCCGGATGATTTAGCAAATCATTTTGCCTCTTGACGTCCAGTTTCCATATTCGGTATTTTTCATCCCCTAGCCGCTTATGCTTCCGGAAAGTTTCAAATGTCTTTGGCACTTGATCTCCCAGCGTCATGCGGTAGGTCTCCCACTGCCGATAGTCCCGCAGCCAGTCAGCCCTTGCCGTTTCCTTTTTCCGGTAGGTGTCTATCTGCTTTTGAGTCCTGGGGTCTATGGCGGGAGGATTCTTTTTGAAGCTGGAAAAATCTATGATTTTCTGTATTTCTTCTTCGCTTCTGCCTGCCGGTGTCCATGGCGTCAGCACATGCAGGCAGTTTGGATGGATATTCAGATAACTGTTGGTCAGATCATTGGGACCTGTTGGGTCGATCTTCCCAAAGGCAGAAGACAGCGGCGGGAAGTTTGGGTCTTTTCCACTTTTGCTGTAAACCCGACCTTCCAGCGGCGCACAGATTTTACAAGTAGTTCCATGGCTGCTGATTTTGTACAAATCGTGTTCTTCGTCTGCTGTCAGTGTTGCCAGTACTTCCGCCTGTCTGCTGGTGGTGCGTGCCACCATGCTGCAATAGGTATGCAGGCTCCATCTCCTTCCGGATTTATCCACGAAGGCAGTCACACCTTCCCTTGCCAATGTCTGAAAAATATCATTGGCGGCTTTCTGGGCGCCTTTTCCCATGGCTTGTGTCTGGGCTAATGTTCCCAAAGTAACCCGGCGGAAAATATCCCCCTGCGTTCTGCCGATGAAGGCATTTTGCAGGGTGTTCTGTGCCGTTCCTGATGCTTCTACGATTTCCCCCATGAGATTGGTCACCAGACGGTCCATAATGCTGTACTGTGTAGCAGTCAACGCCTCCGCGTTTTCATATCCTCGGACATGTTTTTCCACTGGTTCCAATATCTTACGGGCTTCTGGTACCCGAACATAAAACTGTTGTTCTACCATCTTTGGTACATATTCCCAACAGTCTGTTTCCATCTGTTTCAAGATTGCCTGTATCCGGTTCAGGGCTGCTATGGCATGATAATCCACCAATCCTTGTGAGCGCAGCCGCCCGATCTCATTGATGATGGCTGTCTCTGCTCGCAGGAATATAGCTATCAGTTTTTCCAGTTCTTTTTCGTTTGGTGCTTTTTGAATTGGCATCTATCACGCCTCCTCAAATCCCAATCCCATAAGCGGATCGCGCAGAGCCGTCACATCTTGGAAGGTCTTTCCCTCGTTTTTCTTGATGCTTTCTTCGGAAATGCTGTCAAACATAGAAGTTTCTTCTGCCAGTTTTTTCAGCTCTCGCTGAGCAGTTGCCTGATCCAGCAGATTAGCCTGAAAAGCGGCAATGATGGTTTCGGCTTTTGCCTTTGCGATCTCTGCTACTTCCTTTGCGGTCGGTGTCCACAATGGCGGGAATTGAATGTCCATATCTTCCGGAACGCCGCCCCATACGCTCATGGCAATGATGGGCAGCAGCTTTTCCAGAATGGGGCGCAGCTTGCTTTCCCGCAAAGTGTCCACGTAATCGTAATAGTTCTGCAGATCACTTTCCCCTGTGGCGTTCAGTCCTGCCGGCGCACGCCCAAACAGCTTTGTCACTGGAATCCTGCTGGCACCGGATAAGTCAAGGCACATGCTGTCGTAGATTTCCTGCAAGCCCGTAAAGGTGTACTGGGTATTTTTCACCGAATCGCCTTTATTCACCAACTGCATGCCGAAATTGGATTTCAGCACGTTCTGTGCCTGCATCATGTTCCAGAAACGCTGCTGGATGGCAGTGGGCGCAACAGAAAAAAGCTGGTCCAGATTTTCCACCTCCATGGAATCCACATTGGCACGGAAGGTCAAAGCAGCCATATTCGCTGCCACATTGTCGTGTTTCACCACGTCCGCATAGAGGGCTTCCACCTCCGATTCTCCCCAGTACATTTCTGCCATCTTTTCCAGATAAGGCAGTTCCCGACCGACAAAGCGAATGATGCGGGAATGATGGACAGATACCACCGTACTGCCGTCTGCCATATTGATGTCATAGTATTTGGGCAAGCCAAAATCCGGGTCTGCCAAATCAGAAACCAATTCCATACCAGGTGTGATACCAGACCATCGGTCAACGATATACAGCCCAGCAAAGGTACCTGGAAGTATGGTGTCCAGTTCAAGAGGTTTGGACAAATCTTCCTGTCCTCGAATCAAAATCAGTCCAGCTGCGCCACCATACAGCCTGCCCCAGCGCATCCCCTCATTGATGCGGTCATATAGTTGCGTCTGACGCAAGCAGCGGTCAAGTTCCTGCTGGTATTTCGGGGAAATGGCACCGGATACCGTAAAGCCTTCCCGCAGCATATCATCCGGTATAATACCCACTACATTCTGTACCACCCAGTTTGAGCGATACAGGCTGTTCAGCAGGGCATAGTCGTATGTCATGCGGGTCAAGGGATACTCTGTTGCTTCCAATGGAGATTGGGATCCGTATCCTAAATGAAAAAGCGGATTGCTAAATGAATCCGCTGTCTGTACCGGCTTTGTTGTGCCGGTTTTCTTTCCTTTTCTGCGGGACAATCTTCCCACCTCCTATGTCACCCGCCAGTCCGGCAGGGAGTTGATATAATAACGCAGTGCGTCTGGTCCATGATCCTGTTCTTTCACAGGCTTTTCTTCTCCTCGCTGGCTGGATTTATCGTCCCAACGATATGCCCCCAGCTCGTTCCGCAACCCTTCGCACCGCTGATGAATCTGAATTTGACCACGGCTCATGAGTGTAGACGTTTTTCTGATACCGTCCAGTACATCATTTTTTGCGCTTATCACAAAAATCCCTCTGCTTTTCAGCTCCGCAATGAAGGAAGCGGCAGAGGGGTCTACCAATACTGCACAACCGCCTGTACCCATGAATGTTTCCAGATCGTCTGCATATTCCTTATCTGTTTTCTGTCGATGTTCTTCCCGGCTGTCCCAACGATATTCCCGATCGATACGAACCGTTTCCTGGTCGTCATATATGTCCAGAAAGACACAAGGATTCGTGGTACCATAGTCAATGGCAATCGTTCTTGTGGACCGCCAGACCATATCCACAGGGGCTTCTGCCGTGCTGTAAACATTTTTTTCTGCGGAGAACATGTCATAAATCAGACCTTCGGGAGAGCGGCGCAAGCCCAAAATATCGCGGGCATACCAGATACTTTTCCTGTCGTAGGTAGACAGGGTCTTACGCAGGTTATCGTCAGATACAGAAAGGTTATCAGCAATGGTGAAATGCCCATAGTTAAAACCATAGTCTGGATTTTTCTTTTGCTTTTTGGCGTGGAAGTCCAGCACTGTCTTATAATACCAATGCCCGTCCCCTTTCGGGTTCAGGTCGTGAAAAACTGCTCTCTCCGGACTGGTCAGTGTTCTGTCAAAAACCTCCTGAATAAAGTCCGCCGTACATTCATTGGCTTCTGTCACATACGCCATGCCGTAGGTATTCCCTTTGATAAGCTTTTCATCGCCACTTTTCCCACCGCCGGAAATCAATACGATTTTTTCGCCAACAGGTGTCTGGATATACAGGCAATCACGCTTTTTGTACTCCCCCTCACGGCAGCGTCCCTCAAAAAAGTTTTTCATGCCAAAACCGTCACAGTCCAGCACATTGATTTTTGCTGTTGCCGTAGATACCCCAGCGATCAGGTGAATCCTGCTCTGGTGCCGTTCCAGTCTGGTACAGAATGCTAAAGTGTTGACTACGTTTTTCCCGCCACGCTTTCCTCCCTCGGCTACATTCAGCCAATGGGTAAAGGTCCGGTCAAAATAATCTTTCTGATTCTGTGAAAATGGAGCCGGAATGTTCATGCCTCGTCATCCCCTTCAAAGTCATGGATGTTCCGATTTTTTCCGGGATGCGTAAGGATTTCGGCTAGCGCCACCATATTGCTACCAATATCCTGACTCTGTTCTGGCTTTTCACCCCAGCCGCGGAAATTATTGATCAAGCTGAATTTTGCGCCGTTGACACCGTCACGGTCAAACAGTCTGGCTTCCGCATATTCTTCAATTCTGGATTTCGCGCGTATAATCGTGTCAGCAAATTCTTTTTTGCCTTGGTATTCCATGAGGGATTGTCTGGACGCAAATCCCAACGCAAGCGCTAGACCTGTCACCGTTGGTGGCTTCGGCTGTTTGATGTAGACCAATCCTGTTTTGGTGCATGTAGGACTCCCATTATCGTCCAGCAACAATTCCCCTTCACATTCTTTGAAATATGCATCTATCTTTTCCTGTATTTCTTCTTTCGTTCGAAATTTCGGCGGTCTGCCGACATACTTATTTTTCGAAACAGTCACAGCTTCCACCGTCCTTTCTGCCTCCAAAGAAAAAGGACGCCCCGTAAGGCGTCCCAAAAGAAAGGAGGTGCATTTATGTCTTTTTCCACGATGACATTTTACCACACTTTCATGTGTCTTTATGTGTCCTTTTCAAACAACTTCAAAATGCAGCAGTGCTTTTCCATGAAGTTTTAACACATACCGGTAATCATAGTTCATTTCCACAGAAATTTTCTCCCATCTCTGTTCCAGCAGATAACGTCTGGACAGGATTTCCTGTTCTGTCGGGTCCGGAACCATGCTGATCTGCTGACGGATTTCCCGGTAAGTCACCATCTGCATTTCTTTTTCTGCTTCCAGTTCTCGCAACAATTCATCTAAACGGGCAGCATATCCGGACAAATCAGATGTTCCGCTTCCGTGCGGCAACCCATCCCCTAACCCAATAGGGCTTGTCTTGCTGGAACGCAGTTCCTCGATTTCTTCCTGGATCAGTCCCACTCTGCGTTTTGCTGCCTGGTATCTGCGCAGGTACTGCTTCTTTTCCTCATTGTTCATCGGTATTCCCTCCCTGTAGGTTTATGCCGAATCTGGATACGCTCAATAAGCTCAAAATCACAGATTCGCAATAAATCTTTGATTAGTCTGATGATGCGGTTGGCATCCTCATCGGCTTCCTGCTCTCGTTTATGTATGGCATGTAAAACTGGTGACGCGGTCGGGTCTGTGTATCCGCTGCCATTGCGGCTGAGTTCGTCCATATTCAGTCCTCCTTGTCATCCACTTCGTAGTTTTCAAAAATCCACTGCAAAGCGTTCACATATTCCTGTTTCGTTATGCTGTTAAACGGCATACCGTTTTTAACAACAATACTTATAGCCTCCATTTTTTCGGCGTTACTTTCTTGACTGTTATAGATGTTGCAAAAAATTGCAACTGCTTTACCTAATTTCATTTTATCACCTTCTGATATGTTTCCTCAAAAATATCCGCCCTTACGTTGTACAGTTCACCTTTTACGCCACGAACAATATAATCTCCGTAACGGACCAAGTGTGTACCTTCAAGCGTATCAACGAATAATTCCGGCTCTTTATCAAAAGCTATTGCGTTATAATGCAACACTTTGTTTTCAAACGCCTTTACCCCCCAATAAGGAACGTACCAGTTCCCGTCCCTGTCTTTCAAATCTCCGTCATACTTGAACGCTTCTACCTCTACAGGTCTTTTTTTGTATTTCATACGAACACCCCTTTTTCATTCCGTTGTTTTTCGCAACCATTCCATTATGTCTTCCGGTCCACAATTAAACCCTTCTTTGTAGATTTCGCATTGTGGATTTTTTCCGAGTTTTGCACAATCCATGCAATTTGCCCCAAAATTGTCCAGAAACGCAACTAATTCCTCATCACTCATTGACCGAATGCGGTCTGCATTTGTTTGTACTGGTTTTTCTTCAGGCTCAAAACATTTTTCGTCGAATGTACAAATAAAACCAGATTTCATACATCTATCTGATACTCGATATTTGCATACGTCCACACTCTCACCTCCCAAACCTTTTTCCTGACCTCACGAAAATGCTCTATGCATCCTCCCCGTACTTTTCCTCATATTCCTCCTGAGAAATAAACCAGCAGTCTTTTTCCTCCACAAACATTCCCAGTCCTGTGAACCGCAGAACATCTTTGATGGTCACTTTCTGTCTGATTTCCTCCATTTTTTCTTCATACTCATCCTCTGGCACCATGCCTCCGCCAATGCTCAAACCCGCTGCATCTGGATTTCCGTTTTCATCCTCCGCAAGCCCCATGATTTCCACATAGATTTTCAATTCTTTCATGCTATCCCACCTATCTATTCTCACAAAATTGTTTCATAACATTCCTTATTTCCATTCCACTTAACTGCAATCAAATATTCGCATTTCGGGCATTTAATGTCAGCCATATCCACTGCCAGATTAGTCATAGCTTTGGAACTCCAACCGCATTCACATTGCTGCTGCAAAGGATGCATATTTTCTTCCTTCAGCACAGTGACCTTTCCACAGTCTGGACAATAATGTTTTTTCGTAGGTTCTTTGGATACCCAGCCTTTTTCTGATCCGCAGTGGTCGCACTTGATATAAAGCGGTCCAGAATATTTTTTGCCTGTTTCAACTGGTTCTTGCTCCCTTTTATATCTAGGTGTCGTTTTGTCTTTTTCCCCTGTAGGTACCAGATCGGGCATGTCTTCTGTCCGTTCAGCTGCACCTTTCGCAACTCCGACAGTCAGTTCAATCAGCTGTAACGAAAGATGGGTAAACAACTGGTCGCTTTCCTTTTCCGGAAGCTTCCAAATCAACTTTTTATTTTCAGTTTCAATTTTCAGCATGGCAAATTACCTCCTGACTTTCTTTTTCTTCCCCAGAATCTTTTCCACGCATCATAACCAACGCTTTCCGTGCAAAAAAGTATGCTTTAGCCTGTTCTTCACTATCAGGGACGGCAATCACAAAATATTGAATTGCTCTATCAACGTCTTCTTTATCCCCGATCTTGTGCAAACGAACATCTTCCAACATACTTACCGTTTCTCGTAAAATTCGGCAGCCATGCACCCCACAATTATGTTCATAGCCACATCCTAGGCAGACCAAACTTCCCGTTTCTACTTTCATCCGATTGAGTGCTTTTATCAAATCCTTCAAAACCATCATGATTTCACTTCCCTTTCTTCAGCACCTCATCCGCCACTTCTCGAATCTTCTGGCAAATGATTTCAAACCATTCCCGATCACCGTTAAGGATTGTCCGCGCCAAATCCCGCATCAGTCCTTTTTCCTCTACCCGCAGCCAGATGGCAATGAGATTGGGTTCATTGGGCATCTGGTTATCAAATATCCCATAAAACAGATACGCCAGCAGATGTTTCCGAATCTGCAAATTGATTTCATCAAATGTTTTCTGATAATTGACGATTGCATCTCGTCCCTGCTTTAACGCTTTTCCTCTGCGTCCAATGAGCGTCAGATACTTTTCTGCCTGTTCTTTTGTTTCTATCTGTACCATACTGTCCTCCATTTGTGGATTTGTGCGACTTTTTGTTTTTTGTGCGATTTTGTGCGAAAAAAAGTCGCACTCCTGAAACCATTGATTTTATTGGCTTTTCTCAATGTTTTTTTCTTTTGTGCGACTTGTGCGAAGGTTTTTGCATACCTCGCATACGTAGAAACGTGTATATAGCTATCTTGTATATATACTCCTATATATAAGGTGTGTGTAAAACGTCGCACATGTCGCACATTCGCACATTTCCAAAACCAAAACAATGAAAAACATTGAAATTTCAAGGAAAACAGAAGATTTGATTTTTTCGCACATGATTTTTTACATACTCCAAAAGTCGCACATCGGTTAAAATGGACATTCCTCACTGTCTGGAACATCCTCCAACTGTAACTGTCCATCTGGGTCTTTTATTACCCAGATACAATGGACTGCCTCGCCATTGATTCGTTTTGTCTTGGTATATCCTTTGCTAACCTCGATTTTCCCTGTCTGTTTCATCCAGCTGAGCAATGATTTTGCACTGTATC
>OGZI01000156.1_pt1 | contig 101163 bp, 90 predicted proteins | sample 1576711 | NCBI WGS metagenome assembly OGZI01 (sample SAMEA3541482, study PRJEB24748) | human gut metagenome | biome: human gut; feature: human-associated habitat; material: faeces | place: China | collected 2012
CTTGCATGTGTTAAGCACGCCGCCAGCGTTCATCCTGAGCCAGGATCAAACTCTCTTGTTAATAGTTTGTCCAGTCAAGATTAACTCTAGCTGTTTAATCTTTCCCGTTTTACTTGGTTTCGTTCTGAATTCTCCTCGAACTCAAGGCCGAATTTCCTTCGCCTTTGTTCTTTGAATTTTCAGGGTCTGTGTATTGTTCAATCTTCAATTCTCAAGGTTCTGTGCTGTTGTCTTTCTCGGCGACAGCTTATTTATTATATCACGCTGTTTTCGATTTGTCAACAACTTTTTTCAAGTTTTTTTCGAAACTTTTTTGTTTCGCAACTCTCTTGGAGTTGGCCGACCGCTGTATCAGCGGCGCGAGGATTATAATACCACCCCTGTCCACAAAAGTCAACACTTTTTTTCATTTTTTTCAAAAAATTTGAAAAGTTAAAAAAAGAAGGGCAGATTCGTGTCGAAACGCGTCTGCTCTCCTTTATCCAGAAGCTCTGTTGCTGCTAATTCTTGAAACCGCTTCTCTATTCACTGCAGTCCAGTGTAATATAAAACTCTACTCCATCCGGAGTATTATAAGCCCCGTATTCTTTGTGATGAGCCTCCATAATTGCCTTTACAATAGAAAGACCGATTCCGCTTCCTCCATACTCCCTGGTTCTTGCCTTATCTACTTTATAAAATTTGCTCCAGATTTTCGGCAAATCTTCTTCTGGAATATTCTGTCCGGTGTTTGCTACGCATACACGTACCTGTGTTTCTTCTTTCATTGTGCGGATGGTAATAATCCTGGCTCCGTCCAGATGGTTTAACGCATTGCTGATATAGTTGGTAATGACTTCTTCTATTTTAAATTCATCTGCCCAGACATATAATGGGCCGCTTGGCTCAAATATAATTTGAGCTTCTTTTTGTTCAATCAGAATCTGAGCAGATGATAATACGCCCTGAATCAGTTCTACGATGTCAAAACGTTCCATAGAAGGGCCATCACTGCCAAATTCCAATGCATTCAGGGTAAGAAGCTGCTGAACCATTTTATTCATCTTATTGGCTTCGTCCATAATCACTTCACAATAATAGTCCCTGCTTTCCTTTTCCTCTGCCATTCCTTCTGTCAGACCTTCCGCATATCCCTGGATCAGCGCAATCGGAGTTTTCAATTCGTGGGACACATTGGCAATAAACTCCTTCCGCATCTCATCAATCTGCTCTTTCTTACGGATATCCCTCTGCAGTTCATTGTTGGCGGATTTTAGTTCTCCAATGGTTTCTTTCAGTTTTTCAGAAAGAATATTCATATTATTTCCTAAAATTCCCACCTCGTCTTTGGCATTTTCGGTATAGCGGGCCTCAAAGTCCAGCTCTGACATTCTCTCCGATATCTTAGACAACGAAAGAATCGGCGAGGTAATCCTTCTAGTCAGAATCAGCATGAAAATGCTTCCTACTATTAATACGCTGATGCCGACATACAGCAGAAACCGACTGGACAAACGGACGCTGTCCTGGATTCCGGCAACTGGCATTGACATTAAAAACGCCGTCGCATTATCAGAGAAAAATCCCCAGCATTCCAGATAATAATTATTGCTCATCCGGTCATATCGCTTTTCAATGCTGTAATTTTCTGTTTTTCGTATCGTTTCCTGGTATCCCTTTCCAGCCTGTCCCAGCAGATACCTCTGCATCTGCTGTTCCATAAACTCTCCGCGGGGCGCAAACATAACCGCAATATCTTCAATCCCGTTTACCATTACAATTGATGTATTGGATTCTTCGCTGAGCTTCCGCAGCGTTTTTGCAAGCTCTCCCTCTTCTGCAGTCTCCGGTCCATAAGGTCTGGCCCAGTAAGTGTAATTGTCGTCAGTTACAAAGCCTTCCGTCATGGATTCTCCTTTTTCATGCTGCTCTTCCAAAATGAGGTCAATTTCTTCATACCCCTGTTCCAGGACCTTGACCTTTTCTGACATATAAAATCCTTCCAGGAAACGGCTGTTGACAAACCAGGTAATGAGAAGCATCAACGCCATCATACCTGCAAATACTAATGTAATTCTGGTACGAATGGAATGTTTCATTGGCTTACCTCAAATTTATATCCCATCCCCCACACTGTCTTGATATACTCGCCTTTTTCTCCAAGCTTGCTTCTCAGCTTTTTTACATGGGTGTCTATGGTTCTTGCATCTCCAAAATAGTCATAGTTCCAGACATTGTTCAATATTTTTTCTCTGGACAGGGCCATTCCCTGATTGTCTACAAAGTAAATCAAAAGTTCAAATTCCTTATAGCTTAGCTCAATGGGCTGGCCATCTATGGTTACCTGTCTGGCTGCTTTGTCAATGACAATTCCTCCTACATTTACGGCATCTACCGAGGTATTGCCGGTTCTTCTTAAAATTGCCTCTACCCTCGCTGTAAGGATTTTAGGGCTGAATGGCTTCGAAATGTATTCATCTACTCCCAATTCAAACCCCTGCAGCTCGTCCCGTTCTTCTCCTCGGGCTGTCAGCATGATAATGGGGACTTTTGAATATTGACGGATGGTTTTTACCACCTGCCAGCCGTCCATTTTCGGCATCATTACGTCTAACAGGATTAATGCAATGTCTTTTTGCGCAAAAAAGGCTTCTAACGCTTCTTCGCCGTCTCCGGCTTCAATCACGCGAAACCCTTTTATGCTCAAAAAATCCTTGACTAATTTGCGCATACGCACTTCATCATCTACTACTAATATTTTTAATCCTTCCATAGGATCCATCCTTTCCTTTAGATGAATGGCTGATTCAGGGAGTCATCCGCCTTCCTGAATCATTGCATTCATTGTAGCAGATTAGATGGGGATTTTCTATAGGTTCACAGACATTTCACAATTGCAGAATTTTACCATTGCTTTTAATTACGTTCTGATACCAGTAAAACGATTTTTTAGGGATGCGCTTCAGACTTCCGTTTCCCTTATCGTCCTTATCTACATATATAAGGCCGTAACGCTTGCTCATCTCTCCGGTGGTCGCGCTGATCAAATCAATGCATCCCCATGGAGTATAACCGATTATCTCTACTCCGTCTTCTTCACAGGCCTTTCTCATAGCTGCAATATGGGAAGCCAGATATTCAATGCGGTAATCGTCTTCTATTTGTCCGTCTTTTAATGCATCTTTTGCTCCCAGACCGTTTTCAACTACAAATAACGGCTTCCCATATCGATCATACAGATCATTTAACGTAATCCTAAATCCCATGGGATCAATCGGCCATCCCCATTGGCTGCAGGTAAGATACGGGTTTTTCGCAGATGCAAATACATTTCCTCCTGCCTGATCCCCTTTCCCATCTGTGCGTATGCACCGGCTGTTGTAATAAGAAAGGGCAATAAAATCTACCGTATTCTCCTTTAAAATCTGCTCATCTTCTGGCAGCATTTCAATACAGATATGATTTCTTTCAAAAAACGCTCTGGCATAGGACGGATATTCTCCTCTGGACTGGACATCAATAAAGAAATAGTTTTCTCGGTCCTTCTGCCGGCTCTCCCATACGTCTTCCGGTCTGCAGCTATATGGATACACACTTCCAGCCGCCAGCATACACCCGATTTTCAAATCCGGATCCAGTTGATGAGCCAGTTTCACAGCCATAGCGGAAGCTACCAGTTCATGGTGCGCTGCCTGATACTGAATCTGCAAAACATTGTCGCTGTCCTGAAACATCAATCCCGCTCCCATAAAGGGCAAATGCATCAGCATATTAATTTCATTAAATGTAATCCAGTATCGTACTTTCTCGTGAAAACGCTTTAAAATCGTCTCACAGTACCGCACATAACAGTCAATTACTCTTCTGTTCCTCCAGGAACCGTATTTTTCTACCAGAGCCAGTGGTATATCAAAATGGCAAATGGTCACGACAGGCTCAATACCATAAGACAGCAATTCATCAATCAGATTTTCATAAAACCTCATTCCCGCCTCATTGGGCGTCTTCTCTTCCCCCGTTGGGAAAATTCGGGACCAGGAAAACGAAAACCGGTAGCATTTCAGCCCCATTTCGGCAAGAAGTCCAATATCTTCTTTGTAATGGCCGTAAAAGTCTATAGCCTCTCTTCCTGGGTAAACAGAATCTGCCGGAAGCTGCCGGTAATCCAGTATCCCTTTCATAACAGGGAGCCGATTGGAGCCATAGGGAATTACATCTACAATTCCCATCCCTCTGCCGTCTTTCTTCCATCCGCCTTCACATTGATTGGCGGCTGCAGCGCCGCCCCATAAAAAGTTCTCCCTCATAGATGCTCCCTTATGATATTGTCAATAACGTCTCTCCTGCTTCTGTATGTCTGCAATCGACTGCTGCCACCTGAGCAAACTGCCCTGAATTTGTAATCAGAACTGGTGTTGTCAGAGAATACCCCGCCTCTTTAATGAGATCCATATCAAATTCCAGCAGTTTTTGTCCCTTCTTTACCTTATCTCCTGGCTGAATCAAAGGTTTAAACCCTCTTCCCTCCAGCTGAACCGTATCCATTCCTATATGCATCAAAATCTCAGCGCCGGAATTACTTATCATTCCAATCGCATGTCCGGTCGGAAACATGGCTGTAATCATTCCATCTGCCGGTGCATACAGCACTCCTTCTTCCGGAAGAATTGCTGCTCCTTTTCCCAGCGCTCCGGAAGAAAAAGCTGCATCTTCCACCTCTTCCAGTCTGATTACCGTTCCCTTTAAAGGGCTGGCAATTACAATATCCTCTGTATCCGTTTTGCTGTCTTCTGCTGTTTCTTCTTTATCTTTATAAAACATCATGGTCAGCAGAAAGCCTGCTATCATGGAAATTCCGATTCCAGTCAGAGCAATTATCATATTATCCATGGTTCCATCTGGATTCATCATATTGGGTAATTCAAAAATTCCCATTCCGCCCATGGCAAACTTTCTAAAATTAAAATGTCCATAAAAAGCGCCTCCGATTCCTCCTGCAATGCAGCTGATAATAAACGGCTTTTTCAAGGGAAGCAGGATACCATAAATAGCCGGTTCTGTAACACCAAAAATGCCGGAAATAAAATTCGGAATCGCCATTTCTTTTAATTTTTTATCTTTTGTTTTGCAGTATATTGCCAGTACAACTGCAGAAGTTGCAAAGGTACAAGCAAAAAACGGCATCATCACATTATCATATCCCAAGGTCATAATATTGTTGATATAGACCGGAATAAATCCCCAATGCATTCCAAAGATAACCAGAATCTGCCAGGTCAGTCCCACAATGGCGCCGGCCATCAGCGGACTAAAACTGCGGACTGCAAGGGTAAATTCTGAAATCAAAGCAGAACCAAAGGTTGCTGCTGGTCCCAAAAACAATACTGCAGCCGGAAACGCTACCAGCATGGTCAGCATAGGAACAAAGAAAAATTTAACTAAATCCGGAACGATTTTATTGAAAAATTTCTCGCATTTCGATGCAAACCAAACAGCCAGAATAACCGGAATAACGGTTCCCGTATAATCTGCGGAAATTACGGGAATTCCAAAAAAATCAATGTATACCGGAGACGCAAACATACTTCCGTTTAAAATGGTATATATGGGACCGGATCCTGCAGAAAGCGTACTGGACTGAATGCCAGGGTAACACATTGCTGCACCCATAGCCAGTCCGAGCATAGGTTTCAGCCCGAATTTCTTTGCGGCTGTATAGCCTAAAAATAAGGGCAGAAACGTAAACAGCGCATCTCCTGCCGCATTTATGATCAGATAGCCTCCGCTTGTGGCAGAATACAGTCCCATTGCTGCAAATAGCGTATTGAAGCCTTTCAGCATACCGCACGCAGCCATAATGCTTAGAATCGGCTGAAAAATGCCGGAAACCACATCGATTGCCCTATCCAGCAGTTTGCCTTTTTTCTTTTCCTCCGGCGCTGATGCAGATTCTGTCAAATTCAGCATCGGAAGAACATCTTCATAGACCTCTGCCACGTGATTTCCGATTACCACCTGATACTGACCGCCGCTTTTCATCACGGTAACCACACCGTTCGTCGCCTTCAATGCTTCATCATTGGCTTTGCTTTCGTCTTTCAGCGTAAAACGCAGTCTGGTAATACAGTGTACCAGGCCGGATACGTTTTCCTTGCCGCCAACATACGTTACAATGTCTCTTGCCAAGTCTTGATACTTACCCATTTGAACCTCCCGTTTTCACTTCTGTGTTTTGATAACCCCAGTCTAACACAGGCATTTTTGTCAGACAACGGCTGGCCGGACCATAGGTTCTGCGGTTCAAAAAGCGCAAAAAAAGAACCGCTGCTTTTGAAACAACGGTTCAATTGAAGGTACGTTATTGTAATAATTCAGGACGATTTACCAAAAGTTCCCTGTGCTTTAACATCTCCACCGAAGACTTTATATGTTCCTCCTGTCTCCTGGCCAGAAGCATGGAAAAGAAGATATCCAGTACGTAATTGGCTGCCGCAAATGATGTAATAACATCCAGACTCAGGATTGAATCCCTGTTGGGAATCTCTACTGTCTCATGGCACCACTGACGGATTTTCTCATTATACGGGCCTAAAATGCCTACAATATGGTTATTTGTCGCTTCCCGAAGATACCTGGCCATGGTCTCTGCCGTCCGGTTCGCTCCGGTAAAGCTGATTACAAAATCAACTGTTTTTTATGCTTTCTCGCAGCCAGGTAATGAGCATTAATACTCTCATAAGCAGAACTTTCCACTCCCAACGTAGCAAACTTAAACGCTGCGGCCTGAGCCAGCATATAGCTGACCCCTGTTCCGTAGATATCGATACATTCTGCTGACTGGACAAAGTTATTAATCCTGAGCATATTATTTTTATTCAGGGTCAGCCTGGTATTGGTAACCGCCTTATCATAAAGACTCGGCAAAATCTGAATAATATCCCCATATGTACTGTCTTTTGTAATCGGCTCTTCTGCAAGAAGCTGGCTGATTCTCCTGTCCTGATTAATTTCTGCCACCAGCTTCAGCTTAAACTCCTGATAGCCGGACAGCCCCAGCTTCTGTCCCAGACGCACTACTGTAGCCTTGCTGGTAAGGGATGCTTTAGCCAGTTGGCTGGCCGACATATCCGGAATCTGATCCATATGGCTTAGAATATACCGAGCCACATCTTTTTCATGACTTGTAAAGTCGCGCTCTTCTTTTAGCTGGAATAGCAGCATAAATTTTCTTATCTTAATTCGGTAGTTGGAATGGTATCCATGTCGTCGAATGCCTGGTTTTCTCCGCCCATAGCCCAGATAAAGGTGTAGTTGCTGGTACCTGCTCCGGAATGGATGCTCCAGGATGGGCTGATAACTGCCTGCTCATTCTGCATAACGATGTGTCTGGTTTCGTTGCCTTCGCCCATCATATGGAATACGACGTTGTTCTCCGGAATCTCGAAGTACATATATACTTCCATACGTCTCTCATGGGTGTGTGCAGGCATGGTATTCCATACGCTGCCTGGCTCTAATACAGTCATACCCATAGAAAGCTGACAGGTTTCCAGTACGTCCGGATGGATAAACTGATTGATTACACGCTTATTAGAGGTCTCCATAGCGCCTAACGGCTTCTTTGCAGCCTGGTCAATAGAGATAAAGGTAGTCTTGCAAGCCTTGTGAGCTGGTGCACTTACCATGTAGAATTTTGCTGGGTTTAAAGCGTCCTCACTTGCAAACAGAACTTCCTTGGTTCCTTTGGTAATGTATAAGCAGTCCTTGTAGCCTAATTTGTATTCTACACCGTCAGCCTTGATGGTTCCTGCGCCGCCAATGTTGAAAATACCAATCTCTCTTCTCTCTAAGAAGTACTGGGTTCCGAAGTTTTTCCATACGTCAATGCCCTTGTCAATGGAAACAACCTCAGTAGTCGGCATACAGCCTAAGGTTACCATACGATCTACGTGAGAGTATACTGCAACTACCTCGTTTGCAACATACAGGTTCTCGATTAAGAATTCTTTTCTGGTCTCCTCAGTGGTGTAGCGCTTAAAGTCTCTCTGGTTTGCGGAATAACGAATATCCATGGTTTTTCCTCCTTGTAAATAGATAAGATACGTTTTTGAGAGTTTGTATTCAAACTTCTCTCGTTGTATACAATCTTACCACAACTACGCAGAAAATACAACCTTTATCCATGGTTTATTTGCCTGCTTTTCCAGGCCTATTTTTCCTTAAAACCACAGTAAAAAATACTGCTGTCATCACTGCGCACACCGTTTCTGATACCAATGGGGAAAGCCAGATTCCAATTTCTCCCAGCGCAGCAACCAGAATCCCTAAAGCACCAGCCAGGAATGCCAGACCTCTTCCAGCAGAGATAAGGAAAGAAAATACCGGTTTTTCCACTGCAGTAAAATATCCTGCAGATACCACGTTAAATCCCAGAAACAAAAAGGACAGGGAATAAAGCTGCAGCGCCTTTCCCGTATAGGAAAACAATTCTGCTTCTTCTTTCGGCAGGAAAATTCCCACAAATAATGACGGGCAAAATTCTAACATCAAAACATAAACCGCAGATACAGAGATTGTCATAAGCATGGCGTATTTTAGTAATTTCCGGCAGGATGAACGTTCTGACGCCCCATAGTGATAGCTGATAATCGGCTGAACTCCCTGGGCAATTCCCGACATGGTATTTAACACCAAGGTGTTTATGTAAGAAATTACGGTATAGCTTACGATTCCCGCTTCTCCAATGACTGACAGAATTACCTGATTAAACATAAATACAACTAAACCACCGGAAAGTTCGGTAAACCCATTGGCCATTCCCAGAGGAATAATCCGTTTATAGACACGAAAATCCAGTTTAAATTTCCGAAACCGCAGTATTTTCCGGAATTTTGCAAAATAAATAAAAAATATAACCGTAGACGCTACCTGGGCAAGACCTGTGGCAAAGGCTGCTCCAAATACTCCCCAATGGAATTTCATAACAAATACATAATCCAGTATCACATTTGTTAATCCGCAGGCGGTTACACCTATGGCTGATACCATCGGGGTGCCATCTGTTTTTACCAGCGCTTCCATATTATAGGAAAGAATAAAAAATACTGCAAAAACAGAAATGGTTCCTACGTACTCCTTCACGTAGGTTATGTTATCCGGCGACGCACCTAAAAATAAGGCAATCGGCTCTAAAAATATCAGAGATACTGCCGTTACCGCCAGCGATAACACCGTAAGCACTGCCAGATTCATGGTAAACAGGCGACTGGCCTGCTCCTCTTCCTTCTTTCCAAGTGAAACGGAAATCAAGGTAGAGGTTCCTGTTGCCATCAAAAGCCCAATGGTAAAAATCATAATAACATAAGGCATGGACAGATTGACGGACGCTAAGGCGGACTCTCCCACGCCCCAGGACACAAACATTCCGTCCACCATAGTATACAAGGCAAAAATCCACATGGACACTATGGATGGCAGTACAAACTTAAAAAATTTTTTTAAAAGCAATCTAAAACCTCCCTAACTATTTTCGCCCTTTATACAATTTCCAACAATCCTTTTAAGTATGCCAGACTCTTTACCGCTGCGGTTTCGGTATCCGGAACGTTGACAATCTCCAGGGCCAGGCTTTTATTATACCCGATCTCCTTCAAGGCTTTCAAGGTTTCTTTAAAATTATAGTAGCAAAGGCTTTCAATCCCTATTGACTTAGTTGTTCCTAACCGTGTAAAATAGATCCTGACGCATTCAGACATCAGCTCCCACTGATGGGCGTTAAGAAAAGGAGGATACTTATGAAAAAGGCACTGTCACTTACTTGTATTGTTTCGCTTACGGCCGCTCTTTTAGCAGGCTGTACCGGCGCTGCCGATACTTCCGATACTACGGCTGCACAGACCACCGCAGCACAGACCGAAAGCCAGGCGGAAACTGCCGCCCCTGAAGAAAGCACAGAAGCTTCTGCTGCGTCTGAAGCAGACACCGCCCAGGCATCTGAAACAGACGGGGACGAAACCGCCATCAACGTTATGGCGCTGAAAGGCCCGACTGCCATGGGTATGGTAAAGTTTATGGATGATTCTGATGCCGGAAACGCAGGGGACTATGATTACAACTTCACCATTGCAGCAGCGATTGACGAAGTTACCCCAAAACTGGTTCAGGGACAGGCTGATATAGCTGCCGTACCGGCTAATATGGCTTCTGTCCTGTTTAACAATACCAAAGGCGGCGTAGAAGTCCTGGCAGTCAACACCTTAGGCGTTCTCTACATTGTAGAGAATGGCGACACCGTTCATTCCGTAGAAGATTTAAGAGGCAAAACCATTTATGCCAGCGGAAAAGGCGCTACTCCGGAATATGGTTTAAACTACGTTCTTTCTCAGAACGGCATTGATCCGGAAAAAGACGTTACCATCGAGTGGAAAAGCGAACATACCGAATGTCTGGCTGCCCTGACTTCTTCGGACAATGCTATCGCCATGCTGCCTCAGCCCTTTGTGACTACCGCACAGTCTAAGGTGGAAACTATCCGCACCGCTTTAGATTTAAGCGAAGAATGGGATAAACTCCAGGAAGGCGCTGCAGCTCCGTCTGCCATGATTACCGGCGTTGTAGTGGCCCGCACAGAATTTGTCAACGAACATCCAAAAGAAATTGCCGACTTTATGGCCCGCTATCAGGAATCTGTGGATTTCATAAACAATAACGTAGAGAAAGGCGCCGAACTGGTTGGAAAGTATGAGATTGTTCCTGCTCCGGTTGCCGTAAAAGCGATTCCGGAATGCAACATTACCTATATTGACGGAGAAGAGATGAAGGAGAAGCTCTCCGGTTACCTGGATTCTTTATATCAGCAGAATCCAGCCGCTGTAGGCGGAGCGCTTCCTACAGATGAATTTTACTATCTTCCATAAATCCGGTCAGGCAGGGGAAGGCATTTCTTCCCCTGTTTTTCCTAAGCCAGACCAGGCATCCCAGAAAAACTCTGAGACGTCTTCCCGCCCCAGGCTCCGTCTGTGGGCCGCCCTTTTCTGGCTGATGGTCTGGCAGCTTGCAAGCCAGGCTCTTGGGCAGGAAATTCTTTTGGTTTCTCCCATTTCCGTCCTGGTACGCCTCACATCTTTAGTCAGGACGCTTCCCTTCTGGGAGGCCATTGGTTTTTCCCTTTCCCGAATTTCTGTTGGATTTTTATCAGCTGCTTTTATAGGGGTTCTGCTGGCCGCCCTGTCCGCCCGTTTCCGTCTGGTCAAAGAGCTGCTGTCTCCTTTTATTCTTACCATAAAAGCAATTCCGGTAGCATCTTTTATTATTCTGGCCCTGATTTGGATTCCATCTAAAAATTTATCGGTGTTTATTTCCTTTTTAATGGTCTTTCCAGTGATTTACACCAACGTATTGGATGGAATTTTAAGCACCAGCCAGGAACTTTTAGAAATGGCACAAGTCTTCGCCCTGCCGCCAGGAAGAACCATCCGTTATATTTATGTATCCCAGGTGCTTCCTTTCTTCCAGTCTGCCTGCACCATTGGTCTGGGACTGTGCTGGAAATCCGGAATTGCGGCAGAAGTCATTGGCATTCCTGACGGATCGATCGGAGAAAGTCTTTACAATGCCAAAATTTTCTTAAACACCCCTGATTTGTTTGCCTGGACACTGGTAATTGTCATTGTCAGTCTTACCTTTGAAACCTTCTTTTTAAAGCTTTTGGATATGGGCGTAAAACGTCTGGAGAGGATGTAAGCATGGATATTGTGTTAGAAAATCTTTGTAAATCTTATGGAGACCATATTGTCCTGAACAAGTTTTCCGCCGTTATCCCTGATGGACAGGCAACCGCCATCATGGCGCCTTCCGGCTGCGGGAAAACCACTCTTCTCCGAATCCTTATGGGCTTGGAACAGGCGGATTCCGGTTCTATTTCCGGTCTTTCCCACAAAAAGATAAGCGCGGTATTTCAGGAAGATCGGCTGTGTAAAAACTTAAGTCCGGTTTCCAACATCCGTCTCGTTGCTCCAGAATTAAAAAAGTCTGATATTATTGCTGCCATGGAACAAGTCGGACTGACCGGATGCTTTTCCCAGCCTGTCCGCGAATTGTCCGGCGGAATGAAACGCAGAGTTGCCATTCTGCGAGCCCTTCTTGCAGACTATGACATCCTTTTTTTAGACGAACCCTTTAAAGGTCTGGATGCGGATACCAGACGTCTGGTCGCTGCGGATACCAGAAAAAAAAGCGCCGGAAAAACGGTTGTTCTGATTACTCATGAAAAAGAGGATATATCCCTGATGGGAGTACGCCAGATTCTTACCATTGATACCGGAAAATCTGCCGCCGGCAGCTTTTGCGGATGCCTGGCAACCAAAATTACTGACAGGAGGAATACTGACAAAAATGAATAATTATACCATACGGGATGATTTTGTCCGATTCGGAGTCCGGAAAGAAGTAAAAAAAGGGAGTTTATCTGTAACCCTTTGCTTGATAATGTTTCTGAGACTATCTATTTTCTGGATACGGGCATTTCTGCCCTGACCAGCTACAGCGAATCTGGAGAAGAACGGATTCACTTGTATTACGGAGAAAAACGGGTGGCTGGTTTCTCCGCCATGTTAAGCCGTCAGTTTTTTGACGAATGGAGCGACAGCCAGTCCTGGAATTATCTGGTTCATCCTGACACCTGCTGGATTACCGCTAAAACAGACTGTGTTTATTATAAAATTACAGGGAGCCATGTACAGGAATTACTATCCCAGTCCCCAGACTTTATGAGAGGAATTTTGAGTTCCATTACCAGAAACTATCTGGAACTGATCGATAAACTCCAGACCATGGTAGACGGCAACCGGACTGCCCAGTTCTGTCAGTGGCTGTTAAGCTGCCAGGTCAAGCAGGGAACATATTCCGTAATCCCCAAAACCTTTTCTTTTGTAGAAATAGCGAAATTTCTGGGAATGCATCCCGTGACGGTCAGCCGTCTCTTTAAAAAATTTCGGGAGTTAGGGGCTATTGACAAGGTAGACGGTATGATTGTCATTAAAAATGAACAGCTTTTAGCTTCTCTGATGCACGAAAAAGAGGAGTAGGAGCAGAATAGACAATAATAGACCTTGCATCACTTTTCCTTCGATGCTATAATCCAGATACGGATATTGCAGAGTTCTGCTATATCGATAAGAGGAGCGTTCGTATACGGTGGAGTTCGAATTTCATCAAAGGAGGCTTTTGTCATAAAATCGACGCCACTTTATACTTTCTGCGATACCTCTCCTGACATCCCCTTAAAAAATTTCTGGTGCCAGAATGAGCATTTCGCAGACCTGTTCAATTCCTGTCTGTTTGACGGGAACAACATTCTACATCCTGATTCTCTGAATGATTTACCGCCGGATGTCTCTTTCAGTATTTTCAGCAGGGAATTCCAAAAGACCATTAAAAGAGCCAGAGACGTGCTAAAGCTAGGAAAAAACGGGGAGTGTTACCGGATCCTGGGTATCGAAAACCAGCAGGCTATCCATTATGCCATGCCTCTTCGCTGCCTGGTATATGATGCTTTGACCTATCTCAGCCAGTTTGAAAGGGCAGCCGGAAACCATCGAAAGTCCAGAGACCTTACCGGTCTGGACGAATTTCTTTCCAGCTACACCAGACACGATAAGCTGTTTCCATGCTACACCATTGTCATTTACTGGGGTGAAAAGCCATGGGACGGGCCAAAAAACTTATCGGATATGATGGACTTTGGAAGAAGTGATTATGCCAGGATGTATTTTAATGATTACCAGATGTACCTATTATGTGTCAATGAGGCCAATCTTCACATCTTCGAACATCCAGGCGCATACTCCGATGACGTTCTGAAGTTGTTTACTGCTGTAAAAGGCTTGTACAAAAGCGGCGGACTACATCTTCCTGAAATTCTTTCTGATGTAAACATCGAAGTTGCCTATCTGGCCTCTCTGGTAACAAATACTACCAAAAACTATGCGCAGCTAATCAACTATGCAAGAACGAATCAAAGGGGGAGTGTCAATATGTGTGAAGCTGTCGATCGGGTGCTGAGAGAATGTACAGAAACCGGCAGAATAGAAGGCCGAACCGAAGGACTCAACAGCGTTGCCCTCAAAATGCTGCAGGCGGGAATGCCGGAGGAAAAAATCCTGGAATTTACGGAACTTACCAAAGAAACCCTGATAGGGCTAAAACAGCAGCTTTAACCTGTTCTATACCGGTTCCTGGCCGCAAATAAAATCAGGTTCTATAATAAATGTCAGGGTGTAAGAAATTTAATTCATACACCCTGACATTTTTGTTTTATAATTATTCTTCCTCTGCCTTGGATACTTCGATTCCCAGCTCTTCTAACTGCTTTGGATCCACTGGGGTCGGCGCTTCGGTCATCAGACAGGAAGCGTCTTTTACCTTCGGGAATGCGATGACGTCGCGGATAGAATCTGCGCCTACCATCAGCATAATCATACGGTCAAAGCCGTATGCCAGACCTGCGTGAGGCGGTACTCCGTACTTAAATGCCTCTAACAGGAAACCAAACTGCTCGTTTGCTCGTTCTGGAGTAAATCCTAATACTTCAAACATCTTTGCCTGAATATCAGCCTGGTGGATACGGACAGAACCGCCGCCCATCTCAGTACCATTTAATACAATGTCATATGCCTTTGCGCGGACTGCGCCTGGATTGGTGTCAATCAGCGGAAGGTCTTCGTCCATCGGCATGGTAAATGGATGGTGCATTGCCACATAACGGTCTTCTTCTTCAGAATACTCTAATAACGGGAACTCGGTTACCCACAGGAACTTAAAGTCATCTTTCTTTAACAGTCCCAGCTGTTTTGCCAGCTCTAAACGCAGGTTTCCTAATACGTCAAATACGACTTTGTCTTTGTCAGCAGCAAATAACAGCAGATCTCCTGGTTTTCCGTCCATAGCGTCTGCCAGGGCCTTTAACTCTTCTTCTGTCATAAACTTGGCAAAGGAGCACTTGTAGCTGCCGTCCTCCTGAATAGCCAGGTAAGCCAGTCCCTTTGCGCCAAATCCCTTTGCAAATTCCACCAGGGCGTCGATTTTCTTTCTTGGCATAGCGCCCTGTCCCTCTGCGTTAATACCGCGAACAGAACCGCCGTTTTCAATGGCTCCGGTAAATACGCCGAAACCGCAGTTTCTTACTAATTCCGTTACATTTTTCAGTTCCATTCCAAAGCGCAGATCCGGCTTATCAGAACCAAAGCGATCCATTGCTTCCCGCCAGGTCATTCTTGGAATCGGAAGGGTAATATCGAAGTTGCACACTTCTTTAAATAACTTCTGGAGCAGCTTTTCATTGACTCCGATTACATCGTCTACATCTGCAAAAGACATTTCCATATCAATCTGGGTAAACTCCGGCTGTCTGTCTGCACGCAGATCCTCATCCCGATAGCAGCGGGCCAGCTGGAAGTAACGGTCGCAGCCAGAGCACATTAATAACTGCTTAAAAAGCTGAGGAGACTGTGGAAGGGCGTAGAAAGATCCTGGATGCACACGGCTCGGAACCAGGTAATCTCTTGCTCCCTCTGGGGTACTCTTAATCAGAGTCGGGGTTTCAATCTCCCAGAATCCCTCTTCTGCCAGAATCTGACGGGCCATGGTTGCAACCTTGCTGCGCAGCATCAGATTTCTCTGGATATCTGGTCTTCTGATATCTAAGAACCGGTATTTTAAGCGCAGTTCTTCTTTGGTCTTGCTGTTTTCCTCGATTGGGAAAGGAGGAACTTCAGATTCCGATAAAATACGAAGCTGCTCTGCCCGAATCTCAATAGCGCCGGTAGCCAGGTTTTCATTGACCGCGCCGGAACGTGCTTCTACTGTACCGACTACTGCAATGACAAATTCACTTCTCAGCTTTTCTGCTTTTGCAAAATTCTCTGTGCCGCAGTCCTTTTCCTCGAAAATAAGCTGAAGGATTCCGGAACGGTCTCTTAAGTCTACGAAAATAATGCCGCCTTTATTTCTGCTCTTCTGCACCCATCCCATAACGGTAACCTTGCTTCCAATGTCGCTTGTGGTTACTTCGGTACAGCGGTGGGTACGCTTTAATCCTAACATTGCTTCTGCCATGATTGTACATCTCCTTTTACTTTTTCAGTGCTTCTCTATAAAATTCTTTAAATTCCCCGTAGCCTTCTTTTGTCAGCTGCTCTTTCTGGAATTTTTTGTTTTTATTCATCTGTGCCACTAAAACCTGAGTTCCTGCTTTTCTGGCTTCCATAGCCTCTTTCATTACTTCTGCCAGAGTATCGGCAGCCAGGCCTTTTTCAAATAAATAAGCAACCTTGCCGCCAGCCGACGGAACGGTAAATCCCTTATCTAACAGCATTCCGACAATTCGCTCAAAACCAATGGAAAATCCGCAGGCCGGAGTATCCATGCCGGTAAATTTGCCAATCATCTTGTCATAGCGGCCGCCGCCTGCTACGGAATAGCCCAGTCCCTCTACGGATACTTCAAAAATCGTACCTGTATAGTAGCCCATGCCGCGAACCAGAGTCGGGTCAAACACCAGACGGCAGTCTGCTTCTGTATCCAGAACGCTGGTAACGGTATCCATAATATGAGCCAGATTTTCTGCAACGTTCTCTCCAAGCACGCCGCTTAAAGCCTGTCCCAGATTTAAAACGCCCTTGGAATCTGCGGTAACGGAAGATAATAATTCTGTATACTTTGCAATGCTTTCTTCGGAAAATCCATTTTCCTTTAACTCTGCCTGAACGCCGTCCATACCAATCTTGTCTAACTTGTCCAGGGTAATGAATACCTGATCCATGGATTCTTCCGGAAAACCGCTGTAAATTGCCATGGCTTTTAAAATGTTCCGGTCATTGATACGAACTGTAAACTTCTCATCTTTACAGATTTTTCCCAGCGCCGTAGTAGTTGCCAGAATCAGTTCGATCTCTGCCATAGAGGTCGCATCGCCTAAAATGTCGATATCGCACTGGACAAACTGGCGGAACCGTCCCTTCTGGGGACGATCTGCCCTCCATACGCTGCCCATCTGCAGCGCCTTAAACGGAGATGGAAGGGAAGCGGAATTATTTGCATAATATCTGGAAAGAGGCAGGGTTAAATCGTAACGCAGGCCGCCGTCTACCACATCGCTTTCCGTCTGGGCAGTCTCTAAGTTTAACTTTTCGCCCCTCTTTAAAATCTTAAAAATCAGTTTTTCATTGTCGCCGCCCTGTTTGCTGGTCAGATTTTCAATATGTTCCACACAAGGGGTCTCAATCTGAGAAAAACCGAAGCTTTTATAGGTTTCTTTAATCTGGCTTGTGACATATTCCCGAATCTGCATTTCTGCTGGCAATATGTCCTTCATGCCGGTTACTGGCTTTTTCTTCAATGGCATAATCTTATTCTCTCCCATTCATTAAAACTGCGTATCTGCTATTCATTGTAAATTACTTTTCCCAATTTGCAAGTGTTTTTTTATAACAATTCAGCTCTGCGCCTTCTTGCCCGCTGTAAGCGGCTGAATTGTTAGCATTTTTTCTTTTCTTTCCAGCATTTCGTCAATTCTTTCCACATATTGGTCTGCATCCTTGACATTTTCTACCCGCTCTTTGCGGTTTTCTGCCGGAAAAATCAGTTTCGTGGTGGTTCCTGCCCCACAGGCCGCTATGGTCTGCAGCTCTTCCATAATCAATATATTATAAATACAGGCTTTTCCAGGAGCTGCATAGCCTACGTTTTCAAAGTTCCCTGCCATATTCTTCTGGCGGTACAAATAATATGGCTCCAGTCCCATTTCCCTTGCCGTATTCGCAGTTACCTCTGCCATGGCGTCAATGTCCCTGCCGGTCTGGTCTTTGTATTCCTCCCATAAAAGGTGAAGCCTGGACGCCCGCTTAATCGCCAGAGAATGGACGGTAATGGAATCCGGCCCCAGTTTCTTTACTTCTTCCATAGTCGCTCTTACGTCTTCGCTGGTCTCTTTCGGAAGGCCGATAATAAGGTCCATATTAATATTGTCAAACCCGATCTCTCTTGCCATGGCAAATGTGTCCTTTACCATGTCCACCGTATGATGACGGCCGATAATATCCAGAGTTTCCTGTTTCATGGTCTGGGGATTAATAGAGATTCTGGTCACTCCATGGCGTTTTAACACTTCCAGCTTTTCCCTGGTAATACTGTCCGGCCTTCCTGCCTCTACGGTAAATTCTAACGCCTGATCCACTGGAAACGTCTCCCATAATTTGGTCAGAAGTTTGTCCAGATCTTCTGCATCCAGAGAGGTTGGCGTACCGCCTCCAAAATAGATGGTATCTAACGGACGGCCCTTCATTTTTTCAGCCGTATACTCCATCTCTTTAAATAACGCGGCTAAATACTCTCCCGTCCTACCCTTCCACTTTCCAATGGGATAAGAGGTAAAGGAACAGTACAGGCAGGTAGTCGGGCAAAATGGAATCCCCACATACAGGCTGTAGCCTTTTTCATAGTTTAAGGGTTCCAGAAGTTTCAGCTCCCTGGCCGCAATCTCTACGCTTAAATCCAGCTTTTCCTGTCCGGTCAGGTACATTTGCCTCATATAATTCCGGACGTCCTCTTCCTTCCATCCGTCCTCCAGCCTGCTCATGGCAATTTTAGTTGGGCGGATGCCGGTCAATGTGCCCCATGGCAGCAGCTTTCCTGTGCGGGTATAAAGCATAAAGTACAAGCGGCGCTTGATTTTGCTCTTTGACACCGTCCGATCCTGATAAGGGAGGGAGATGGGAAGGCTGCGGCAGAATTCCTCCCATTCGCCGGAAAGCTCTTCTGGAAATCCGGTCCAGGGCTGGTTCTTTTCCTCTTCATTCTGAATCGGCTGTCCGTCTTTATCCAGAAAACGGATTGTAAACTGATCCCTGGTTTCATTTACCGTTCCTTCCACATAAAAGGAAACCTCTGCTCCCTTCTGGTGCGCAAAGGTTTCGCCGGAGTAAAAGGCCATCAGAAGTTCTCTGATGTCCTGTTCATATGCATTGTCGTTTAATAAAATTCCTATCATCATACTCTCCAGTCTAGCGCAGATATGCCGTAATGGGATTGTATTGTTTTTCATGGCCAATGGCAGTAGGCCCCTCATGTCCTGGATAAACCATAGTTTCTTCCGGAAGCGTCAAAAGCCTTCCTATGGACTGAATCATCTGGGAACCGCTTCCTCCAGGAAAATCTGTCCTGCCGTATGACTCGCAGAACAAGGTGTCTCCGCTTAACAGCACTTCCTCATCCGGAATATAATAGCAGACAGAACCAGGGGTATGACCAGGTGTCTCCATGACCTGAATCTCCATTCCCAGCAGGGAAATCACGTCTCCATCCTTTACCAGTCTGGTGGCTTTTGCTGTAAAACTGCTTCCAAACTGACTGGAGAGGTTCCGGATGGGATCCCTCATCAGCCCGTCTTCTTTTTCTCCTGCAATTACCTCTGCCGGATACTTCCTGCAAATCTCTTCTGCCGCTCCAATGTGGTCAAAATGGCCATGGGTCAGCAAAATCGCAGCAGGAGTCAGGGAAAGCTGACGGCACTTTTCCAGAATCCGTTCCGGAGCAGCCGCCGGATCTACGATGACTGCCTGGTTTTCCCCTTCTTTGTATAAAATGTAGGTATTGGTGCTGACCATTCCCAGCACCATGGTTTCTATTCTCAATTTGCTCATGTGGTCTCCTTAAAGGCGGATCAGCCTGTAGTTCTTTCAATGTCCAAAACGCCTTCCACCTGACGAATCCGGTTGGTCAGCTGGCTTAATTCCTCTTTTCCATGAATATCAAAGGTCATAATAATCGTGGCTTTTCCCTGCTTGTTGGTGCGGACGTTCATCGCCGTAATATCAATCTGACGTTCCGTAAACACCTTGGAAATATCCACAAACATTCCCATCCGGTTGTTGGCGTAAATCTTAATCTCCGTCGAGTAGGTGGCTTTGTTGCTTTCGCTTTCCGGCGCCTGCCATTCTGCGTCCAGCAGCCTCATCCGCTCATCGTCCGGCAGATTGATAATATTGACGCAGTCGGTACGATGGATGGAAATGCCGCGTCCGCGGGTCACAAATCCCACGATCTCATCTCCTGGAACCGGACTGCAGCACTTGGAAAAACGCACTGCCAAATCGTGGATTCCCTTTACTACAATGCCGTTTTTGGACTTGCTGGCCGCAATGGGCACTTTGCCGTTGGTATCGGCAATGCCGTCTAAAATATTGGAATCGGTAATCTCTTTCTTTTGTTTCTTGCGCTGCTCTTCCAGCATCTTGTTGACAACCTGGCCTTCTTTTAAACCGCCGTGGCCAATGGATGCCAGAACCGATTCCCAGTCCCGAAACGCATAGCGGCGCATAACCTTTTCCTGGAACTCCGGCTTGTTGATCTCTGCATAGTTAATGCCTTTTGCCTTGCAGTAACGCTCGATCATGTCCTTGCCCCGAAGGATGTTGTCTTCTTTTAACTCGCTCTTAAACCACTGGTTAATCTTGTTTTTGGCCTGGGTGCTCTTTACCAGGGCAAGCCAGTCCCTGCTGGGGCCTCTGGAATTCTGGGAGGTAATAATCTCAATCCGGTCGCCGTTCTGCAGGACGTAATCAATCGGCACTAATTTGCCGTTTACCTTCGCGCCTACCATCTTATTGCCTACTGCACTGTGAATGGCATAAGCAAAGTCAATGGGGGTAGAACCGCTGGGAAGGGTTTTTACGTCTCCGGAAGGGGTAAAGCAGTACACGTTTTCCGAAAACAGGTTCAAATCGTTTTTAATCAGGCTTAAAAACTCTTTGCCATCGTCTGCTTCCTTCTGCCACTCCAGAATCTGGCGCAGCCAGCTAAGCTTTGCCTCTTCGCTTCCTGCCGCTACCTGACCGCTTCCGCTCTCTTTGTATTTCCAGTGGGCGGCAATACCGTATTCCGCAGTACGGTGCATCTCATACGTACGGATCTGAATCTCAAAAGGCTGTCCGTTGCTGCCGATTAAGGTTGTATGGAGAGACTGGTACATATTGGGCTTTGGCATGGCAATGTAGTCTTTAAACCGGCCTGGGATAGGTTTGTACATCTCGTGGATAACGCCTAAAGCTGCATAACAGTCTTTTACATTTTCTACGATAATCCGGACTGCAAACAAATCGTAAATCTGGTCCAGGGTCTTTTTCTGGTTGACCATCTTACGGTAAATGCTAAAGAAGTGCTTAACACGGCCGCTGATTTCTGCCTTGATGCCGGCCATTTCCATGTGGCGTCCCACCTCTTTTACAATGGACTCCACAAAGGCCTCCCTCTCGTCTTTTTTGAGATAAATCTTTTCTGCCAAATCGTAATAAACGTCCGGCTCTAAATATTTCAGCGCCAAATCGTCCAGCTCAATCTTAATTTTGGAAATACCAAGCCGGTTGGCAATGGGGGAATAAATATCCATGGTTTCCCTTGCTTTTTCCTTCTGCTTGGCCGGACTCTGGTACTGAAGCGTCCTCATGTTGTGAAGGCGGTCTGCCAGCTTAATTAAGATTACGCGGATGTCTTTTGCCATAGCAAGAAACATCTTGCGCAGGTTTTCTGCCTGGATCTCCGTCTTGTCCTTAGACCAGGACAACTGGGTCAGCTTAGTAACGCCGTCTACCAGAAGGGCTACCTCGGATCCAAACTCTTTGGTCAGCTCGTCTAACGTCATAACCGTATCTTCTACTACGTCGTGAAGAAGGGCTGCCTCAATGGTTTCCTTATCCAACTCCAGATCTGCCAGAATAATAGCAACGCACAACGGATGGATAATGTACGGTTCTCCTGATTTTCTCTTCTGTCCTTCGTGGGCGCTGTATGCAACCTTATACGCCTTTTCAATCATGCTGATATCGTCGGAAGGATGGTATCTTCTAATCCTGGTAATCAGTTCCTGATATAACTCTTCCGGACTCGTAAAGTCAGCCGGTGCTTCCAGTTCCATATCCAAATCTCTTCGTTTTTTTATATTTTCCATCGGCTGTCACCCGCTCCTTTCCAACGTTTTCCAAGATTTTCATAAGTAGTATTCATTATAAATTTTTTTAAGCGAAAATGCAAGCAAATGTCAAATTTTGTCTGCCAGGAACAGACAATCGCCGCTCCCAAGGGAAATTATCGGCTTCTCCCAAGTCCCAAAAAGTCCTTCTCCAGAGCAGTGATTCAGGTAAAGCCGCTCTGCTCCCAGGCGGGTAAGCCCCTGCATGACCCGTTCCTGGCAGCTTCTTTCCCTGTCCTTTAAGTGGATTCCTCCTGCTACGAAAGCCAGACGTCGGCCTGGAAACCGCTCTTTTACAGTTTCCAGCATATTTAAAATTCCTGGATGACTGCATCCGGCGATTACACCGACTGCATTTTTTTCCGGCAGTTCCAGAACCAGGCAAATCTCATCTTCAAATGAATCGACAGTCAGGCGCCCATCCGTTTCTTTTACAAACCTTTTAGATAGTTCTTCCCCTAAACTGGTTCTTTTAAACCTGCCTGCTGCAAAACAATGGGGACTAATCTGCAAAATTTCCTGACAAATCCGTATGGTTCCAAATGCCTTTTTTGCTTCTTCTTTTGAAAATCCGCATCCCAGGTACGTATAAACCCCTGCTTCTTCGTTCTGGATCCGGTATTTTTTATCAAAAAAGCCTTCTCCTACTACCAGAGGACAGGATAGTCCCCTGGACACGCCTTCCATCAGGCCGCCCGCATGGTCGTAATGACTGTGGCTTAATACCGCGCAGGTAACGGCCTCCGGACGGATTCCCAGCTTTTTTGCATTGTCCCAGACTGCCCCGCTGTTTCCTGCATCAAATAAAATGGTTTCCTGACCGTCTTCTATCAGAAAAGAAAGGCCATGCTCTGCAGATAAATCCCTGCGGGATGTGTGGTTTTCGATGAGTGTTGTTACTTTCATAAGCTCTCTCTCTGTAAAAAAGGGGCTGCCACAAAATAACCTTTTTATGCGGCAGCCCCTGTTCATTAGTTTCCTTCGTAGGTAATAGCAGAATATACGTCGTATCCCGCCAGCTTTTCTCTTCCCTTCAGTCCAGCCAGCTCCATAACAAAGCAGATTTTCACTACTTCTCCCCCAAGTTCTTCTACCAGCTTAATGATGGCTTCGGTAGTGCCTCCTGTAGCAATCAGATCATCTACGATAACTACTTTCTGACCAGGTTTGATGGAGTCTTTGTGCATTTCAATCACTGCGCTTCCATACTCCAGATCATACTCTGCCGAAATGGTTTCGCAGGGAAGTTTGCCTTTTTTGCGCACTGGCACAAAGCCCTTGTGAAGAGCGTAAGCAACTGGTACGCCGAAAATAAAGCCTCTGGATTCCGGTCCTACTACTACGTCAAAATCCAGATCCTTCACACTGTCTTTTAACTGGTTGACCGCCAGTTCCAGTCCGTCTGCATCCTGCAAAATGGTGGTAACATCTCTGAAAATAATTCCAGGCTCCGGAAAATCCGGAATGCTTCTGACATACTCTTCTAATCGTTTCATGCTCTTCTCTCCTTCTTTTCGTTTCTGATATCTCTTACTGTTTCTCGGATAATCAGCTTGTTTTCCAGGTAAATCCGGCGATTATCCATGGTTCCTTCTTCCAGGCGCTTTAACAGAACCCTGGTTCCCTCTTTTGCAATCTCGCTCATGCTTCTCTCTACGGTGGTTAATTTCATACTGGAATAACCGGATAAATCCCAATTATCAAATCCTATGAGGGAAACATCTTCCGGAACCGAAAGTCCACGCTCCGTTACCGCTACTCTGGCGCCAAAGGCCATTTCATCGTTGAAACACAACAGAGCTGTCGGTTTGTAATCCAACAGTCTTTTGGCCGCCTGATAGCCGCTTTCATAACGGTAGTTTCCGCAGATTACCGGCACCATATCCGGATCAAAGCCATGACGCCTCATGGACTGACGCCATCCCCTGTGCCTTAAACGGGTAGAATCCAGATTCGGCTGTCCTTCAATCACTCCGATGTTCCGGTGTCCGTTGTCTAAGAGATAATCCATAGCCTTTCCCATAGCCTGTTCTTCGTCTGTCGTTACATTCGGAGCGTCTATGTCCACCTTCCGGCAAATAACAACCATCGGGATTTTCTTTTGAAGAACTTCTTCCATAAAAGGCAGGTCGTCATCTTTCTGGGACAGAACGAGAATGCCGTCAAAATAGCTGGGATTAATGGTTCCTGGCTCATGCATATCAATACCTTTGACCACGACATTGTAGTGACTTCCTACAATGCTGTATACCCCTGTCAGCACCTCGTGAAGAACAAACGGCGACGACATCCGGCTGATCGTAGAAAAATACAGCCCTATTACATAGGAACGGGACAATTTTAAGTTCACTGCCGCCTGATTGCGGGTATATCCCATCCGCTCCGCAATCTCAATAATTCTCTTTTGTTTTTCCTTATTTTCTGTTCCGATGCCATTTAAAGCCCTGGAAACCGTAGAATAAGAAACTCCGGCTTCTTTTGCCACATCTTTTATCGTAACCGCCATACTATCTCCTTAACCTGACCTGCAGTTCTCATTCTGTAATTATCTTATCGACTCCTGCCAGGTCAACTAAAAGACCGTCCGGATTGTCAATTTCTACATTCCGGATTGTCAATTTCCCAATATTTTTTGCAAGAATCCCTTTTCTGCTCATCGGCTCTACCCCCTCCAACATAGCCGGAACATCTTTTTTAGGATTTTCTGCGTATGTAACATGAATATTTTCCATTATGATTTCTCCAATCTTCTGCTCAGGAAGGCCATAAAAATAAGCCGCCGCCACATGGCAGTTTCTGGCCTCAATATCTCTGAACACCAGGCTCTTAATTTCCGGCGTCCGGTCGTCTACCGGAAGTTTTTCTTTGGTTCTTACGTATTCCGTATAACCGTCCGGATCGCAGAAGTAAAAGCAGTTGACCACAAACGGGGTCATGACATGATCCATGTAAATCCGTTCGAATTTTACCTGGTCAATTACCGCGTCTTTTCCTCTGCCTCTGCGGGTCTTAATCCGCAGCCCCCTGTCTGTATGGAGGAATCTGCAGTCTTTTACCAGCAGTCCTTTTACGCCTCCTGCCATTTCGCTTCCAATGGTAATGGAACCATGACCGTCCCTCATACAGCACTGTGCGATGGTAATGTTTTCCGACGGTGTCCGGTACTTGGAACCCATATAAATTTTGCCGGATTTTATGGCAATACAGTCGTCTCCAAGAGAAAAATATACGCCCAGGATCTCTACGTTTTTACAGGATTCCGGATCCAGCCCATCTGTATTCGGGGAATCTTTGGGATTTAATACCTTTAAATCTACAAATTTTAAGTCCTGGGAAAAATACGGGTGAATATTCCAGCTTGGACTGTTCTGTACCGTAATTCCCTGAATGGAAATGTTTTTGCACCGGTTTAAAAAAATCATCCTCGGCCGGAATGCCGTCCGCATCTTTTTCGGTTCGTACCACCAGTTATCCGGATCTGCAGAGGCATTTCCCTCTATCCGTCCTGATCCGTAAATGACCACGTCCTCTGCTTCAATACCCGTAAGAATGCCGGAAAACATAGGGAGAGGATTTCCTTCCCAGGTTCCCAGATTGTATTCCTCCGTCTCGTCCCAGCTTTCTATCATGCCTGGGAAAACAGGAAATTTATCCCGATCGGTAAATGCCGAAAGAACCGCTCCTTCTTCCAGTTCAATCCGGATATGGCTTTTTAAAAACAAGGTGGTCAGACGGTACGTTCCTTTCGGAATCAGCACTCTGCTGTCTTTCGGGCAGGCCATGATCGCCGCCTGCAAAAAGGTGGTGTCGTCCTGGACACCGTCTCCCTTTGCTCCGAATTCCTTTACATTGATGGTTACAAATTCTCTATCCGTACGGAAGCGGATCGTTTCTGTATCCGCATCCCTGATTACTTTTGCTTCATACTCTGTATCTGGCTGAAGTCCATACAGACTTAACACCGTCCTCCGGCTTTCCAGCGTTTTTCTTCCATTTAAATATACCTGATACGGTGTTTCCGCCTCAAATGCAGAGCCATCCTCTGCCATAATAACTGCACAGCGTGCAGTTTTCAATACCAACAAAAGCTTCATAATGAAAACCTCACCTTTTAGAATAGCACAAGGCCACTGCAAAAACAACTGTTTTCGCAGCAGCCCTGTTAAGTTCAAGTACTTATAAAATTAACCCTTAACACCGCCGGCTGCAATACCGTCGATAAAGGAATCCTGAGCCAGGAAAAATACAATCAAGGATGGAATAATCGAGATTAAGGACATTGCCAGTACTCGGTTCCAGTCAAATCCCGTGTCTCCGTCCATGGACATCTTTACAAAGATGGACGCCGGATATCTTGCCGGTGTATTTACATACAGCAGCGGACCCATAAAGTCGTTGGAAGACCACATAAACTGGAATAATGCACAGGATACGATGGACGGCTTTAACATCGGCACGATTACATACCATAACGTCTTAATGCTGTTGCATCCGTCAATCTTTGCCGCTTCTTCCAGCTCTCTTGGGATATTCCGCAAAAACTGAATCAGCATGAATACAAAATAAGTATCTGTCGCAAAAATGGTCGGCACAATCAATGCCAGGTACATCGGATGGTTGATCCAGCCGAATTTATTAAACATGATGTACTGCGGTACGTTTAATACGACCTGCGGCAAAAACAGGGTAGACATCAGGACTGCAAACAGGATTCCCTTTCCCTTAAATTCAAAGCGGGCAAATCCATATGCCGTAATGGTTGCGGATATAATGGTAAATACTACCTTAGGGATTACGATGGAGTACGTATTAATCATGGCTTTTACCAGGTCAATATCTCCTCCGTAGCTCTTCATTGCATTCTTATATCCGTCTAAGGTTGGGTTCTTCGGAATAAATCCTACGCTGGAGAAAATCTCATTGTTGGTCTTAAAGGTTGCCCCTACCATCCAGATCAGAGGGTATACCATAACAAATCCTACGGCTATCAGTACAAAGTACCGCAGAAACGTGGATATTTTTCTCTTTGTTTCTCTTGTCATGTTCTCTACCTCCCATCCTCATCTGAATAATAAACCCATTTCTTCTGGCTTACAAACGCAATAACCGTCAGAACGCAGACAATGATAAACAGACACCATGCCTGGGCGCTTGCCAGACCCATCTCGTAGCTCTTGAAGGCGTTGTTGTAAATCAGAAGGGAAATCAGCGTTGTGGAGTTTCTCGGGCCGCCCTGGGTAATGATATACGGGCCGTTGAATTCCTGGAACGCCTGACACAGCTGGGTTACCAGGTTATAGAAAATAACCGGTGTGATAATCGGAACGGTAATGGAGAAAAACTGTCTCCACTTTCCTGCACCGTCAATGGATGCCGCTTCATATAAATCCTGGGATACGCCTTTTAATGCCGCCAGGAAAATAACCATGGCCGAACCAAACTGCCATACCCTCAAAAGACAGATAATAAACAACGCATATTTCGGGTCAGACAGCCAGTCTACTCCGGCAATTCCAAATACCGAAAGAATCATGTTGATGATTCCGTCGCCTTTAAAGATGGCCTTCCACAGTACGGCAATCGCTACGGAACCGCCCAGAATAGACGGAATGTAGTAAGCTACACGGAACAGGTTTACTCCTTTAATCTTAAAGTTCAGGATATAAGCGATAAATAATGCGAATACCAGCTTTAACGGTACGGTCATAAACGCATACTGGAAGGTAACCTTAAAGGATTTCATAATCTTACGGCTGGAAAAGATTTCTTCATAGTTCATCAGGCCGTATTCTGTAATCCCATCAAACAGATGGTAGTCGGTAAAGCTGTAGAACAAGGATGAACCAAATGGATATACCTTGAAAATCAAAAATCCGATAAACCATGGCAGGATAAACACCAGGCCCAGATTATTTGACAGCCACTTCTTTAAGCCCTTATTGGTGGACATACTCATTTTCCTCCTTTGCAACAGAGTGTTTCATACTTTTCTGCTGACAGCACCTTTAACCGACAGCCTTTTAAAATCGCTGCTTCAAACAGCTCCTGCGTCTCTTTTCCCAGACATCCCATTCGATTATCCTGGAAAAATCCAGCTTCTCTTAACGTGCGTGCTGTCATTTTCATCAAATCTGCAAGATAACGGTAATGCTCATAAATCTCCATGGAAGTTACTTCCAGGGTATCCGCGCAGGCAGTAAAAAAATAGGCCAGTTCCAGGCTTTCTTCCGCTTTTCCCTGACAGGTTCCTTTTATCATCCGGTCGTAATCATTGTCTTTGACCTGTCTGAATTGACGAATCATCTCCTGATAGCCTTCTTTGTTCCCGTACTCAGTCTCACAGAACATCCGGAAGGGGAGGCGTTCTGCCAGCATAAAGCTGTTTTCTGCCTCCCCCAGCTGCCGGCTTTCTGCCAGCAGCTCTTGTCCGTTCTCCGAAACTCTTTCTCTTAGAATTTCGTCTAATCTCTTCATATCTTTACTTGTTTAAAACTTCTTCAATGCCTTCTACTAAAATCTCAGCAGCTTCTTCTGCATCGTAATCTCCGTAGCTTAAGCCAGCCATAACATCGTAGTAAACGCCGTCTGTATTCTTTAATGCTGCTGCCTCAAACTTTGGATCTAACTGGAATTCTACATGAGCCAATACCTTGCTGTTTGCTTCTGCTACTTTTTCATTAAGCAGATTGTTGTCCTGGCAAACCTTTAAACCTGCTGCAGAAGCCGGAATACCACGCTCAGAAGCCATAATCTTAACGCCCTCTTCCTCATTTAACAGGAAGTTGATTAAAGCTGCACATTCTGCTGGATGCTCGGTGTTTTCAGAGATTGCAAAGCACATGGAAACCTTTGCGAAACCGCCCTTGGAATCGCCCATATCGGTAAATTCCTCGCCTACTACAAACTCTTCGCCTTCGTTTAAAGCACCTTCAAATTTGGAAGCGGAAGAATCCCACTCAAAGATACCTGCATATCTGCCGTCCATCCACTTCGGGTTCTTGTCCAAGGACTCAGCGCCGTCGTTTAACAGGGTCTGGATGGTTGGGATTACATGAGCATCCTCTAAAGAAGTAATGAAGTTTAAGCCGTCCTGGATTTCTTCAGCGCTGTACTGAAGAGTGTTGTTCTCAACCCATGGTTTGCCATACTTGGATTCCAGATAGAATACCATCAGGATGGTTCTGTCATACTCATTCATAGCCAGAGGATAGTAATCATCTCCCAGCTTTTCCTTAAATACAGGGCCTGCTGCCATTAAGTCTGCCAAAGACTTTGGAGTCTCTAATCCAGCTTTGTCAAAAGTGGTCTTATTCCAGTAGAAAATACGTCCGGTCATGGCAACTGGAACTGCCTGCAGCTCGTTTGCAACGGTACAAGCATTTAAGTTTGTCTCAGAAAACTGAGTTAAATCTAAAATATCAGATACTTTGTTTAAGTCGTAAAATGCAGAACCGTCAGAGCTGAAAGAAGTAATCCAGTTCCAGTTAATCTGGTTTACATCAGGAGCAGTTCCGGTTGCGAAAGAAGCGCTCATCTTATCTTCCCATCCGGTCCAGGCTGCATACTGGGTCTCAACGGTAATGTTTGGATATTTCTCCATGAATTTTTCAACAGCTGCCAGAGTTGCCTCATGTCTGCCGTCGCCGCCCCACCAGCTCATGGTAATCGTAATCGGGTCAGTAGTATTAACGGTCAGTCCTTCTGCTGCGGCCGGTTCAGCTGCAGTAGTCTCAGCACTTGCTTCTGTCTCTGCTGCTTCTGTCTTTGCTTCCTCTGCTGCCGCAGTAGTTGCTGCGTTGTCATCGCTGCTGCCGCAGGCTGCTAAAGACAGTGCCATGGCAGATGCTAAAACCAGAGACGCCATTTTCTTAATACTCTTTCTCATATTTTTCTCCCTTTCTTTCTCCTGCTCCTCTACATCTGTTCCTGCTTGGTTCTTTTTTGTTTGCAAAGGTTTGCAAGGTTTTTTAAAATTTTATGCATATCGCTCATATTCTCTCGACTTTTTCTCAAGTTTTACAAGCAAATATGCATTTTCTCTGTGCGTGTTTTTATAATAGCATCCGATAGCCGATCTGTCAATTGTGTATTTAGCTCAGTTTTTCAATATTTTTTTGTGTGTTTTGTCCAATTTCCTTTCATATACTTCTATGATATTATGTACATAATCTAATATAGTATATAATTTGCAACGTTTACAAACGTTTGCATTTTATTACCACTTAAAGGAGTATATATTATGGAAATTTTAGATCGTTATATTGATCAGCTTCTGGAACGAAGTACCCCTCAGGCGCCAATCTGGAATATTGAAAAAATCCGCGAGGGAGCCAAGCCTTCCTGGAACTATATGGACGGCTGTATGATTAACGCGGTTCTGGAACTTTATCTGATAAGAAAAGATCCCAAATATCTGGAATTTGCCGATTCCTTCATCGACTATTTTGTAAAAGAAGACGGCCAGATTCTGTCCTATTCTCCAGAAGACTACAATCTGGACAATGTAAATGCCGGAAAAACGCTTTTTGACCTGTATGACCTGACTGGAAAAGAAAAATATCGGAAAGCTATGGATACGGTTTACAGCCAGTTAGAAACACAGCCCCGTACCTCTACCGGCAATTTCTGGCATAAAAAAATTTACCCCAACCAAATCTGGCTGGACGGCCTGTATATGGCCCAGCCTTTCTATATGCAGTATGAAGCATCTTACCATGACTGCAAGGGATGCCGTGACAGCTACGAACAGTTTCTTCACGTGTACGACTTGATGCGGGACTGCCGCAACGGCCTGTATTATCACGCGTATGACGATTCCAGACAGGCCTTCTGGTGCGACAAGGTTACCGGTCTTTCTGACAACTTCTGGCTGAGAGCCCTTGGATGGTATGCCATGGCCTTAATCGATACCATGGACGTCATGCCGGCTTCCATGGGGCAGGAACAGGCAGAACTTGGACGAATCTACAAAGAATTAATCGACGCCATGCTTCCTTACCAGGATGAAGAAACCGGTATGTGGTACCAGGTTGTAAACAGAGGCGGCATCTCTCCCAACTACCTGGAGACTTCCGGATCCGCTATTTTTGCATTTGCAATTATGAAAAGTGTCCGTCTGGGATTTCTGGATGACAGCTATTATGCCTATGGCAAAAAAGCATTTGACGGCATCTGCCGCACCCAGTTATCAGAAAAGGACGGCGAACTCCAGCTGGACGGCATCTGTCTGGTAGCCGGCCTTGGCAACAAAGAAATGCGGGAAGGAACCTTTGACTACTACATGAGAGAACCAATTGTGAAAAACGAGGCAAAAGGCGTTGCACCGCTCATTCTGGCTTATATTGAAGTAATGATGAGAGAAGGCAGATAACCGTTTCTGCTTTTCCATACCTGAACGCTCAAAAAAGACCAGGAGAAGAAATGGGACTATCCTGTCCAGTTTCTTCTCCTGGTCTTTTTTATGATACATATCAACCGGAAATCCGGTAAGAAGCATACACCTGTGTCGTCGCCATATCCGAATGCCCAAGCATTGCCTGCACAGCCTGAATATCTGCCCCGCTCCTTAACAGATGGGCTGCAAAGGAATGACGCAGGGAATGAGGGGTAATATCTGCCTGGATTCCGGCCTTTTCCCCATAGTATTTAATAATCTTCCAAAACCCCTGTCGGGTCATGGCTTTTCCGTTGCAATTAGTAAACAGCCAGTCGCTTTCCTGTCCCTTTAGCAGTTCGCCCCGCGCCTGATTCAGATATTCGTCCAGCGCTTTTGAAGCTCTCTTGCCAAATGGAATGGTCCGCTCTCTCTGTCCGTCCCTGCATACCAGAAATCCCACGTTCAGATTGATATCATCCAGTTTTAAATTAATAATTTCTGACACTCGGATTCCGGTGGCATATAACAGTTCCAGCATCGCTTTGTCACGAAGTTCTTTGGCGTTTTTTCCTTCCGGCTGGGCTAAAAGCGCCTGGACTTCTTCGACGGTTAAAATAACCGGCGCTTTTTTCTCTACCTTCGGAGCCTTTAAAAGCTCTGCCGGATCCCGTTTGATCTTTCCTTCTTTAAATTCATAGTGGAAAAATGCTTTGATTGCCGCCAGCTCCCTGGAAATGGTAGTGGTGGCTTTCCCATTTTTTTCCAGATATAAGATATAAGAATTCAGGCTGGTTCTGGTAACTTTGTCTGTCTCTGTAATTCCCTGTCCTCTTAAATAGTCCTCCAGCTGCATCAAATCCCGCCGGTACGAAATTTCTGTGTTTTTTGAAGTTTTCTTTACGTCCCTTAAATAAATCACAAACTCCTGGATATCTTCTGTCATACCTGTCTCCCTGCCCTGTTTCCTTTTCCTTATAATCACTCTGCGGCTCCTAAAACGGGCCTGAAATGGGCCTTTGACCTACATTATATCTATATTTTTCGATAAAATCAAACACATTTTTCCCACATTTCTGCCACTTTCTGCGTACTTTACATAAAAAATACAACATATTGAACTAAAACCTCAAAGCGCTCAATATGTTGTAAAATTTTAGTAAAATATTTTTTTATACTCTGTCGTAAATTTCCTTCAAAAACTCCACATCGCTGTGATACCGCTCTTTATTGGAGTTTTCCAGCAGCATGGTAATATGCGGCTTTTTTTCTTTTAAATGCTTCATCAAAGGTTCATACTGGAACAGTCCTTCTCCCACATGGCGGAAAATCTGGCTGCTGCCGTCAAAAACAAAATCCTTCATATGGAGCATCGTAATCCTGTCTCCATAATAGGCAAAAGCCTTGTCAATTACCTCTTCCTGACGCTCCACTTCATCAGGATGGATTAGGTTTACAGAATCCAAAATTACTTCTACATTTGGAGAATCTATATCTTCCAAAAAGCGTTTCATCATCGCCGGACTATACAGGGTATGGTCAAATACTCCTTCTACCCCGACTGTTACCCCCAGCTTCTCTGCAGCAGATACAATCTCCCTCATACTTTTCAGCAGCCTCTGATAGGCCGTTTCCGTAAAGGTTTCCGGAGTAACCTTCATATCTGGATCCAGACGTCCGGTTTCCGTTCCTACCATATCTGCGCCAATGATTTTTGCATATTTTAAATGCTCAATAAATTTCGCCACTTCTGCCTGGCGTCTGGATTCAATGGGATGAATTGGATTGATATAGCAACCCAGAACAGCCACATGAATCTGATTTTTTTCCAATAAGGACGCAATATAGCGGCCAAATCCTGGGCTGTAATGTCCTACGGAAAAATCATAGTCTGATATGGACTTTCCAAAAGCAAGCTGAATCTGGTCAATCTGGTTGGCCCTTACTTCCTGGAACAGCTCCTCCATCGGCATTTTCGGGCAAATGTCATGGCAGCGCATACCAAAACTTAACATCCTGTCGCCTCCTTCTATCTGTATCTTTTCTGCCTTATTTCTGTTCTGCTTTTAGGAAATCTTCCCTGCATGGATTGAAAATATCCAGCAGTTTGGTATCTTCCACTGCAACTACTCCATGCACCACATTGGGTTCTACATGGTAAATATCCCCAGTTACCAGAACTTTATCTTCTTTTCCCTCTTCCTGATAAATTAAAGAACCTTCTACAAGATAGCCCATCTGCTCGTGGGGATGGCTGTGCTTTGCTCCTACAGCGCCTTTTTCAAACTGCAGCTCTACTGCCATCAGGTTTTTGCTGTAAGATAAAATCTTGCGGACTACTCCTCCGCCTAAATCTGTAAGCGGAATCGTCTTATTTTCTGTGTACATATGAATATCCTCCTGTCAATTCAGTTATTTTATTAATTTCTTCTATTATACTCTTCCCAGGATACCTGCCGCAATCTATTTTCTAAGGTTTTTTTGTAAAAAAAGACTTAGCGGCAAGATCTATCCTGCCCTAAGTCTTTTTATCCTCTATCAGGTATCTACGCTGTAGTTTGGAGCTTCCTTGGTAATATGAATATCATGCGGATGGCTCTCTTTTAAGGATGCGGCAGAAATCTTAACAAATCTGCCAGTCTCCTGCAAAGTTTTAATGTCCTTTGCTCCGCAGTATCCCATACCGGAACGCAGACCGCCTAACAGCTGGAATACCGTATCTTCTACCAGACCCTTGTAAGCTACTCGTCCTTCTACGCCTTCTGGAACCAGCTTCTTTGCATCGCTCTGGAAGTAACGATCCTTGCTGCCGTTTTCCATTGCCGCAATCGATCCCATGCCTCTGTATACTTTGTATTTACGTCCCTGGAACAGTTCGAAATCTCCAGGGCTCTCATCGCATCCTGCAAACATACTGCCCATCATGCAGACGCTTCCGCCTGCTGCAATCGCCTTGGTAACATCTCCGGAATACTTAATACCGCCATCTGCGATAATCGGAATATCGTACTGTTTTGCTACTTTGTAGCAATCCATCACTGCAGAAATCTGCGGTACGCCAATACCGGCTACTACACGGGTGGTACAGATGGAGCCTGGTCCGATACCTACCTTAACTGCGTCTACGCCAGCTTCGATTAAAGCTCTGGTTGCATCTCCTGTTGCTACGTTTCCTGCAATTACAGGAAGATCCGGATATGCCTCTTTAATCATTCTTACGCAGCGCAGAACATTGGCAGAATGGCCGTGGGCGGAGTCTAATACTACTACGTCTACATGAGCCTTTACCAGCGCTTCCACACGCTCTAATACATTTGCAGTAATTCCTACTGCTGCGCCGCAGAGCAGGCGTCCCTGCGCGTCTTTTGCAGATAATGGGTACTTAATCTGCTTCTCGATATCCTTAATCGTAATCAGGCCCTTTAAATTAAAGTCCTTATCTACGATTGGAAGCTTCTCTACTCTGGCCTTTGCCAGGATTCTCTTTGCTTCCATCATGGTAGTGCCTTCCTGGGCAGTTACCAGGTTTTTGGAAGTCATGCACTCTTTAATCTTCTTGGAGAAATCTTCCTCAAACTTTAAGTCACGGTTGGTAATAATGCCAACTAACTTTTTGCCTTCTGTAATCGGCACGCCGGAAATACGGAATTTCCCCATCAGCTCATCTGCATCTCTTAATGTATGCTCAGGAGAAAGATAAAATGGGTCGGTGATAACCCCGTTCTCAGAACGCTTTACCTTATCTACTTCCTCAGCCTGCGCCTCAATTGACATATTCTTGTGGATAATGCCGATACCGCCCTGTCTTGCCATAGCAATCGCCATCCGGTGTTCGGTAACCGTGTCCATGCCTGCACTCATCAGCGGAATGTTCAGTTTGATGGTTTTTGTAAGATAAGTGGTTAAATCCACCTGGTTAGGAATTACTTCCGAATAAGACGGAACTAACAGTACGTCATCAAAGGTAATGCCTTCGCCAATAATTGTACCCATTCTAATTTCCTCTCTTTCTTATAATTTGGCGGCTGTTTCTAAAACAGTCCTGTTTTTCCCTTCCTGTCTCAGGGTTATTAGTAATAAATACTAGCAAACTTTATATTATTTGTCAAACTATAATTGAAAGAAAATTCATTGTATTTACTTATCATTATCTATCATTTATCTGATAGTTTATCCAGCTAACAAATTGATGCGTCATGTAGGAAAAGCATTCTTACTTTTTAATGATTCACTGTCTGGCTTTTGCCAGTTCCGGTATCTCTCCAACTCCTTTTAATACCATTCCAGGCCGGTATGCATAAGTATTTAAAGTATCTCTATCAGAGACGCCGGACAACACCAAAACGGTAGCCATTCCGCTTTCCATTCCAGAAATAATATCCGTATCCATTCTGTCTCCTATCATTACTGCATCGCCGGAATGACAGTTTAGAAGCCTGAGACCAGTCCGCATCATCAGTGGATTTGGCTTTCCGCAAAAATAGGCTTTGGTTCCGGTCGCCATTTCAATTGGGGCAATCAAGGCGCCGCAGGCCGGAGCAATTCCCCTTTCAATCGGTCCGGACACATCCGAGTTGGCGCCAATCAGCTTTGCACCAGAGAGAACCAGATTCGTAGCCTTGGTCAGCGTCTCCAGAGAATAGGCTCTTCCCTCTCCCACTACTACATAATCGGGATTCACGTCATTCATGGTAATGCCTGCATCGTACAGTGCATTTAAAAGTCCGGCTTCCCCAATCGCAAATACCGAGCATCCTGGAGCCTGCTCCTTTAAAAACGCAGCCGTAGCCAGTGCGCTGGTATAAAAATGTTCCTCTGAAACATCCAGCCCCATGCGGGCCAGTTTCTGGTTCAGCTCTTTTGGAGTATAACCGCTGTTATTGGTCAAAAATAAGTATTCTTTCTTTTCATCGTGAAGCCACTGGATAAATTCTGCAACGCCAGGCAGAATCTGGTTCCCATGGTAAATCACGCCATCCATATCACAGATAAATCCTGTTTTCTCATTAAAATTAATCTCTTGATTTCCATTCATTTATTTTCATCTCTCCTCTTTCTGCTGTTTCCTTCTTCAATATAACCGCCGATAACCGCTCTTTCTATCAACAGTTTGTAAAATTTATGGAAAATTATCCGCTTACATCAAAACAGGGCACCGCTCAATCCTCCAGCCGGAGGATTTTGCGATACCCTGTATGAATTACATAACTATTTTTCTAGGTGATGTATTGCGGATGCAATGGAGCAGACGCTCGTTTGGTTCAAAGATTACTTTCATTCTCTGCTGGCCGTCCTGATAAAAGAAGGCATACTTCTTTGCGTCGCTGCGTCCGGAAGAGCAGTCTACCGTCTTCATACCGGCTGTTTCGTAATCTTTTAAAACATAAGAATCAATCGGAGCCACCATAAGCAGAGCGTCTTTATCGCACTCCATTACCTTTTTTCTCTTATTCTGGTTCATAATCCGGTCAATAGAAAGCTGACCGTCAATGTACAGATATTCAAATTCTGTATTCAGCCGCAAAAGGATGAAATAGGACGCTGCACAAACTGCAAGCAGAACCAGAATTCCAAAAATAGTGGTAACGGCAAGAAATAAGGACACTGCAAAGAGGATTCCTAATAATATCTTAACCAACAAGGCGTAAGATGGTGTTTTACGTTTTACCAGCTGCTCTACATATGCATCTTGAATCATTGGTGAACTCTCCTTTTTGCTGGGGGAATGATTACATCATTCCGCCCATTCCTGCTCCGGCTGGCATTGCCGGAGTCTCTTCTTTAATATTAGCAACTACAGACTCCGTTGTCAACAGGGTAGATGCAACGCTGGTTGCATTCTGCAGAGCGCTTCTGGTTACCTTTGCAGGATCCAGGATACCAGCCTGAATCATATCTACATACTGTTCCTTGTATGCGTCAAATCCTACGCCAACTTCTGCTTCGCGGACTTTATTGATAATGACAGAGCCTTCCAGACCTGCATTTGCCGCAATATGGAACAACGGAGCTTCCAGAGCCTTTAAGATAATCTTAGCGCCTGTTCTCTCATCGCCTTCCAGAGTATCTAACATACCCTTTACAGCCTCTGCTGCGTGTACATATGCAGATCCGCCGCCTGCGATAATACCTTCTTCTACTGCCGCTCTGGTTGCTGCCAAAGCGTCTTCCATACGGAGTTTTGCTTCCTTCATCTCGGTCTCAGTAGCAGCGCCTACGCGGATAACTGCCACACCGCCTGCTAATTTAGCCAGTCTCTCCTGTAATTTCTCTCTGTCGAAATCAGAAGTGGTCTCTTCAATCTGAGCGCGAATCTGGGCAACTCTTGCAGAGATTTCGCTCTTATCGCCGCAGCCGTCTACGATAACGGTATTTTCTTTCTGAACCTTAACGGATTTTGCACGTCCTAACTGATCCATGGTAGTTTCCTTTAAGTCTAATCCTAATTCATCGGAAATTACCTGGCCGCCGGTTAAAATTGCAATGTCCTTTAACATTTCTTTTCTTCTGTCGCCGTATCCAGGAGCCTTTACTGCAACTACATTGAAGGTACCGCGCAGCTTGTTTACGATTAAGGTAGTAAGAGCCTCGCCCTCAACGTCCTCGGCAATAATTAACAGTCTGGAACCAGTCTTTACAATCTGCTCCAACAGAGGAAGAATATCCTGGATATTGGAAATCTTCTTATCGGTAATCAGGATGTATGGATCGTCTAAGTTTGCTTCCATCTTATCCATGTCGGTGCACATATATGCGGAAACATAACCACGGTCAAACTGCATACCTTCTACTAAATCCAGTTCGGTCTTCATGGTCTTGGACTCTTCAATGGTAATAACGCCGTCTTTAGAAACCTTTTCCATAGCGTCTGCTACTAAATCGCCTACTGCATCGTCAGAAGCGGAAATTGCTGCTACTCTGGCAATCTGCTCTTTTCCTTCGATTGGCTTGCTCATTTTAGCGATTTCTTCTACAACTGCCTCGCAGGCTTTCTTCATACCCTTTCTTAAAACGATTGGGTTCGCGCCTGCCGCCAGGTTCTTCATGCCCTCGTTGATCATTGCCTGTGCCAGAACCGTTGCGGTAGTAGTACCGTCGCCAGCTACATCATTGGTCTTGGTAGCAACTTCCTTTACCAGCTGTGCGCCCATGTTCTCAAATGCGTTTTCCAGTTCGATTTCCTTTGCAATGGTAACGCCGTCGTTGGTAATCAATGGAGTGCCAAAGGATTTATCCAAAACTACATTGCGTCCTTTCGGTCCTAATGTTACGCGAACAGTATCTGCTAACTGGTTTACACCAGCCTCTAATGCTTTTCTGGCTTCTACGCCGTATTTAATTTCCTTTGCCATGGTTCCTCAACCTCCAAATCAGATAATTTAATAGGATTACTGGATTACTGCTAAAATATCGCTCTGCTTTACAATTACGTACTTCTCGTCGTCAACCTCTACGTCGGTTCCGGAGTATTTGGAATAAATAACCTGATCTCCGGCCTTTACCTGCATGGTAATCTCTTTGCCGTCTACTACTCCGCCTGGGCCAACTGCGATAACTTCAGCCTGCTGTGGCTTCTCCTTTGCCTGTCCTGGTAATACGATGCCGGATTTGGTTGTCTCTTCAGCCACTAACTGTTTTAATACAACTCTGTCAAATAATGGTACTAACTTCATTACAAAAATCCTCCTTTATATCAATCTGCTTTTCATTTCTCTTTCTGGTAAAGTTATAGCACTCATTATTAGCACTGTCAAGTGTTGAGTGCTAATAAATTTGTTAAAAATTTATGAAGTCTGTATCCAGCAGCCGGATACGGATACAAGCTCCTGGCTATTATATGCTGCCAGCCGTCTGGAAATTCCGCCGCGAATGCAAAATTTCCTTGATTTATCCCTTTTCTTTTTTCCCAATCCGTATTACAATAGCAGATAATAAAAAGTTTTATGTTCAAAGTAAAGATTGAAAGGAGCTAATTTTATGAGCAGGAATCATTTCGGAAAGGTATTGGCATTTGTTGCCGGAGCCGGAGCTGCCGCCGCAGGCATTGCCTATTTTGCCAGATACAAATCTTTCCATAAAGCATTAGAACGGGATTTCCACGATTTCGAGGATGAAGATTTCGAAGACGACGATTTTGAAAACGAAGACTTTGAGGAAGAAGACGTCTTTGAAAAAGAGGAAAAGCCGGTGGATTTAAACAATCCTTCCCAGCGCAACTACGTTTCCCTTTCTTCCAGCAAAGACGAATTTAAGACTGCTGCAAAGGATGTAAAAGAATCTGTAGAAGAAGCTGCAAACGCTGCTAAAGACGTTTTAAAAGACACGGCCGCTATCTTAAAGGATACAGCCCACGATGCGGTCAGCGCCGCCGTTGACACTGCGCATATCGCTTCTGCCGCAGTAAAAGACACCTTTGACTCTTATCGGGATAAATATGCAGAAACCGACATCTACAGCGATAAAGAAGCCGCTTCCCAGATTACGGAAGCTGCAGACGCTTTTGCCGAACAGTTAAACAAGGCTGCTTCCGAGAAACCGGAAGAGGGCCAGAAGACAGAGCAGCCAGAAGAAGGCGTCCATGTAGAAGAAATAACGGAATAGACCAATCAATCTCTGGTTACATGGAAGATAAAAAAGGAGAGAACCGGCTCATACGGATATGAGACGTGTCTCTCCTTTTTTATGTCTGGCAAAGCTATTAAAACTTTCTCCATGTATCTCTTGTAAATAATAGAAGCAGCGGGAACAGCTCCAGCCGGCCTGCCAGCATATCAAATACCAATACCAGCTTGGCCCCATTTGAAAAGATAGAAAAGTTAGCCGACGGGCCTACTAATTCCAGTCCTGGACCAATGTTGTTTAACGTGGCTGCAACAGCCGTAAATTGGTTACCAGATCCAGGTTGTCAAATGCCAGCAACAAAATCGAAAATGCAAAAATCATCACATAGGTAATCATAAATACATTGGTGGAGCGCACGACTTCATGTTCGATGCTTTTCCCGTCCATTTTGATCTTTTTTACACTCTTTGGATGGGCAAACTGCAGCAGTTCTTTTCTTACCGTCTTGATTAAAATCAGGAACCGAGACACCTTGATGCCGCCTCCGGTACTGCCTGCGCAGGCGCCTACAAACATCAGCATAACCAGGATTGTCCTGGATACCTGCGGCCACAGGTCAAAGTTGGCCGTCGCATATCCGGTGGTTGTAATAATGGATGCAACCTGGAACGCCGCCTGCTGGAAGGCAACGGCGACATTTTCATACAGATGCCAGATATTGGCCGTAATAACCAGGATTGCCGCACCGATAATCAGCAGATACCCTTTGACTTCTTCAATCTGGAATGCCTGCTTTGCCTTTCCCATCAGGATAAAAAAGTATGCGTTAAAGTTGATGCCAAATAAAATCATAAAAATCGTAATTACGACCTGATGGTATACTGTGTAACTGGCAACGCTGTCGTTGCGGATGCCAAATCCTCCGGTTCCGGCTGTACCGAATGACAGGGTCAGAGCGTCAAACAGCGGCATTTTCCCAATAAGCAGCAGCACGATTTCCAGAATCGTCATACCAATATAGATTCCATACAGAATCTTTGCTGTGGAACGCACTTTGGGCACCAAACGGCTGACAGACGGTCCAGGGCTTTCTGCCTTCATAATGTTCATATGGAAACCGCCGGTCATAGGAAGAAGGGTTAAAAGAAATACCAGTACTCCCATACCGCCAATCCAGTGAGTAAAACTCCTCCAGAACAAAATACTTTTTGGAAGTTCTTCTACTGACGGCAGAATGCTGGCTCCTGTGGTGGTAAATCCGGAAACCGTCTCAAACAAGGCGTCCACAGGGTTTGTGATGCATCCGCTGAATAAAAAGGGAAGTCCTCCCATAATACTCAGGGCGATCCAGCTTAATGCAACGCTGACAAATCCTTCTCTGGTAAAAAACACCTGACTGACCGGCTTTTTCCACGTTAAAACCCGTCCCACAACCAGACAGATTGCAATGGTTGCCACAAAAGACCAGAGCGCCGTCTCCTGATAGAGAACTGCAACCACGGCAGACGGCGCCATAAGAGCTGCCTCCAAAATCAGCGTCCAGCCAATGATACTTTTAATAATTCCATAATTCATGGCCTATACCTGTTTTCTGAGAATATCGTTGATATCCTGAAAACCTTTCTCTGTTGTTACAATGATTACCGTATCTCCCACCTGAATTTGATCGTGTCCCCTTGGAATAATAATGCGGCCATTATGATTAATGCAGGCCACTAGAAGATTCTTTTTTAAGGCCAGATCCATCAGGGGCACGCCTACCACAGGGCCGTCCTCCCGAATGGAAAATTCCAGGGCCTCCGCCTGATTATCCAGAATCTGATACAAGGTCTCTACGTTGCTTCCGATGGAATTCTGCATCGCCCTGACATACTGGAGAATGTAATCTGCTGTAATGTATTTTGGATAAATGACGCTGCCCAAATCCAGTTTTTCAATAATATTGTCAAACGCAAACCGATTTACTTTCGTAATCAGTTTTGCATGGCTCTGATCCTTTGCATAAAGGGCCAGGAAAATGTTTTCCTCGTCAATATTGGTCAGCGTAATAAAAGCTTCTGCAGCCTCAAGGCCAGACTGGAGAAGAAGCTTTTTGTCCGTTCCGTCTCCGTTAATAATCACTGCCTCCGGAAGAAGTTCGCTTAATTCTTCGCAGCGCTTTGCATCCTTTTCTACAATGCGGACTCTGATTTTCATGCTTAAAAGCTGTTTTGCAAGGTAATATCCCAGAGTACCTCCGCCTACAATCAGGGCATTTTTTACCTGATTGGTTCCCAGTCCGATTTTCTTAAAAAACGCCGCTGAGTTTGTCGGAGACGCGACAATGGAAACCAGGTCATTGTCTTTCAGGATAAAATCACCTCCTGGAATCGTAACTTCTCCATCCCTCTCTACGCCGCAGATCAGAATGTCGCACTTAAACTTATCAGCAAGGCCGGAAACTGCAAGGCCGTCCATGTCAAATTCTGGTTTTACCTTAAACTTCAGCAGTTCTACTCTGCCTTTGGCAAACGTATCAATCTGGATCGCAGATGGAAACCGCAGAAGTCTTGCCATCTCGGTTGCAGTAGCAAGTTCTGGATTCAGGCTCATAGAAACGCCCAGACGCTCTTTAATAAAGTTAATCTCTTCACTGTAAATTGGATTGCGCACACGGGCAACCGTCTCGCACTTGCTTACCTTTTTTGCAATCAGACAGCATAAAAGATTCAGCTCGTCCGAATTGGTAATCGCAATCAGCATATCGGCATCTTCTACGCCTGCTTCCTTCTGCACTCCGATACTGGCTCCATTGCCTACCAGCGTCATCGCATCGATTTCTTCTGTCACTTCCTGAAGCTTTTCTGCATTTGTGTCTACCAGCACAATATCATGCTGTTCTTCACTCAGCTGCTGGGCCAGTGTTCTTCCTACTTTCCCGCATCCGATGATAATAATTTTCATAATGTCCTCCAAAACAAGTTCTTATCTCCACTTTTCATTATACCATCTTAATGTCTTTTGGGAATAGCAAATTTTTATCTTTTACAGTTCTTTTACCAGTCTGAAGGATTTTTCTGCAAAAAGCAAAAACAGACGCAGCCCATTTTACTGGCTGCGCCTGTCTAAGTCAAATTGATTACTGGAGACTTTCTGTTCCGTAAATCTCGATCTGGGTTAAGGCTGGGAATGGAGACGGATCATCCGCCTTAATCAGCTGTCCTAACTTTACCCAGGTAATGCCTTTCTTCTCAATCGCAAAGGTGTGGCATTCTACGCTCTTTTCCATATCGACCACCTGGCTGGTGCCGTCCGAGAACGTTAAGGTTGCTTTTACCCACCAGTTATCATGAGGGAAATCTGCTCTTGTGTAAAGTACAATGGTATCAAAATCAACTGGACGTCCAAACTCCAATGTCATTTCTGCATCATCCTGCCGGTTAATTCCCCAGGATTCATACGGCCAGTTTCCATGGCTTAAATTTGCCACCACGCCGTCAATGGCATTGCGCGCTGCAAATACTGCTTCGCCTCTGGTTTCTACATTGGCGCTGGCATGGGGATAGCATCCTGGATCGCCATGCTGATCCATGACATTTTTGGCCAGGTTCTTGTAGGAATTAATTTCCCAGATTTTTGCCGGACGCAAACTTAGGTAATGGCGTTCTCCGCTAAAGGATTTCTGGTTGTAGGAAGTCTTTTTTTCTTCAAAAGGCACATCATAAAGAACCTCTTCTTTGGTCACGTACACAAAAGACTCGTCCATCGTATCGTCAATCCGAACTACATAAAATGCATTGGTCTTGGGGAAGGTGCATACAATCTGATCTCCTGGTTCATATTCGCCCTCCCAGGCAAAAATTACTTCTCCGGTTTTCAGGGCTTTTGCTTCTGCCTTAATCACACCGTCCTTATTTCTTACTGCAATTGCTGCTTCCATGCAAAGTTCCTCCTAGTTTTATAATACCTCTATTGTACACTACGAACGTTCCTGTGCAAATAGACAATTTACCATTTTATTGTCATTTTTTGCGCTTTAGGAGGGAAATCCACCTATGTCAGCCAGGATCAGCCCTTTACTCCGGTTGCTGCAATTCCTTCTACAAAGTACTTCTGCAGCGCCAGGAATACGACCAGAACAGGGATTAAAGACAGTACGGAAGCTGCCATAATCAGACCGTATTCGGAAGAATTCTGACCGATAAACATACGCAGACCAATCTGCAGGGTCTTCTTGGACTCGGTCTTTAAGTAGATCAATGGTCCTAAGAAGTCGTTCCAGGTGTTTACAAAGGTAAAAATCGTCAGGGTAGACAAAGCAGGTTTTGCAAGCGGAAGCATAATCTTTCCATAAATCTGGTACTCACTCATACCGTCGATTCTTGCTGCCTCGCACAGTTCGTCCGGAATTCCCTGATAGAACTGACGCATCATAAATACGCCGAATGCAGAGAATGCCTGGAGACAGATGATTGCCAGATGGGTATCGTTTAATCCAAAAGACCGCATCATCATAAACTGAGGAACCATGTATACCTGCCATGGTACTGCAATCGTAGCTACATACGCTAAAAACAGCGCGTTTTTATAACGGAAGTTTAATTTTGCAAATGCGTAAGCCGCAAAGCTGCTGGTAAAAAGCTGGAGCAGCGTTACAATGACTGTCAGTTTAGCTGTGTTTACTACAAATTTTGCCAGCGGGATCTTCGTCCAGATTTTAATGTAGTTTTCCCACTGGGGATTTTCAGGAATCCACTGAATCGGTACGATAAATACGTCTTTATCCAGCTTTAGGGAAGAAGACAGCATCCATGCAAAAGGTACAAGCATCAAAAGGGAAATGAAGATCAGTACCGCATAGAGGATTACCTTGGTAACTTTTTCGTGTTGGCGTTTTCCTTTCATCATTTTCCCTCCTTAGTTTGCGTATTTCTTTTCGCCTCTGAACTGGATGATGGTAACAACCAGAACCAGAAGGAACAGAACCATCGCCACGGCGCTTGCATATCCCAGGTTCCAGTTCCGGAACGCTTCTTCGTAGATATGGTAAACCAGTACAATGGCTGATTCATTGATTACGCCGTTGGATCCGCCTGCCAGCATATATACGATGTCGTATACCTTGAAGCAGTTAATCGTAAGGATAATGGTAACAAAAAACGTGGTTGGCTGCAGCTGAGGCCAGGTAATGTAGCGGAATTTCTGCCACGCTCCTGCGCCGTCTAAGCTGGCTGCTTCATAAAGTTCTGCATTGATACCCTGAAGTCCTGCCAGATAAATTACCATGTAATAGCCCATATTTTTCCATACGCTGAATAAAACAATGGTAAACATAACCCAGTCCGGACTTGCCGCCCATTTTGGCAGGTCTTTAGCCGCTACATGGAATACTTTGTACAGCAGCATATTGACCGGACCGCTCTTTGCAGGGGAAAACAGCATATTCCATACTGCCGCTACCGCTACTAAGGATGCAACGTATGGGAAGAAACTGACGGTACGGAAGAAATTTCTTCCCTTTATGTTCTGGTTTAACGCTACCGCCAGACCGATGGCTGCAACCAGTGTCAGCGGAACCGTTGCAATACAGTAAACAATGGTGTTTTTAAATGCTGCAATAAATCGGGTGTTGCCAATCATCGCCATAAAGTTATCTAACGCCGCAAACTCAATCGGGGAGTTTCCGTCCCATTTTAAGAATGCCAGGACAAATGCAAAGATAACCGGACCTAATGTAAATACTGCAAAACCAATAAAGTTAGGAGCAATAAAGGAGTACGCAATCAAGTCCCTCTTCTGCTGTCTGGTCATCCGCTCTCCTGTTTTTACCTGTTTGATTTTTTCTTCTACGGTAACAATTTTGGAAATTAATTTCTGCCGTTTCCTGGAATCTGTTGTAGCCTCTAATTGGGCTTCTAACTCAGCAAGCTTTGGGGTAAGCTTGGCCAGTTTTGCTTCCACAACAGCCGGATCTGCTTTTCTTGGTTGTGCTGCCATACCCTTCCTCCTATTTCTTCAGTGTTGAATGGTCCCTTCATGTAAGGAAGCGGACCATGTAAGTCCGCTTCCTGCTCATTTCGTGTGGGGTTTTAACAAGTAAATTGATTTTATTCAGCCAGAAGCGCGCCAATTTTCTCGTTCATCTGAGCGATGCCTTCGTCAATGGTAATGCTTTCTGTCATAATTCCGTCATGTGCTTCGTTTAAAATGGTTTCCATCTCTGCGCTCTTTGCGTGTACTGGCATCTCCAGGTACAGATTCGCAGTCTGAAGAGCTTCCTTGCTGGTCTCGTCTGCTGGGAATCCGTCTACAGATGCTACCAGTTCTGCAATCTCGCTGTTCATGGTTGCAGGAATAGAACCAGTAGAAGCGATGATCTCAGCGCCCTCTTCGCCGGTTACAAATTTTACAAACTCCCAAGCTAAATCCCTATGAGGAGCAGAAGTCGGGATTGCTAAAGAAGTAATGGTTGCTAAAGTAGAACCTGGCTCTACGCCTTCTGCATGAGGATATTTTGCAATACCCCAGTTGGTGCAGTCGGTATACTCGCCGGCTTTAATCTTATCAATCAGGGTTGGGATAAACCAGGAACCCATGTTCATCATTGCTACGTTGCCCTGGGAGAATGCGCCAGAGTAATGAAGGCTGGAGGTCTTTAAAGTTGCATAGTCCTGGCATACGCCGTCCTGCTGCTGCTTTAATACCATCTCATAGTATGGTTTTGTAAAGTCATAGTTTCCGCCTACGATAGAGTTCTTGCCATCCAGGATACCAAACAGCTGAACTGCACTTCTCCAGGTGTGATAATGAGCGCCGTAAACTTCCTGTCCTGGCTCGGTGTTGGTTACTTTTCTTGCCAGTTCGTCATACTGCTCAAAGGTCATGTCGTTGGACGGATACTCAACTCCTGCTGCATCAAAGATGTCCTTGTTGTAGAACAGTACCCAGAAGTCGCTTCTAAATGGCAGTTCGTACAATTTTCCGTCTACGGTTACCTGATCGGTAATTCCGCCGTAAGCGCTTAAATCAATACCGTCTTTTGCAATCAGATCATCCAGCGGCTCTAATACGCCCTTATTTACCAGAGTTGCATATCCAGGAACGTCCTTAATACATACAACGTCAAAGTCAGAACCGGAACCAGTTAACTCTGTTGCTAATACGGTCTGGTAATCAGAAGATCCCAGGTCTACCATCTCAACCGTTACACCAGGATGGGAAGCTTCGAATGCTTCGATTAACGGCTCATAATAGGTGGTCAGGCTGATGTCCCATACAGACCATTTTAATGTTACATTTTCTCCAGACTCTGCTGCCTGGGCAGTGGTTTCTGCTTCTTCTGTTTTTTCTGCGGCAGTCGTATCTGCTGCAGTAGTTGCTGCTGCAGTGGTTGCATCTGCATCTGAGCTTCCGCATCCAGCTAAGCTGACTGCTGCTAAAGATGCTGCCAGTGTAAGGCTTACAAATCTTTTCTTCATGTTACGTTCCTCCTTGTTTCTTTGTTGCTTTTTGTTTTCGTTATCAACTATGGCTTTATTATATCTGTAAAAATGGTATTTCTGAATGGAATATTGTTTAGAAAAGATTCACTATTCTAATTCTTTTTTCTCACTTTCTTTGCACTGCTTTGCACAAAAATGTAATTTTCTACGATGAGCCAGTAAATTTTTAAGATTTTTAAGATATTTCTTTTCTATTATTTTCAAAAATCAAGAAAAACGCTATAATAGATGGCAGATAAATTTCAGTTATATAATAATAGGAAGTTTTAGGAGTTTCCCATGAAAATACCGAAGATACCATTCCCGAAAACCATCCGGAACCAGCTGATGGCCGCTGCAGCAGGCTTTACCCTGCTGATTTCTCTTATAACGCTGACTATCTATTTTTCTGTATTCCAGTCTTTTTTGCGGAAAAATCAGATTCAGTCCTCTGAATTTAATCTGCAGTTAGTGACTACCCGCGTCGCTTCTGATATGGCAGATATTATTTATTTCAGCAAATGGACCTGTTCCAACAGCGAGGTTTTAAACTATCTGGAGAAAATGGATTCTGCATCTGCACTTTCTCCTTCTTCCAGCGCAGAAACTGAGAATCTCCGTTCTCTGGCTTTAAATTCCTTTGACCGTTTTAAAGAAGAGTATCAGAACACGCTGCCCAATGACTACATTACCCATGCCCTGATTTCTACCAACAGCCGGAAACATTTTCTCCATATTTTAGGGCCGTCTGAATCCAGCAGAACCAATGCTTCAGAGCTTATCTGGCAGGCTCCTTATTTTGAATCCCTGCTTCAGGCCTCTGATTTTAAGTGGATTGGATTGCAAGACGACTTATTTTTTAAGGTAAATCCCCCTAAGGTCATTCCCATTATCCGTCCTATTTATAATGAATATAATTCGGATATTATCGGGTGGTCTTATTTAAGCATCAGTGAAAAGCTTTTTACGGATTACCTGTCCTCCTATCCGATTGGAGAAGACGGAATCCTGTTTTTTACCATGGGGGATGTTACATACTGTTTAAAAGACGGGCATTTTGAACTCTCCGAGCCCATATACACTCCCGTAGAAAAACTGGATTCCTATTCTTTAAATAATACTACCAGAGTCCAGACCGTAAGAATGGCCGATAACAGCAAACGGACCATGATTACCATTCCCGTCGAAGGCGTAACGGGATGGTCGTTTTCCCAGATTCTGTCGGAACAGCAGTTTACCCAGCAGCAGAGCTTCTACTATCTGCTGATTGCCGGAATCTGCCTGGTAATTTTCTGTCTTGGCATTCTGTTAATGGTTCTTTTAAACCGGATTATCAACGTGCCGGTAAAAGCAATCCGGACGAAAATTGATGCAGTTTCCCATGGCGATTTTTCCAGAGATCCGTCCATTGAGTGGGATCACGAACTGGGCGACATCGGAAAAGGAATCAATTCCCTTTCTACCAGCATCGTGACTCTGATGAATAAACGGATTGAAGATGAAAATCACAAAAAAGATTTGGAATACCAGATTCTGCAAAGCCAGATTAATCCTCATTTTCTCTATAATACCCTGAACTCAATTAAGTGGATGGCAACCATCCAGGGAGCAGCGGGAATTGCCGAAATGACAACGGCTCTGGCAAGGCTGATGAAAAATGTATCGAAAGGTACCAATCTTCCCATTACTCTGAGGGAAGAACTGGAACTGGTAAATGACTATTTTCTCATTCTTCAATACCGGTACGGCGGAAGTATTGCACTGGAATGCAAGGTTGCCAGTGAAGATTTATATTCCTGTCTGATTCATCGGTTTACGCTTCAGCCTATTATTGAGAATTCTTTATTCCATGGGATTGAGCCTAAGGGACAGGCTGGTACCATTACAGTAACTGCCGTATCAAAGGAATCGGATTTTGGGAAAATACTGGAAATCTGCGTAAAAGACGACGGCGTCGGTATGTCTCCTGAAACCATCCAGAAAGTATTAAACGGAGAAGATTCTGCCAGCACAGACTTTTTCCGTCATGTGGGAATCCATAATGTCAATCAGAGGATTCAGTATGCATATGGAGAACGCTACGGCATTTCCATTACCAGCGAAGTAGGGGTATATACTGCTATTACCATTACCATTCCTTATGAATTAGCAGAAACGGGAGGAAATTTATGATAAAACTTTTAATTGTCGATGACGAACCATTAGTCCAGATTGGCATCAAATCCATGTTAAACTGGGCGGATTATGGGATTGAAATATGCGGGACTGCCGCAAATGGACAGGCAGCTCTGTCCATGATTGAGGATCTTGGACCGGAACTGGTTATTACAGATATTAAAATGCCGATTATGAACGGTCTGGATCTGGTAAAACAATGCAGGGAGCAGTTTGGTTCCATTCCGGTTTTTATCGTTCTTACCAGCTATGAAGAATTCCAACTGGTGCGCACTGCTCTTTCCTATCAGGTCGCCGATTATTTAGTAAAGCTGGAACTGGATCCGTCTTCTTTAGCAGAATCCATTACCAGAGCCTTAAAACGTCTGGAAGAGAAAAAAGCCAGCGAGGCTTACAAAGCCGCAGGAGGACGTCCTTTGCTCCAGAGCTATCAGGACAAATTTTTCATGCGGCTTCTTCACAACCTGTTTGACAGCGAAGAACAATTTCTTTTGCAGGTCGCTGATTTAAAACTAAATTTTTCCGATTCCTGCTATTTTGCCGCTCATTGCGAAATCCATGAATCAGCCCACTCCCAGATGAACCACTCTCAGTTGATGAACTTATACTCCAGCAGTCTGCAGATGATTCGGGAAATCCTTTCCCGTTATTTGTCCTGCTATGTGGTTTCCCTGGATTTAAAGCACTTTGCCTTAATTTTCCACTTTCCTTCTATAGAAGAAGCCGACTGGACCCAGATTTCCAATGCGTTAGACAATGCCTGTACTATGCTTCACAATTATTTCAGCGTCTGGCTCTCTGCAGGAATCGGTTCCCCAGTGGATCAGCCCCTGCTGATTTCCCGCTCCTATCAGGAGTCCAGACAGGCGTCTGCAAAGACGACCCAGGAAACTCCCATCGCATTTTTCCAGGAAATCGAAGAGGACAAAGACGCCTTCCGCAATTACTTCAATATGTCTGTTTTTAAAGGATCTATTAAACAGGCTTTTGAAGAATTTGATACGGATGTCTTAGAAACCACGATTAACGAAATGTGCCAGCTCTTTTCTTCCAGTTCCTGCCGGCTTTTGCAGGCCGTCGATGGAGCCTGCAACATTCTCTATCTGGCCATTTCCCTTCTGCCGGATGGAGAAGATACCGTGGCTGAAATTTTTAAAGATGTTCCAGACGGTTACCGTTCTATTTATCAGGCAGCTACTCCCCATCAGGTAATAGAGTGGCTGGAGATTTTAAAAGAGGGCCTGTGCCGCGTCCTTCAGTCGAAACGGAAATCTTATAAAGACAATGTTATTACCAACATTCAGAAATACATCGAAGTCCATATAGAAGACCGGCTTCTTTTAAACGAGGTCGCCGGAGTATTCGGGTTAAGTCCCAATTATTTAAGTTCCCTGTTTAAGAAAACCTGCAACATCGGTTTTACGGAATATGTTACCCAAAAGAAAATCAGCCTGGCCAAAAACATGCTTCTGGAAGAAAACTTAAAGATTTATGAAGTAGCGGACCGGCTTGGATTTGAAAGTGCTTTTTATTTCAGCAAGGTATTTAAAAAAGTAGAGGGAATCTCACCCAGAGAGTTTATACAGCATCATACAGAGGAGGATTTATAATGTTTTCCCAACTTTTACAAAACTGGACCATGAATCATCATAACCAACCGGAGTTTCTTGATTTCCGGCCTTATCCCCAGGCGTCTGACCGCAATGCCTGGGAAACCCTTCCCGCGTCTGTCAGGGAGCGCCTCATTAAAACCGGAGAAGCGTTTCTCCATTACCAGTATCCGCAGCTTCTGGCAACAGATTTTATGGATTTTTGCCGCACTGGCAACCGCGAACGGTATCAGGAACGGCTTTTCAACCGCCGTCTGGCCTTAAATGCTCTGGTTCTGGCAGAATGCACAGAACATCAGGGACGGTTTATGGACGATATTATCAATGGTTTTTTCTGCATTTGTGAAGAAACTGCCTGGCAGCTTCCTGCCCACAACTCCTATATACGGGATACTCCCCAGTTGATTCTTCCCGATGTCAACCGTCCTGTAGTCGACCTGTTTGCAGCGGAAACCGGCGCCATTCTTTCTACTGCCGCTTATCTTCTGCAGGAAGAATTAAATCTGGTAAGCCCTTCTATCCTGGGAATGGTGCAGACCAACTTGGAAATCCGTATTTTTAAGCCTTATCTGAACGAGCATTTCTGGTGGATGGGAGATGGAACCTCCCATATGAACAACTGGACTTCCTGGTGTACCCAGAATGTTCTGCTGGCGTCTGCTTTCTGCCTGCAGTGGAAGCCGAGTCCGGCATCTAACGGTCAATCCTATCTGAATCTGCCAGCTATCTTAAGTCAGGCCTGCAAAAGTCTGGACTACTTCCTGGATGAATACGGAACAGACGGCTGCTGTGATGAAGGAGCCCAGTATTTCCGACACGCCGGACTGACCTTATTTGGGGCTATGGAAGTCTTAAATGGAATTTCCGGCAACGCCTTTTCTTCTTTATATAAAGAAGAAAAGATCCGCAACATTGCTTCCTATATTTTTCATGTTCATGTCGCTGGCCCTTATTATGTCAACTTTGCCGACTGTTCTCCCATTGCGGGACGATGTGGAGCCAGAGAGTTTTTATTCGGAAAACGGACTGAAAATGAGGATTTAATGAATTTTATAGCCAGAGATTATAAAGAAAGTTCCAATCAGCTATTTGAAGATGAACACAATTTATTTTATCGCCTCCAGTCTGTCTTCACTCATGAAGAGTTAATGAACCGTAACTGCTCCCAGCCCCTCGCTTATCCGGATCTTTACTATCCAAGCGCCGGACTGTTTTTAGCAAGAGACAGCCGTCTGTGTCTGGCTGTCAAAGCCGGCGACAACGGCGACAGCCACAACCACAATGACGTAGGAAGCTTTACGGTTTATAAAGACGGCAAGCCTCTGTTTATTGACGTCGGCGTGGAAACTTATACAAAAAAGACCTTTTCTCCTAACCGGTATGAAATCTGGACCATGCAGTCCCGCTTCCATAACCTGCCTGTCTTTGGAGATGACAGCAACATAACTGCCAGCGATGACATCCCTCTTCATGTAGGAGGAATTATTCAAAAAGACGGGGAAGAATATGGGGCCCGCCAGGTCTCTGTAAATTTAGATTCCATTCATCCGGAAATTTCTATGGATATTGCTCCGGCCTACGGCGATTCCAGAGTATTGTCCTATCGTAGGAACGCTGCGCTTCATAAAGGCACCGATTCCTATATCGCCATTACTGACACCTACCAGACAGAGCACCTTCCTGTTTCTTTGACTTTCATGACTTACGAAAAACCGGAAGCAGTCCCTGCCAGCGCTGCAGACAGCAGCGTAACCTCTGTTCCGTCCATATGTCTGAAAATTGGCGAACTGGGAACCTGTCACATTGCAGGCGCTTCCCATGCAGAAATCACTCCGATTCCCATTACCGATGCCAGACTTCAGGGCGCGTGGAAACACGAAATTTATAAATGTCAGGTATTATTGGATTCTGAAACAAAAGGGCAGGCTGTAATAACCATTTCATAAGGTTTACCAGAAAAAGGAAGGCTAATGGCTAAAATCCAATAGCCTTCCTTTCGTGTCTGCTTTTATGTTTGTTTTTACATTTACTTTGCCCGAATCTCCTGTCTCATAAAGAGAACATAGGAAGCACAGAACGTCCCCAGCATAAATGCTGTCAGTCCTGCCAGATGCGGCCAGATTAAAAGCAGGCTCTGACCAAAGGATAAATATCCCTCAATGGCTCCGGATAATGACTGGACCGTCATCAAACCAATGGTTCTGACACTTGGATTCATAATCGTGGTCACTGCTTCACTAAACAGATAATATGGAGAAATCCGGTTTAATGCCAGCTGACAGGAATAATTTTTTGCAGAATTTAACAGCGCTTCCATATTCGTTCCTACTGGATACAGTGCATTGGCAATTACACTGACTAACATCGTCATAAATAACGAGAAAAACAGCCAGATGGAAATGGACAGCATTGCTGAAGTTGCCGCATTTTTGCAGATTACGGAAAATAGCAGCGCCAATCCCAGCCAGAAACAGATATAAACGCAGGTCAGAAGCAGGAACACAAAAATTCTCGCAATTTCCTCTGTAGTTGGCACAATTCCGGTTACCAGCATTCCCACTGCTCCTATCAGGATTCCCATGGAATATACCATCATTACAATGATTGTGGTTCCTGCCAAAAACTTTCCGTTAATAATGGAATCTCGATAAATCGGCTGGGAAGTCAGTCGATACAGCGTCCGTTCTGATTTTTCTCCAATAATTCCGTCAAATCCCAGCGCCAGTCCTACAAACGGGCCCAGCAGAGCGATGAACGATACGAAAGAAGGAATGGAATTTCCGCTGGCTGTATAAAGCTGAAGGAACAAAAACTCTACTTCACTGTAAGAGGTAATTACCGACAGCGCTCCATAAAGGCTGGCAAAACTGGTAAGTCCAATCAGAGCCAGCACAATCAAAATCCGTTTGCTGCGGAAGTGATCGGTCATTTCTTTGTTGTAAAGGGCAATCAGCCCCTGCCTCTGATCATAACGCTCTTCTTTGAAGACTTCCTGTTCCTTTTCTTCTGTTTTCTCAGGCTTCCTGCTCAAAATATTGGCGATAGATTTCATCCAGTTCCCCTCCCTTCTGTTTTAATCCTAACAAGGCGTACCCCTGTTCCACCAATCGCCGTCCCATTTCTTTCCGGATATCTTCTGTAGAATCAATAATTAAGGACTGTCCTTCCCGATTCACTGCTTTTACCGTTTCAATGGATTCCAGAAGCTGGGGTAAGCGTTCGTCCATTGGCTCCGCCTGGATTTCCGTCACAAAATGGCCCTCTTTTTCCAGCTGCTGCCCCAGTGTTTCAATCGGGCCGCAGGCAATCAGTTTTCCTTTTACAAAGATTCCCACCCGATCACAGACCTGCTGAATCTGCTGGAGCTGATGGGATGAAATCATAATGGTTCTCTTGTCTTCCTCTGCCAGCTGCCTGATTAATTCCAGAAGTTCCCTCATTCCCTGTGGGTCGATTCCTAACGTAGGCTCATCCATAATAATGACTTTAGGATCTTTCATTAAAACATCTGCAATCCCCAGCCTTTGCTTCATACCTCTGGAATAAGTCCCTGCTTTTTTGTCTGCTGCTTCGGTCATACCAACCCTCTCCAGCAGTTCCTCTATCCGCTGTTCCAGGAAATCTCCGCTTAATCCATTTAATCTTCCGGTAAATCTCAAATTTTCCCGTCCTGTCAAATCATTATAAAATCCTACGTTATCCGGAAGGTATCCCACAATCCGCTTTACTGCAATCGGTTCCCTGATGCAGTCATGACCATCAATCCATGCAAATCCCTCTGTTGGCTCTGTCAATCCTAACAGCATCAGTACCGTCGTGGTTTTTCCGGCTCCATTGGGACCTAATAAACCAAATACTTCGCCTTTTCCCACAGTCAGATACAAATTATCCACTGCCCGTTTTTCGCCGTAAACTTTTGTAAGACCGGAGATCTTGATGATTGGCTCAAGTTTTGTCATTTCATCCATGATGCCACCGCCTATCTTCTGCCGTATTTCTTAAATACATAACCCAGACCGGCAATCAGCGCCGCAATAACCGCAATTGCCACAATTCCCCAGACGGTTGCCGTCTTTACGGTAACCCGAAACTCTGCGCTGGCAGAAGTCTCTGCAACGGATGCAGAAATAGACGTTACATAGTCGCCGGTCATAGCGTCCTCCCCTGGAGTGATATGGGCAACTACTTCTTTAGTTGCGCCTGCATCCAGGCTTTCAATGGTGGAATTGTCAAATTCTACCGTCCATCCAGCTGGTGCAGAAGAAGTCAGGCTGATGTTTTCCAGAGGTACATTGCTGGTATTCATTACATTTAAGGTTACTGCTGATTCTTTTCCGGCAGAAGTATCCAGACTTAACAAGCCGGTGGGAGTGGTCACTGTCAGACCGTACGTTCCAGTAATATTGACATTTAAATCCAGATTCATGGTTTCCTTGGATGAAACAGCCGTAATCGGAATCTTGTATTCTCCTGCTTCTACATTTTCCGGCGGAATAACAGTTACGCTGATTCCCTGTGTTCCTGCAGAATCAATGTCGATTGCTGCAATCTGAGTAGCCTCTCCAGATGGCTTAAAGCTTACCTGCCAGCCGCTTGGAGCCTGCGCGGACAAACTGTAGGACTGAGTATCTGCGCCATTATTTACAAGAGTCGTGTTAAATGTAAATGTCGTTCCGGATGGTCCCTCCTGAGATGGATACTCCGTGGTAAAGCTGCTCTGTCCATATTCATTTTCACTGATGGTAAAGTCCAGGGTTGCTGTATCAGAAATCCCGCTGTCTGCTGCAGCGCTTAACTGTACCTGGTAAGTACCTTCTGCCGCGTCTTTTGGAATTGTCATCTGGAAGGTAACGCCGCTTACCGTTTCTCCATTGGGTGCATGAACCTTGCTAATCTGCTTTCCGCCGCCGCTGAAATATCCTTCCCATCCCTCCGGCATTGATACGGTTGACAATGCGGCATCAAACGCGGATCCGCTGGTATTCTCCAGATCCAGATTGACCGAGACTGCCTCTCCTGCTTTTACCGTAATTCCAGGATACGCGGTACTTAGCTCAATTCCTCCTGCTGCTTTTGCCGTTAACGGGCAAAAAAATGTCAGCAAAAGGGACAGCAGTACCGTAAAAATCATCATTTGTTTCCATAATTTGTCTTTTTGCAGCGCACAAGATTTTGTCATAATGCCTTCTCTCCTTTAGTTCTTTTTAGTACTATCTTAAAGAGAAGTTGTGCCTGAAGTATGTTTTTTGTGTGAAGAAAGTGTGTTGCTTTTCTAAAAAAAGTATAAAGTATAAAATGGTCGAAAGCTACTTCCAGTACTTTTTCATTTCATCTTCTGCCTGGTTTCTGCTGAAAGAAAATTTGTCCATCAGTCTCTGAAGCGTACTGTCATAATCCTGCCCCAATTCCCTGCAGATTTCTACACAGGCTTTTGCTCCCTGACTCAGTCCTTTCCCCTCAACATAGTCCAGCAAACTGCATGACATATCCATCTCTCCTTCCTCTGCGTGCTTCTCATAATTTTCCAATACTGCGTTATACCTGGCATCTCCGGAAAAAATCCGAAAAAATTCCAGTACTTCCCTGACATGGCGAATGTGTCTTCTGCCCTCCGGCCCCTCAAAAAATTCCTTTTCTCTTCCAGTCCTCTTTGCGTAGAAATACTCTGCTACAAGATGGAAATCTGAAGTAAACTGTTCCCTAACCTCTTTTGGCAGAAAGGCCACCTCTATCAGATTCATCCGGTAATCCGGCACAAGTTCCAGAACCCTCTGCCATTCCGGAAGTTTTCCTGAAACTGCTTCATGTACCGTTACCGGTGCCTCCCAATGTTCCATCCCAAAATATAGGACAAATGAAATTACCGGATACTTTTTCCGTCTGTTTTCCTGAAGTTTATAGGCAGAACCATCGTAGCGCATCATTCGGAATACCATGTCCCAGTCCTGTACGGTCTGGTTTTCCAGGCCAAACAGTACCAGGATCGTCCCCATATCCATGCAGTATTTAGCTACATCCCGAAATTGCTCCCTGTGTTCCCCCTGTTTGTCCCAGTAGACGGACGCAGTTGGTCCAGGTCTTAATGAGTTCTGCCTTACTTCCTTTTTTCCCTGAAACCCCAGTACATTTACAATGTCCGCAAACACATCGTCATATTCTTCCAGCATTTTCTCAATTTTGTCTTTTTGTGCCAACTATGCTTCTCCCCTTTGTAATCTCCCGAGGCTTGCCGTCATCAGGCTGAATGCCCAAGATGCAGCGTGAACGCTGCAGTAGAATTGATAGAATATGAGAATTCTCCCCAAATGGAAGACAAGAAATGATAAAAACAGCACCACCCTAAACTTGGATGATGCTGTTAGTATAGCAGACTTTATTTTGTTTATCAAAGTCTATTAAAGTCGAAAAAGGTCGAAAAAAGTCTATTCTCAAACTCGTTTTTCCTCAAGTCCCGTTTTCCAAAACTACATTAATTTTCTGAACAGTTCTTTCAAATCTTCTACATTGGTGTCCTTTGGATTTCCAGGGCGGCAGGCATCCGCATATGCAGACTCTGCTAAAAAGGTTAAGTCTTCTTCTTTTAATGCCTCTAACTTAGAAGGAATGCCGACATCCTGGGAAAGCTTCTTTACTGCTTCCACTGCTGCCTTACGGTATTCTTCCTGACTCATGTCGTCAACGCCCTTTACTCCCATTGCGCGGGCAATTTCCCTGTACTTCTTACCGGTACATTCTGCATTGTACTCCATAACGATAGGAAGCATCATTGCACAGGCAACGCCATGAGGAGTATCATAAACGGCGCCTAATGTATGAGCCATCGAATGAGCGATTCCCAGTCCGACGTTGGAGAATCCCATACCGGCAATATACTGTCCGAGAGCCATTCCCTCGCGTCCTTCTTTCGTTCCTTCTACTGCCCCTCTTAACGATTTTGAAATAATCTCAATGGCCTTTAAATGGAACATATCGGTCATTTCCCAGGCAGCCAGGGTAGTATATCCTTCAATTGCATGGGTCAGGGCATCCATACCGGTCGATGCAGTCAGTCCCTTTGGCATGGAGGACATCATATCCGGATCCACTACTGCAATAACCGGCATATCGTGAGGATCTACGCAGACAAATTTTCTCTTTCTCTCTACATCAGTAATCACGTAGTTAATGGTAACCTCTGCCGCTGTACCTGCTGTAGTCGGCACTGCAATAATCGGTACGCAGGGCTTCTTCGTAGGCGCTACGCCCTCTAAGCTTCTCACATCTTCAAATTCCGGATTGGCAATGATAATGCCGATTGCCTTTGCCGTATCCATAGAAGAACCGCCGCCGATTGCTACAATATAATCTGCCTGGGCATTTTTAAATGCGGCTACGCCATGCTGTACATTTTCAATCGTAGGATTTGCCTTAATGTCAGAATAAATTTCATAAGCCAGTCCGGCCTTGTCCAGCACATCGGTTACCTTTGCCGCAACACCAAATTTAATCAAATCCGGATCGGTGCAGACAAATGCCTTCTGAAAGCCATGCGCCTTTGCCTCATTGGCGATTTCACAGATAGCTCCTGATCCATGATAGGAAGTTTCGTTTAACATAATTCTGTTTGCCATAACTAATCTCTCCTTTTCTGTTTGCCTGGCGGATGATTGGCGTCCGTCTTTTTTCTTTGTTATTATTTTAACAGCATTCATCTGAAAAAGAAAGTTACACTTTCTTATTTTTGTAACATTCTAACAATTTTTCCTTATCCGACAAGTCCTAATTGCTGAAACAGTCCAAAAATCGCTTCCGGCATAGCATCCACTAAAAGCCTGGCCATTTCTTCCGGCGTTTCTTTCATTCCTCCCAGAACCCATTTTACTGTCATATAAATGGAACCCTGACAATACATTTCCAGCAGAAAACGAATTTTTTCTTCTGGATCGTTTCCGGTTTTTTCCCTGATTCTTTCCGTATAAAATTCCAGAATCAGCTGAAAATCATGGCCTTTCAGCGAATTGTAATCATCTGACCGGAATGCTCCGGCAAAAAACACCCGTTCCTGCCTGATATATTCAAACTTTTTTACCAGCCCTTCATATACCGTCTTTCCTTCTCCCATGTGGGCAAAGGATTCCTGGAGAAGTTTATCAAAATACCAGTTAATCAGGTCGTATTTGTCCTGAAAATTCCGGTAAAAGGTCTGCCTGGTAACCTGGCAGGCTTCTACGATTTCCTTTACCGTAATTTTGTCTACGGGCGTGGTTTTCATACATTCCTTTACCGCCTGGGCCAGACGGTACTTTGTTTTCTCATTTTTTCCAAAACCTTCTGCCATCGTCCTTCTCCCTTCCAGTCTTTTTTCCATTATACTGTCTGCTTCTAATCTTGACAACCTTTCAAAATCCTGTTAGATTGTTAGAAATACAACTTGGCCGCATCATGCGGCAGAATGGAGTATACAATGGAACACGCAGTTGTCCGCATAAAAAAAGGGGAGGGCCGTTCTTTAAAAGCCGGCGGCGCCTGGATTTACGATAATGAAATAGACCGTATAACTGGAAATTTTGAGAATGGAGATATCGTGTCCGTAGAAGATTTTGACGGCTATCCCATGGGCTTGGGATTTGTCAACACCAATTCTAAAATTACGGTACGCATGATGTCCCGCAAAAAAGATGTGGTCATTGATGAAGCTTTTATTGAAATGAGAGTACGCAATGCCTGGGAATACCGGAAATCTACAGTCGATACCTCAAGCTGCCGGATCATTTTCGGAGAAGCAGATTTTCTGCCTGGTATCGTCATTGACAAATTTTCAGACGTGCTGGTAGTCGAATCCCTGGCTCTGGGTATTGACCGGTTAAAGCCTCTGATTATAAAAACGCTAAAGCAGGTTCTGGCAGAAGACGGGATCCAGATCCGAGGAGTTTATGAACGCAGCGACGCAAAAGTCCGTCTCCAGGAAGGCATGGAGCGGTACAAAGGCTTCATTGGCGAACCATTTGATACCAAAGTAGAAATCATAGAAAATGGAGTCCGTTATCTGGTAGATGTAAAAGACGGACAAAAAACTGGATTTTTCCTGGATCAGAAATACAACCGCCTGGCAATCCAGCGTCTCTGCCCTGGGAAAAAAGTGCTGGACTGTTTTACCCATACCGGATCCTTTGCCTTAAACGCCGGAATTGCAGGCGCTGCTTCTGTATTAGGCGTCGACGCTTCTGAACTTGGCGTTGCCCAGGCAAGAGAAAATGCAGAATTAAACGGACTTTCTGATCGCGTCTCCTTTGTCTGTGCCGATGTGTTTGATCTGCTGCCGGAATTAGAGAAAAAAGGGGAACAATTTGACGTGGTAATTTTAGATCCGCCTGCCTTTACCAAATCCCGCAATTCCATCAAAAATGCAGTCAAGGGCTATCGGGAAATCAACCTGCGCGGCTTAAAGCTGGTCAAAGACGGAGGATTTCTTGCAACCTGCTCCTGTTCCCACTTTATGTCTCCGGAGCTGTTTACTAAAACCATAAGGGAAGCGGCTGCAGGAGTCCACAAACGTCTCCGTCAGGTAGAATACCGGACCCAGGCTGCAGATCATCCGATTCTGTGGGCCGCAGATGAATCTTACTACTTAAAATTTTATATTTTCCAGGTATGCGAGGAAAAGTAGAGGATTGAGCCTTTATTTTGTTTCTGTATGGGCAGTATGGATTTTCGTAAGATACGGCATACTGTCCATAAATTCCTCCAGAACCTGGTAAAATAGTTCAAACATCTCTGATTTTGCCCTGTTCTGGGATTTTAAGCTTACCTTATAGCAGTAAAGCACAGATGGCTGGTTTTTCATTTTCCTCATCTGTATCCGGCTGGAACGGCTCAGTTCTTCCGCTACGGAAACCGGTACGATGGCCCATTGATCCGCCTGAGTCAGGTATTTGGGAATTGTAGATACCGCGTTAATGGAAATATCCGCCATCTGCTCAATTCCAAAAGTTTCTTCATGCCATCTGATAAAATCCAGTCCCCATGCACTGGAAATGTCGATTTCTTTTTTCCGATCCAACTCCTCCAGATTGATTTTCCCTTCTGGATAAATACTGTTCTCCGCCACAATTACTCGAAATTCTTCTGAAAAGAACGGTTCCATCACAAAATTCCGGTTCTCCTGCGGATTTCTTAAAAACGCCACATTAATATGTCCGCTTTCCAAAAGCTGGTACAATTCTTCTGTGCTGTGGCTTTCTAAGCGGAACGTCATTTTCTGTTTTCCTGCGGACGCCTTTTCCAGAAGCCTGGTAAGCAGCTTGTAAAAAATACTGTCATTCATACTGTCGTGGCAGCCAATGCTGAATACTGCCCTGGATCCGCTCTGGCAAAACACTTCTATCCTCTCCCACAGCGCTTCATATTCATAAGCCAGCGGCAAAAAGGCCTCGCCGTCATTGGTCAGCTCGATGGTCCGGTAGCCTTTCCGGCGGATAATCAGCTTTACTCCCAATTCTTCCTCCAGAACGCTTAAGCGGTGACTAACTGTAGACTGCGTCAGGTATAATTTTTCTGCTGCCTTTGATATGCTGCTGTATTTTACAATTTCAAGAAAAGTTTTTATCTCCCAATGTGTCATAAAATTCTCCTAAATACGTTTATAGATTAGTAAAAGTATCTCCTGTCGGTATATTTTTAAACGGCAGAAACTGCTTTTTCCTAAAAAGCTGGGTTTCATTCAGAATTTTCTGATTTTTATCATAATACTTCGGCTTTGCAAAGTAAACAATCTTCATCATTTTGTAAATATTGAATTATTCTTCTATCTTTTCCGTAAATATAGGTTTTTTCTATATTTTATATATTCTTTTAAATATTTTCCAAGAAGCCTTCATTACCATATTTGGTAGTATTCCATTATAAAAAAGAAGACCTCCTGCAAGCTTCTCCGCCTGGGGAGATCGCCTTTTGCGGCACACTTTTCTGCTACCGTGTTCCCAGAGCTTCCAATACGCCCTGTATGCTTTTTTCGCTGACCTGTATGGTCAGTTCCGGTTCGTGAATATCTTCTAAATAATGCGCATCAGAATTGCTGATAATCTTGCAGGTCTCCAGATACGGATTTTCCTTTCTCAGCCTGTGAAGATTCTTCAAATCCTTTACCTCTGCTGTGACAAACCTGCTGTCCGGCGGTACAAATCCCAGATTGGCAATCAGACTGTTGGCATTTTTGTCAATATGGGCCGGAATCATCACTCCGCCGTAAGAAGACACCAGATCCCACAAATGATCAAATGAAATATCCGTACTGTTAATCAAAAGGTTTTCTTCTTCTGCTTCTGCCTGATCCTGCAAATTATAAATCTGCTGTCTTCCAAAAATCTGAGAATTATTCGGATACTTCATCAACCGTTCATAGACATAACGGTCAAAATTCAGGGCTGCTTCCAGGGTTGGAAAGAGGCAGACCGCGTGAACTTCCTCAGACGTCGTAATCTCCATTCCAGGTATGGCAAGAACCCCATATTCTTCTGCTGCCGCCATGAAGGCCGGACAGTTGCGGCAGGCATTGTGATCCGTCAGGGCAATTACGTCCAGCCCTTTTACTGCCGCCATTCCTGCAATATTAGCCGGAGTCATATCGTCGTCTCCGCAAGGGGAAAGACAGGAATGAATATGCAGATCATAGGTCAGACTAACCAATCTATCCGCCTCCTTATTCTTCTTTCATGGCCTGGTAAACGGCCAATGCAGTCTCGAACACCGGCCCGTCGCTTTCCAAAAGCGTAATTCCCTGGATCTGGGCCTTTTTTATCCCGTTTTCATCCATATGAAACCCCTCAGCCAGGATGACGCAGGCCGCATCTGCCAAAGACGCTACTGCCAGGGTATTTAAATTGGCCATTACCGTTACCCAGGCGCAGCCGGCCGGCGCCCGCCCCATAGCAATGCTTAGCAGGTCGCAGCAGAATACCTGGGTAATTGTTCTGTCCATATTGTCTCCGGCATTGACTGCGCGGACGATTTGCCTGTCTACTAATGTCTGAACTGTCATCTATTCTTCATCCTCCCGATTGTCAAGCACTGCCATTTCTTCTGAAATACGCTGGATATAATCTTTCAGCAGGTTAACGGTTTCCTGGCCGCTGCGTCCCGCATCTGCCAGATCTCCTGCCAGTACCGCTACTTCTTCTGACAGCTTATGGAGATTTTCCCGCAGATTGTATACGCAGTCCGTCTCCGTTGCTTCCCCTCTTACAATGTCCTCTGCCAATGCCTTGCAGGTCGGCGCGCCGCAGGATCCGCAGTCCAGGCCAGGCAGCTTTTTGCACAGACGTTCCACCTGGTTTAATCTGGAAAAGCTTTCCATAATGTTATTTCCCAGCCGGAATACCGGTTCGTACTGAACGCCTGTCGTCCAGGGAATCAGGTTTTCCGTCTCTTCCTCCACATGACTTCTGGCTACCGGCATATATTTTCTCAGCCGCTTCAGCTTTACTTCTGCCACATAAGGATTTTCTACGGTCAGCACCCCTCCGACACAGCCGCCTGGACAGGCGCTTAGCTCTACAAACCGGAGATTATTAAACTTCTGGTCCTCTAAATCCTCCAACACCCGAATAACGTTTTCAATGCCGTCTGCCGCCAGATAATTTTCTGTAAACAGTCCGCTGGCTTCGCCGCCGGAACGTCCCCAGCTGATGCCGATTTTTCCTGCGGTTCCAATCTCCAGGAAATCGTCTCTGACTGCCTTCATTCTGGACAAAAGCTGGGGATATACGTCTTTAATAGCCAGAACGCAGTCCACTTCGCTTTTTTCTGTTCCCAGAGGCGCTTTTACATAGGTTACCTTTGACGGACAGGGCGAAATAAACACAATTCCGATTTTTTCCCTCGGCAGTCCGGTCATCTTTAACGCCTTTTTGACTGCCAGGGACGCCGCCACTTCTACCGGCGGGTTTAACGGCAGCATATGGGGAATCAGATTTGGAAAGCGGACCCGAATCAGCCGCACTACCGAAGGGCAGGCCGTACTGATAAGAGGAAGCTTTTCCTCGTGGGCGGATATGTATTCCCTGGTGGCCTCGCTGACCATTTCTGCCGCTGCGCTGACTTCAAATACATCGTTAAATCCCATCAACAGTAAGGCGTTTAACACAATATTGACATCATCCAGATTGTTAAACTGGCTGTATAAAGACGGAGCCGGAAGCGCCACTGTATATTCATACTTTTTTAAAACGTCCAGCTTGTCATAAACCGCGTGTTTTGCATGGTGGGGGCAGACCCTGATACACTCTCCGCAGTCGATGCAGAACTTACTGTTAATCTGGGCTTTTCCTCCCCTCACACGGATGGCTTCTGTCGGGCACCGCTTAATGCAGTTGATGCATCCTTTGCACAAGTCTGCGTCCAGACGGACAGAATGGTAAAACTTATTCATTATATCATCACCACCATTGTAATCTTTGTTCCCACTCCAAGCCTGGTATCAATTTCCATAGTATCGGTATATTTTTTCATATTTGGCAACCCCATTCCTGCTCCGAAGCCCAGAGACCGCACTTCGTCGGGAGCCGTAGAATACCCTGCCTGCATAGCCAGATCCACATCGGGAATGCCAGGGCCTGTATCATCCAGAATCATCCGGATCTGCTCCGGAGTAATTTCTACGGTAATCGTTCCCCCATTGGCATGAATGACCATGTTGATTTCCCCTTCATACATGGCAATCGCCACCTTCCGGACAGCTTCCGGATTTACTCCCATCTGTTTCAGCTTTTTCTTTACATCACTGCTGGCTTCCCCTGCCCGTGTAAAATCGTCTCCTGAAATCTCATAATTTAAAACCAGCGCTTCTTCCATCAGATCGCACCTCCTCCGAGGCCTGCCTGATACAGCATCCCGCAGGCAGAAAACATCCGATGTCCGGTGGCTAGTACCACAAGTCCGCTGTCCTTTGCCATCTGTAAAACGACTTCGTCCGGCTTTTTTCCTCTGACAAAAATAATGCATACAATGTCCAGCATTTCCGCAGTCCGGATTACCTGAGGATTGCAAAGGCCTGTAAGCAGAATGGAATGATCTTTCGAAAATGCCAGCACATCACTCATCATGTCTGAACCGCAGGCGCTTCTTACTTCCTGATCCAGTCTGTCCTCTCCTACCAGGACTCTTGCCCCCAACGTCTCCATGGCATCTTTTACTGTCATATCCAATCCCCTCTTTCATATGTTGTAGTGATGTAAAGTTCTCCTTCAAGAATACCATTATTTTTATGAATTATCAACAAATATTATCCTGGTTAATTTTTCCTATTTTAGATTTTTTGTAGATTTTTTATCAAGCTTGTGATAAAATATACCCTATAATGTCCAAATGATTATAAACTTGAATAAGGAGGTTACATAATGGCTTGCAAAAAAACAACTGTCCCATTTTCTGGGACAAAAGAGCAGGAGGCAGCGCTGAAAGAAGCCATTGCCCAGCTCAAAGACACACCAGGTTCCCTTATGCCAATTATGCAGAAGGCCCAGGAAATCTATGGTTATCTCCCCATTGAAGTGCAGACGATGATCTCGGATGAAACAGGGATTCCGCTGGAAAAGGTTTATGGAGTGTCTACCTTCTACGCCCAGTTCGCTTTACAGCCTAAGGGCAAATACAAAATTTCCGTCTGTCTCGGTACTGCGTGCTATGTAAAGGGTTCCGGCAATATTTTCAGCAAACTGGAAGAGCTTCTGGGCATTACCAACGGAGAATGCACTCCGGACGGCAAATTTTCTCTGGATTCCTGCCGGTGCGTAGGCGCCTGCGGTCTGGCTCCCGTTATGATGATTAACGACGAAGTGTACGGCCGTCTGGTTCCAGACGATATTCCTGGTATTTTAGCAAAATATAATTAAGCCTATGATGACAGAAATTTCCTTAAATGTCCTGGATGTTTCCGAAAACTCGACCAGAGCAGGCGCCAGTCTGGTTGCCATTTCCATCGAAGCTGACACGGATGCCGATACCCTTTCCATTACGATACGTGATGATGGCTGCGGCATGAGTCCCAGCCAGGCCGCCAATGTGACAGACCCTTTTTTTACCACCCGTACTACCCGTAAAGTAGGACTGGGGATTCCGTTTTTCAAATATGCGGCGGAAAGTACCGGAGGCAGCTTTTCCATTGATTCCGAATTAGGAAAAGGCACTGTGGTAACTGCAGTTTTTGGGTTGTCCCATATTGATCGGATGCCTTTAGGAGACATTTCCGGCACGATTCACACATTGATTGTCTACCATCCGGATACAGATTTTGTATATACGTACCGATACAACCAGAAATCTTTTACCCTGGATACCAGACAGCTGCGGGAAATCCTGGGAGACGTTCCATTTGATACTCCGGAAGTCTCTCAATACATTATGGAATATCTGACAGAAAATAAACAGGAAGCTGACGGCGGAAATCTCATCTGACCGTCCACAACAGTTACTGCCAGACAGTAACTACAGATTGGAGGATTACTATGAAAAGCCTTGCTGAATTAAAAGCCATCCGCGATAGGGTTCAGAGCCAGGTAAGTATGCGCGCCGAGGATCACAACCATATCCGCGTTGTAGTCGGTATGGCAACCTGCGGAATCGCAAGCGGCGCCAGACCGGTTTTGACCACTCTTGCCAATGCAGTCCAGGAAAAGGGCCTGACTGATAAAGTAGCCGTTACCCAGACCGGATGCATCGGCCTGTGCCAGTACGAGCCGATTGTGGAAGTAATGGAACCTGGCAAAGATAAAGTTACCTACATCAAGATGAATCCGGACAAAGCCCTTGAAGTGGTGGAACGCCATTTAATCGGCGGCCATGTGGTTGAGGATTATACGCTGAATAAAGCGGATATTAAATAATAAGGAGGAAGCACAATGTATCGTTCACACGTTTTAGTCTGCGGCGGCACAGGATGTACCTCCTCCGGCAGCCAGCAGATTATGGAGACTTTAAAGGCTGAAATCGAGAAAAACGGCCTGTCTGATGAAGTAGCCGTTGTACAGACCGGATGCCACGGCCTCTGCGCCTTAGGCCCTATTATGATTATTTATCCGGACGCTACCTTCTACTCTATGGTAAAAGTAGAAGATATTCCGGAAATTGTTTCTGAACATCTGTTAAAGGGACGTGTCGTTACCCGTCTTCTTTATAAAGAAACCGTTACCCCTACCGGCAAAATCAAGGCACTGACTGATACGGACTTCTATAAAAAACAGCATCGTATCGCTCTGCGCAACTGCGGTATTATCAATCCGGAAGTCATTGACGAATACATCGGCACCGGCGGCTACGAAGCATTAGGAAAAGTTCTGACCCAGATGACTCCTGACGAAGTCATCCAGCTTCTGCTAGACAGCGGCCTCAGAGGACGCGGCGGCGCCGGCTTCCCTACCGGTTTAAAATGGAAATTAGCCCGTCAGAATGACGCGGATCAGAAATATGTATGCTGTAACGCCGACGAAGGCGACCCAGGCGCATTCATGGATCGTTCCGTACTGGAAGGCGATCCCCATGCCGTACTGGAGGCAATGGCCATTGCCGGTTATGCCATTGGCGCAAATCAGGGTTATATCTACGTCCGCGCCGAGTATCCGATCGCAGTAGAACGTCTGCGCATCGCCATCAGCCAGGCCCGTGAATACGGACTGTTAGGCAAAAACATCTTTGATACTGGATTTGATTTTGATATTGACCTGCGTCTGGGCGCAGGAGCCTTTGTCTGCGGCGAAGAGACTGCCCTTATGACTTCTATCGAAGGCAAGCGCGGCGAGCCAAGACCACGTCCTCCGTTCCCTGCACAGAAAGGGTTATTCGGCAAGCCTTCTATTTTAAACAACGTAGAGACTTACGCCAACATTCCCCAGATCATTTTAAATGGACCGGAATGGTTCTCTTCCATGGGTACGGAAAAATCCAAGGGTACCAAGGTATTTGCCCTGGGTGGAAAGATTCACAATACTGGTCTGGTTGAAATCCCAATGGGAACCACTCTCCGCGAAGTAATCGAAGAAATCGGCGGCGGCATTCCTGGCGGCAAAAAATTCAAAGCAGCTCAGACCGGCGGTCCTTCCGGCGGATGTATCCCTTACGAGCACTTTGACATTCCGATTGATTACGACAATCTGATTTCCATCGGTTCCATGATGGGTTCCGGCGGTCTGATTGTTATGGATGAAGACGACTGTATGGTAGATATCGCCAAATTCTTCCTGGAATTTACCGTTGAAGAATCCTGCGGCAAATGTACTCCATGCCGTATCGGTACCAAGCGTATGCTGGAAATTTTAGATAAGATTACCAAAGGTACCGCTACCATGGAAGACTTAGATAAACTGGAAGAGCTGTGTTACTATGTAAAAGAGAACGCATTGTGCGGACTTGGACAGACTGCCCCCAATCCGGTTCTCTCCACCCTGCGCTATTTCCGTGACGAATATGAAGCCCATATCAAAGAAAAACGCTGTCCTGCAGGCGTATGTAAGGCGCTTCTGTCTTATCACATTGACCGAGACAAATGTAAGGGATGTACCCTGTGCGCCCGCAACTGTCCTGCAGACGCGATTATCGGATCCGTTAAGAATCCACACTTTATTGATACAGAAAAATGTATTAAGTGCGGTACCTGTATTGAGAAGTGTAAATTCGGCGCTATCTATAAGAAATAAGGGAGGAAAGAACTATGGAGAACGTTACGCTTAAAATCAACGGCATGGAAGTCTCTGCTCCAAAGGGTTCCACCATCCTGGAAGCAGCAAGACTTGCCCACATTGAGATTCCTACCCTGTGTTTCTTAAAGGATATCAATGAAATCGGCGCCTGCCGTGTCTGTGTTGTAGAAGTAAAGGGAGCACGTTCCTTGGTAGCTTCCTGTGTATATCCTGTTAATGAGGGAATGGAAGTCTGGACCAATACTCCTAAAGTATTAGAATCCAGAAAGAAAACCGTACAGCTTCTGCTGTCCAACCACAACCGCTCCTGCTTATCCTGTGTCCGAAGCGGTCACTGCGAGCTTCAGGAGCTGGCCCACAACCTGGGCGTAGAAGACGAAGGCTACTATGACGGAGCTGTTACGCCATCCTGCATTGATGATTCTGCTGCCCATATGATCCGCGACAACAGCAAGTGTATCCTGTGCCGCCGCTGTTCTGCCGTCTGTGAAAACGTTCAGGGAATCGGCGTTATCGGCCCCAATATGCGTGGATTTAATACCCACATCGGTTCCGCATTTGAAATGGGACTGGGAGAGACCTCCTGCGTATCCTGCGGACAGTGTATTGCAGTCTGTCCGACCGGCGCTCTGACAGAAAAGAGCAATGTAGATGACATTTTTGCAGCAATTGCCGATCCGACCAAACACGTCGTTGTCCAGACCGCTCCAGCAGTCCGCGCCGCTCTTGGCGAGGAATTTGGACTTCCTATCGGAACCAATGTAGAAGGCAAAATGGTTGCTGCGCTCCGCCGCTTAGGCTTTAATAAAGTATTTGATACCAACTTTTCGGCAGACTTAACCATTATGGAAGAAGCCCATGAATTTATCGAGCGCGTCCAGAACGGCGGCGTTCTGCCTCTAATTACCTCCTGTTCTCCAGGATGGATTAAATACTGTGAACACTACTTCCCAGATATGACAGAAAACTTGTCTTCCTGTAAATCTCCGCAGCAGATGTTCGGCGCCATCTTAAAGTCCTACTACGCAGCTAAGGAAAATATTCCTGCAAAGGATATTGTTTCTGTCAGCGTCATGCCTTGTACGGCTAAAAAATTTGAAATCGGACGGGATGATGAAGCAGCCAACGGCGTTCCGGATGTGGATTACAGCATGACTACCAGAGAACTGGCAAGAATGATTAAAAAGGCCGGCATCCGGTTCTTAGATCTTCCAGACGAGACCTTTGACGATCCGTTAGGACGTTCTACCGGCGCTGCCGTTATCTTCGGCGCTACCGGAGGCGTTATGGAAGCTGCTCTCCGTACAGCAGTCGAAACCTTGACCGGCGAAGAACTTCCATCCGTTGAATTTACCGAAGTCCGCGGCACAAAAGGAATCAAAGAAGCGACCTATCACGTTGCCGGCATGGATGTAAAAGTTGCAGTGGCTTCCGGCTTAGGCAATGCAAGAGAGCTATTAAATAAGGTAAAATCCGGAGAGGCAGATTACCATTTCATCGAGATTATGGGCTGCCCAGGCGGTTGTGTCAACGGCGGCGGACAGCCTCAGCAGCCTGGTCCGGTGCGCAATACCACCGACATCCGCGCCCTGCGTGCGCAGGTTCTCTACGACAGCGATAAAGACAATCCAATCCGCAAGTCCCATGAGAATCCAGCTATTAAAGAGCTGTACGATACTTATTTAGGAAAGCCAGGCAGTCCTCTGGCTCACCATCTCCTTCATACCACTTATGTAAAGAGGGAAATCAATCAGCATTAAACAATATCCGGCAGCAAAAAGGGAGTGCAAAATGCACTCCCTTTCTTTCCAATCTGTTATTTATCCGTCCTTGCGAACAGCAGCAGCAATACTGCATAAAATACACCTAATATCGCTCCGATTGCCAGTCCGCCAAGGGCTCCGAAAAAAGCGGTTCTTGCTCCGCCGTCAACTGCTCCCATGAATCCAAAGAGGAAGGCCAGGCCCAGCATCACGCCTATGGTCGTACGCAGACAGCTTCCCCAATGCTTACTTGTACTCACTTGTTTCTCCTTTATAGTGTTTTCCAATAGTATCAACGGTTTGTTTTTTATTATACCAGGTTGTTTCCCACTATAAAAGCCAGGTTATGTAAAACTTTCGTAAAACTTTTATTTCCACAACGCAGTCAGCACGTGTTCTCCAGTCATGGAAACTGGCGTCGTATCTTGAATTACCGCTCCGCTGTACACCCAGCCGTCAAACTGGAATCCTTCTTTTTCCGGAACCGGCAGTTCTCCATAAGGCTCTCCAAAGGTTACAAAAAAGTCTCCATCAGGAGCATTTTCGCCAAAGTTCCCCCCGTCCAGATCAAACTTTACCAGAATCTCTGCTGGTTTCCACTGGGCAACCAGGGTCATTTCCCCCTGTACCTTATCGGCGCCAAAACTCCAGGGATACGCTTCCTCGCCATAGATCCAGCCTGTAAATTCATACCCAGGTTTTACCGGATCCTCCGGCTTTTCCACCAGCTGTCCATAGCGCAGCTTCTGGCTCTCAATCTCTGTGCCTCCGTCTGTCTCAAAATTGACAAAATATCCTCCATTTACCGTAAACACTACGGTCAGAATTACCGTAGCCAGAATCAGGCCCAGAATCAGCTTATCCAGAATCTTGATCGGCACGTCTTTGCTTCCATAGATTCCCCTGCCAAACCACTTTTTCTTAACCGGCGGCTGTCCTTCCTGACCTGCCTCCGGTACGTTCTCCGGCAAATCTGTCTTTTTTTCTTCCAGTTTTTCTTCCATGTTGTCATCCTTCCGTAAATACATCAGGGCTGCCGCATCTAATATGCAGCAGCCCCCTTATCCATAATTGCTCCTGATTACTTACGAACCAGGTATTTTCTCATATCAATTGCACACGCTACCAGGATAATCAGACCCTTGATGATGTACTGTAAGTTTGCATTGATAGAAAGGAAGTTCAGCGCTACGAAGATAATACGAAGCAGGAATACGCCGATTACAACGCCGCTGATTTTACCAGTACCGCCTACGAAAGATACGCCGCCGATAACGCAGGCTGCAATCGCGTCACACTCGTAGTTCAGACCAGTATTGGCAGTATTGGAACCAATACGTGCAGACTCAATGAAACCGGTAACACCATACATCATACCAGCCAGGGTATGTACCAGAATGGTGGTCTTCATAACGTTTACACCAGATACATTTGCTGCTTCCGGATTGGAACCTACTGCAAACATATTCTTGCCAAAAGTAGTCTTATTCCAGATAAACCACATGATCACAACTACGATTAAGCCGAACCATACGTAGTTTGGAATCGGAACATCGCCAATCTTGCAGATACTTCCCGTTACAAAGTTCTTAAAGGAATCATCCAGACCAGACAACGGCTGTCCGTTATTTCCATTGGCCATAATGTAAACCAGCAGAATACCATATACAATCAGCTGGGTTGCCAGGGTTACAATAAATGGATGCAGCTGGAATTTTGCTACGAAGAAACCGTTTACCCATCCGACAATCGCGCCTACTAATAATACGGTTAAAATAACAACCGGAATTGGCAGCGGCGGAATATTCGGGAACATCTTGCTTGCATAGTCTACCGCCTGCAGCAGCGATGCGGAAATACACGCTGTCAGACCAACGACTCGTCCTGCTGAAAGGTCGGTACCGGTCAATACGATACATCCTGCAATACCGCAGGCAATTGGCAGGTTTGCTGCTGAAAGGCTGATGATGTTGACGATGGAGCGAGGAGCCAAAAACTTAGGGTTCTGGCTGAACGTATACAAAATCGCAATTATCAGCAGAATATACATTGCGTTGTTTAATAAAAGTTCTTTCCAGTACGTCTTTTTATCTTTGCTGTCCAGAGCTTTGTAGCTTTCTATTCTTGTATTAATATTGGTTACTAATTTCATGGAATCCGGCCTCCCCTATACATATTTTGCAGCAAGAGTCATGATCTCTTCCTGAGTAGTATTCTTTGCATCAACTTCGCCTGCCAGCCGCCCGCCTGACATTACCAGGATACGGTCGCAGACACCTAACAGCTCCGGCATCTCAGAAGATACCATGATAACGACCTTGCCCTTTTTAGCCAGGTCAATAATCAGCTGATAGATTTCATATTTTGCGCCTACGTCAATACCACGGGTTGGCTCATCCAAAAGCAGGACTTCCGGATCCGTCAGCAGCCACCGGCCAAGGATAACCTTCTGCTGGTTTCCGCCTGACAAAGAACGAATCTTGGTCTCCTGGGAAGGCGTCTTGGTTCTCATTGCATCTATGGACCACTGGGTATCCTTTTTCATGGAAGCTTCATTTAAGAACGGTCCAAATTTTCTATGCTTCTTTAAGCTGGAAACGACCGTATTTTCCCGTATATTCAAAATACCGAAAATACCGGTTGCGCGGCGCTCTTCTGTCAGAAGGGCAAATCCGTTTTTAATGGATTCTCTCGCATTGCGGTTTAATACCTGCTTGCCGTCCAGCTTGATGGTTCCGGATTTTCTGGTGGCAATACCGAAGATATTTTCCAGAGTTTCCGTACGTCCGCTGCCGTCCAGGCCTGCCAGTCCTACAATCTCGCCTTTTCTTACGTTAAAGGACACGTCCTTTAATAAAGAATACTGGGCGGTAAGATGTTCCACCTCCAGGGCAACTTCTCCAGGAACATTGTCCTTTGGCGGGAACTGGTTGCCCAGCTCACGTCCTACCATCAGACGGATAATCTTATCCATAGTCATGGAAGAAGCAGGCTCGGTAGCTACCCATGTACCGTCCCGCATGACTGTAATATCATCTGCAATTCGGAGAATTTCCGCCATTTTATGAGAAATGTAAATGATGCCGCAGCCTCTGTCGCGGAGCATATTAATAATCTTAAACAGATGCTCAACCTCTTCTTCTGTCAGAGAGGAAGTAGGTTCATCAAATACAATAACTTTCGAGTTAAACGAAACAGCCTTGGCAATCTCTGCCATCTGTCTCTGGGAAACCGGCATAGTGCTCATGACACGCTTCGGGTCAACTTCTATGCCAAGCTCTGCGAATACCTTGTTGGTATCCTCTAACATTTTCTTTTCATCTACCATGATGCCTTTTTTCGGATACCGGCCCAGCCACAAGTTATCCATAACATTGCGCTTTAACGCCTGGTTTAATTCCTGATGTACCATGGCAACCCCGCTTTCCAGGGCCTCTTTCGAGCTTTTAAAATTGATTTCTTTTCCTTCCAGGTAGATGTGGCCACTATCTTTGGAGTACATACCAAACAGGCACTTCATCAATGTAGATTTTCCGGCGCCATTTTCCCCCATAAGAGCGTGAACAGTTCCTCTCCGGACTGTCAGGGAAACGTGATCCAACGCTTTTACCCCCGGAAATTCTTTACAGATATCTGTCATCTGCAGCAAAACATCCTGCTGTCCCATTACCTGTTATCCCCTTTCTATCGAAAAAATCAAGGCGGCTGCCGCCTGAAACGACCAGCCGCCTTAACTATTTTCCTTTAACCTATCGGCATTTCGTAATTATTCACCAGTATAAGCTGCATATGGAATGTAAATCTTGTTGCTTACATTCTCAGATACGTTGAATTCATCGGTATCTGCCATTAATTCCTTGCCAGCGCCTACGTTCTGAGTCAGGTAAGCAATACCCTGTGCCATACCTTCTGCATCCTGCTTGATGGTACCAGTCATCTTGCCGTCAGCGATTAACTGCTTAGCAGCGTCGGTAGCATCTACGCCGAATACCGGAATGGTTACGCATTCCTGATTCAGGCCTAAGTTGTAGCCCTTGTCGTTTAATGCAGTGATAACGCCCTCAGCCATACCGTCGTTGTTGCAGATAACCAGTTCGATCATGTTGTCATTGTCTTCGTTGAACTGTGCCAAGTTGGTGTTCATGTAGTTATTTGCTGCAGTTGCACTCCAGTTGCCTTCCTGGTCTACCTGATACTTGTCTGTGTTGGAAGCGTCGAAGTACTCTAAAGCAGGTTTGCCAGCCTCAGTCAGAACTGCGTTTGCATCTTCTACTGCATACTGGGTTCTGTAGATAGCCTCTACGTTGCCTAACTGGCCCATGAACATTGCGTAGCTGATCTTGCCGTCGCCGTTTAAGTCAACGGTGTCATAGTTCTCTAATACGTAGTCGCCGATCATCTTGCCCTGCATATGGCCTGCTTCAGGAGCATCGGTACCAACGAATGCACACTTGTCATAAGAACCTAATACTTTGCCTTCTTCTTCATCAGACTCAACTGCACGGTTGAAGAAGATTACCGGAATGCCTGCTGCAGATGCTTTGTCCACAATTGCCTGGGAAGCATCAACAGAACCGGAAGTAACGATATTTACGATTAACAGGTTTGCACCCTGGGAAATTGCAGTATCAATCTGCTCGTTCTGGGTGGTCTGGTTGCTGTTGCTGTCGTAGTTCTGGAACTTAATGCCAGCATCGGTTAATGCCTTGTCCAGAGCGGTACGTACGCTGGAAATATAGGTATCGCTGTAGGTGTAGTAGAATACTGCTACATCCAAATCTACTGCTTCTGCTGCCGGAGCTTCGGTCTCAGGAGCTTCTGTGGTATCTCCCTCTGCCGGTGCTTCTGTTGCTGCAGGAGCTGCGGTAGTAGCGGCTGTGGTAGCTGCGGCCTCGTCAGAGCTTCCGCAGGCAGCTAAGCTCATTGCCATTACGCCGGCCATTGCTAACGCCATAAATCTTTTTTTCATAGTAACATCCTCCTCTAAAAATAATGTCTTGTGATTTTTTACCATCACAAGACATATTATAACCCATCATTTATCAAAAGTATATACAAATATCCACACTAAGAGTACAAAATCTTATCATATTGACAACTACTGGTTGAATGGAAACAACATTTTTTGACATTCTTCTGCAAACATATTGTCCCTGTTTACAAGAATTGTGTCGGTTTCTATCGAATTTTCGATTTTCCGCGTTCCATTAATCAGCTGGAACGCTGTCTCCACTCCCAGATACCCCATTGCATAGGGATTCTGAACAATCAGACTGTCTACTTCCCCTGTTTCCAACATTCCCACAGAAACTGCATTGCTGTCAAAGGCTGTTACCCAGATGTTGTCTTTGCACTCCAAATCTCTGATTGCCCAGCCCACGCCTAAGCTGGTCCACTCATTAAAGGTTGCAATCACATTGATCTCCGGACGGCTTTTCAGCAGCTTCTTGGTCTTTTCCCTGGCATCCTCCGTGGTAGAACGTACATTAATTGTCTCTACCGCTTTTACCCTGTCGTCCTGGGCAATCCGTTCCCTGAAACCGGCTTCCCGCTCCTGTCCGTTAGCTGAATGGACGTCGTAATTGACAATGCCAATATAAAGTTCCTCTTCTTCTGCCTGGAGAGCCGCTTCTCCCGCCATATATCCGGCCTGAAAATTGTCCGTTCCGATGCGGCACCGGACCTTGTCGGTATTCACATCACTGTCAATGACCACGATTTGAATCCCCTTTTGGGCTGCTTCCTGGATAACCTGACTGTTGGCGTTGTAATCAACTGCAGAAAACACAATGGCGTCCACGTCTTCTTCAATTGCTTTTTTTACCATCTGGTTCTGGGATTCGTAATCTTCCTCAGAATCCGGCCCCTCAAAGCTCATCTGGATGTTGTATTCCGTACTGGCCGCGCTGGCTCCTGCCTGAACCGATTTCCAGAAAGAAGACTGCGTAGATTTTACAATCACGGCAACCTCCGGCTTGCGGCTGTTTTTTTGAAACTGGCATCCTGTCAGTCCTGCACTTACAGCCAATACTATCATAAGAACCAGCAGCGGCATGGCGTTCTTTCTATCTTTCTTCATAACCGCCCTCCCCTATCTTTGGCATTATAATGGTTACCGTAGTGCCTTCGTCCAGTTCGCTGTCTATCTGGATCCCATACTGTTCGCCAAAATAAATTTTAATCCGGTTGTTGACATTCCGGATTCCGATTCCCGTCTTATCTCCTGCAGAACCTTCCAGAATTTCCCTGCACTGTTCTTTGGTCATACCGATTCCATTATCTTCCACTGTAAAAACCAGGTTGTCTCCCCTGGAATGGACGCCAATCCGGATTTCCCCCTCATCCACCATCCGGTCTAATCCGTGATAAATGGCATTTTCAATAATGGGCTGCAAGGTAATCTTATTGCAGTAATAGTTCAGGCAGTCTTCGTCTACATCAAAGGAATAAGTAAACTGTTTATACCGGAATTTTTCGATTTTCAAATAACTTCTGGCGTGTTCCAGCTCTTTTTCTACCGGAATTATTTCATGGCCTTTGCTGATGCTGATCCGGAACAGTTTCGCCAGGGCGTTGACCATCTCTACCGCATCCTGGGTCCGCTCTTCTTCACACAGCCACCCAATGGCATCCAGGGTATTGTATAAAAAATGCGGATTAATCTGAGCCTGGAGGGCGCGCAGTTCCGCTTTCCTAAGCGTAATCTCTTCTTCGCGGACTTTCTCCATCAGCTGCTGGATCTGGACTACCATATGTCCGAAGGAATGAGACAGCTCTCCGATTTCCCTGCTTCCTTCTACTGCATGGTAAGTAAAATCCGAAGCGCTGTCTTCAAACTGTTCCATCGCCTGGATCAGCCGTTTTACCGGTCTGGAAATCATTCTGGAAAATACCAGACTGCTGCAGATAGCCGAAAACAGTACAAAAAGCAGCAGGCCTAACAGGATTGCCACCACGTTTTGGACCCTTTGGGTAATCAGCTCGTCTACATAGCTGACGCCAACCACTCTCCAGCCGCTGTCCTCCATGGTCTGAATGGTGTAAATTACGTCCGATTGTTCCAGATAGCCATCTGGCCTGTCTTTCAGCAGTTCTAAATTTTCCTCTTTTAAACCGGAGAAAATCAACTGCTGTTGGGGATGATATACCATGTTTCCATCCTGATCCATGATAAAACAGTATCCGTGGGGGCCGATTCCCACTTCATCTACAAAGTCGGCAATCTGGGAAAAGCGGAAATCCATCACTACAATGCTTTTTTGTCCGTCTTTTGTTTCTATGGGCTGTTTCATGGACACAACCCAGGGATAATAATCTGCCAGCAGCGTCTCTACATGAGGCTTTGAAATAGAAATTTTTCCTTTTTCATACTTCTGTTCCGGATCAAACGACAGATTCTGGAACACATCCTTTTTTAACTGACGGTTTCCAGCCCAGCTTTCCACAAGCGTTCCCTCTTCGTCATAACAGGTCACTGCCACCACATCGTTCCGAGTGGTAATCAGGGTATCAATGGCCGTATCGCGTTCTTCCGGCTCTCCCCTGTAATATCCCTGCAAAAGTTCCATCAGTTCCTTCATATTTTTTGTATAATCGCTGACCGTATTGGTTACCTGGGTAACGGCCTGTTCGCTGGCTGTAATGGTATTGTTCCGGATGGAGTTGTTATAGACTGCCACAAACACCAGAAGTCCAGCGGTAAATGCAGTCAGAACAATCCCCACTACCATAACCGTCATAATTACAGAAAGGGAATATCCTTCCTTTCTTCTGTTCTTCTTCATACTTTTCCTTCACTTTGCCGGCGCATCGCATTTGGCGACTGGCCGGTATACTTTTTAAAACAATAGCTGAAATAATGCTGGTCGCTGTAGCCGCACTGCTGGGAAATATCCCTGATTTTCATAGCCGTTTCCAGCAAAAGCTTTCTGGCTGTTTCGATCCGGATTTTCGTCAGCAAATCGATAAACGTGCTTCCAGTCTCTTTTTTCATCAACGCGCTCAGATAGTTCGGACTGACCCCGATCATGCTGCTGACCTGGGATAGGGAAAGACCGGTGTCGTAATAATGTTCTTCCATAATCTGAATGGCCTTTTCACATAAAATCTGGCTGCTTTTCTTTCTCTGTTCGGCAATCAGCCTCCAGGAACACAGGCAGAATTCTTCCAATGCCTGCCACAGTTCTTCTTCCGGCGCCCTGTCTAACTTCTGCCTGCACACCTCGTAAGCCTCTTTTGCCTGTCTGGCCTTTTCCTCTCCGGAAACTGCGGTCAGCATCCGTCCCACCTGGGAATACAGTTCTGCAGACAGCCCCTGAATCTGAATCCGGCTGGACGCCACCCTTCCGGACTGGACTTTTTCCTGTTCCAGGTAGCCGATAAGTTCCTGCTGGGTTCCGCTCCGGAACAGCTGTATAAATCCCTTTTCCAGGATTTTGACCCGCTCCAGTTCTCCGGCCCTGTACGGTTCCTCATCTGAAATAAAATGAATCCGGCTTTTGGTGCTGCTGGCATAAGACATGGCATCCGCCGCTTCCCGAAATGCCTTATGGCAGTCCAGAAGCCGGTCCGTAACCCTGCTGACCCCTACGCAGGCGTCCAGCGACAGAATCCGTTCCATGCTCTGGGTAATATTTTCCGCTGCAATATGCAGATACTTATCAAATCTGGACTGGGTTCCAACGAGCAGGGAAACAATGGAATCTCCTGCAAAAAAACTGGCGTAGCGGAGGTATTTCTTTAAAATACTGTCTACCGAATATACGTGTTCTGATCCTGTGCAGTTTTTCCCATCCGGCGTCCGGACCGCTGTGGTCATTACTACGTACTGCATCGCGTCTCCGCCTTTTGACAGCAGTCCGCACTCTTCCGCTTTTTCTGTAAGAAACGCTTCCAGCTGGCTTCTGCTTTCTTTCCGGTCTTCCTGGTAACCAGCCAGTAAAAGAGGCATCAGAAACTCATTTACGTCTGCTGTCTCCTGGCTTCTGGCCGCAAATTCCAAAAAAATCCGATCCAGCTTTTCTTTTATTTTTTTCAGCTCTTCTGTCAGCTCAACCATGGAAATCGGCTTTAACATATAGCTGATAATGTTGTACTGGATGGCCTGCTGCGCATAAGAAAAATCATCATAACCGCTTAAAAATGCAATCTGGGTAGACGGCCGCACTTCCCGAATCTGTCTGGCCAGTTCCACTCCGGATATAAAAGGCATCCGGATATCCGTCATGAGTAAATCCGGTTCCAGCTTTTCAACCAGTTCCAGCGCTTCTGCCCCGTTTTCCGCTTCCCCAACTACCTGGAAACCGATTTCTTCCCATTGAATTTTCCGGATAATTGCTCTTCTTAGCTCTTCTTCATCATCCGCCACAATAATTCGATACATACCGTACTCCTTTTTTTCCTTTTAAATGGAACACTCTCCTGTTAAGTTTTTTTATTATACCACAAAGGAGCCGGATTGTGCTATACTTACTACATCATCAGCATCCAGGAGGTACCTACTATGAATGTTCCTAAACAACCTTATGAAATTACCGGCCGAACCCGTCTTATCTGTCTGCTTGGCAATCCGGTCAGCCACAGCAAATCCCCTATGATGCACAACGAAGGCTTCCGTCAGTTAGGGCTGGATTACTGTTATCTGGCTTTTCAGGCAGATGAATCTTCTCTGGAACCGATCGTAGACGGACTAAAACGTCTGAACTGCAGAGGTTTTAACCTGACTATGCCCTGCAAAAACAAAATGGCCGCTCTCTGCGACCATTTATCTCCTGCCGCCAGAATCGGCGGTTCTGTTAATACAGTTGTGAATGAAAACGGCATTCTTACCGGACATACGACAGATGGAACCGGATTTCTTAAATCCCTTCAGGAATCCGGACAGGAGTATGCCGGACAGAAAATGGTGCTCTTAGGCGCAGGCGGCGCCGGAACTGCTATTCTGGTCCAGGCTGCTTTAGACGGAATGAGGGAAATCTCCGTATTCAGCAGAAGTTCCAGTCCTCTCATCGGCAGAACCAGGCAAATCATCGATACCTTAAACCAGCAGACTTCCTGCCAGGTCCGTCTCTTTGACTACGACGATGCCGCTCTGCGCAGGGAAATTGCTTCTGCCCAGATTCTGACTAATTCTACCAATGTCGGAATGTCTCCAAATACAGACAAATGCCTGCTGCCTGACACCTCCTATTTCCATAAGGATCTGTTTGTGGCAGATGTCATCTACAATCCTGCCCAAACCCGTCTCCTGGCTCTTGCTGAAGAAGCCGGATGCCGGACTGTCAACGGTCTTCCTATGCTGCTGTACCAGGGAGCGGAAGCCTTCCGCTTATGGACCGGCAAACCCCTTCCTGTCCAGCTTATACGGGAAAAGTATTTTTCATAAGCGCCAAGTTCTAATAGTTCTGAATATTCTCACTTAAATCCAGCAGCACCTTGGCTCCTGGTTTTAAGCAGCGCAGAATCTGAGCCATATCTTCTTCTGGAATTCCCACACATCCTGCGGTTCCGTATCCGTTTGTGCAGTGCAGAAACAATGCGGATCCCAGGCGGGGCGTTCCTTCCGGATTGTATCCCATATCCAGACAGTAATCATACACGGCTCCATAAGCCGATAAATGTTCCGATTTTCCTTTATCAAACGGTTCCGTCATGACTGCTGTGTCCACAAACTGGTTGTAATAAGGCGAGTCGCTGTCTCCAACCCAGTAGTGGGCCGGCGTTACATGGGTATACGGAAGGCTGGTTCCAGGATTTTCCTTGTTGCCAAATGCAAGTCCTGCTGTATAAAGGCCAATTGGCGTTTTCTCATCCCCTTCGGCCTCTTTTCCCATTCCTTTTCGTCCCATACGGCCTTCTGTGTCTACTAACGCCGTCCACTCGCAGGATTCTGGTTCCGTGCCGAGTTTATTTTTCTGATACAGGGTTACTCTGGCATAGGTACCGTCATGGCCTGCAATCACAATTATCTGCTCCACATCTTCTGCCTTAGAAACGTTCAGCTGACGGATATCATAGGTCAGTCCTTCCAGGGAGTCCACAGAAACGCCTGGAAGATCCGGCTTCCCATCCATGACCTGGGATACCTGATTTTCTGTCTTTCCATCGCCGCTTTCTGCTTTTTCTTCCTCTGCACCACTATCCCGTCGGATGACGCCTCCTGTCTGCAGTCCTGCGACAGGCTGCCCCTCTGCCATTCCAGGCCCTTCTTTACCGGCTCCTAACACTGTGCCGGAAAACAGCATGGCCATGACAGCTGCAGATACTGCCAGTTTTAAATATTGATAAGTATGTTTCATAAAACCTCCTTTATAAAAGCTATTATACCATCCTTCTGGAGGTTTATCTATTCTTTTCTTAGCATCCGTGTACGGACGCTACAATCCCATTCTTGCAAACTGCTCTTTGGGGCAGTCGTTTTCTGTCATCATTTTTTTCATAAGAGCCATCATCCTCTGTTCTTCTTCCGGATTGTTTAACGGATGTTCCTCGTTTGGATCGGTTTCCAGATGAAACAGCATCGTTGGATAACCAGCCTGAGAAACCGGATTTGTGCTTTCCAGTCTCAGCACAGGAATGCCTTTTGTAAAAGAAAATGGCTGGTTCAGTTCCATGGTCTGAAGCACGTCATTGTTGATAAACGCCCTTCTTCCTCCATGCCTGGTTGGCATTAATGTGTATTCATATCTTGGCTGGTTCTCCGGCAAAGGACTTCTCATATAGACCCACTTCCCATCTGTACAGCAGACCTGGCCGCCAAAAATCCCAAAAAGTGCTGCATTGCGGACTGGCTCGTCTTTTTCTAATACCGGACGCAGCGATCTTCCTTCCATATCTGAAAAAAGAGGCTGGCCAAAATATTCCAGAAGTGTTGCCGGAAGGTCGATAGTTTGTACCAGCTGACTAGTTCGCACATTTTTTCTCCGGCTTCTGGGATCCCATATAAATAATGGAGTATGGGCGACTTCCCCATAAAACGGACAGTGACATTTTGCCCATTGACCATGTTCTGCCAGAAGGAACCCATGATCCGTATTTACGATCAGCATAGTATCTTCCCAAAGGCTGTATCGATCCATCGCATCCAGGACTTTTCCTAAATTTTCGTCGCACAGTTTGAGAACCGCTGCGTACTGCTTTCTCATATGATCGATAAATTCCGGACTATCTTCCCCATTTACCGGACGGTAATCCGGCCAATCACAAAACGGCCCGTCATATTGATCCGGAAACAGCTTCTGATATTCCGGCTGGCTAAAAAAAGGCTCATGAGGATCAAAGGTTTCTATCTGAAGAAACCAATTATCTTTTCCATGGTTGTTATCCAGAAACTCCAATCCTTTTTGAAAGGTACGGCACTGCGGCTGTAACGATACTTCCTTCATAGCGGTCCGGTTTGCAAAATCCTGTCCTACCCAGTTATCTTCCGGTTCCCCACAAATATTTCTGGTAGGCGCCGGACCTCCGGAAAATCCTACTATTGGCTGCCAGTTGTCTCCTTCCTGTCCCCGCACGCACTCCCAGGTGGTATAACGCTGGTGGTAAGTCGCTCCGCCGTCTTCCCAGTAGTGGTAATGGTCACTGATTAAATGGGTATGGATTCCCGCATCCTTTAGCTGCTGCGGCATAGAATCATCAAACGGCTCCAATGGCCCCCAGCTGCGATGCAGAAAGTTATACCGTCCGGTATGCAGTTCTCTTCTGGCCGGCATACAAGGCATACTTCCTACCCAGCAGTTATCAAAGACTACCGTATGTTCTGCCAGCCGCTGAAAATTCTCTGTTTGTGTCCACTGACACCCATATGGCTGCAGCAAATGACGGTTCAGCGAATCATACATTACCATAATTGCTTTCATAAAATCCCCTCCATTTTTTCCGTCTTACAAAGATTAACTTCCATTTCTTCTGTATTCATACGGGCTTACACCATATTTCTTTTTAAATGTGGTAGAAAAATAACTAGCGTTATAATATCCTACCTGCTGGGCAATCGTCTGTACCCGAAGAGCCGTATTTTCCAAAAGCTGTACCGAATGCTGCAGCCGCACATCTGTCAGATAGTTGATAAAGGTTTTTCCGGTTTCTGTTTTAAAGACTCTGGAAAAATAGTCTGGGTTCAGATACACGTGAGCCGCTACCTGTTCCAGACTCAGCTGTTCCGCATAATGGGTATTAATATACTCTACTGCCAGAGCGATATTTTTTGATTTTGGCTGTAATTCATCTATTGGCAGACAGCACTGTCTGGCTGCATCCAGCATCACTTCTTCTGCTTCTGTAATAGAAATGCACTGCTGCAGTTTTGTTCGCAAATCGTCAGCGTGTTCCAGCTCAATTCCATTCCCTTTTGCCTCAAATTCCAGAAGATCCAAAGCATCAATACACAGTTTGCACAAAGGCTCTACCGTCAGGATTTTCTGACTGGCCAGATTTTCAAAAAATTCTTTTATCAAATCATATCTTTGCCCTTCCTGGGACTGATGGAGACGGACCCGAAATTCCGTAAACATATTTTTCCACTGTTCATTTCTGCGGAACAATTCTTTCAATGGATACTGCGGCTCATATACCCGCTTTTCTCCTTTATAAAATCCTTCTCCCAAGGAGCAGGCCGCCTGCCAGACCATAAATGGGATCTGCCGCATTTCATCGGTAATCGCGCTGATTCCTACCATACAGCGATTGATGTTCTGAACTAATCTTGCATACTCGGTCAGCTGTCTTGCTTTTTCTGCAATACTGAGCGTTTTCGGAAAATTTTCCACTATCATGTATACCCGATCCGTATAATCAAATCCGGCTACGTGCCTGGCCTGGCTTTCCTCTGGGAAAGAAATTCCCTTATCTTCCATATCCCGCTTCCATACGGCCAACGCAAACAACCCATTATTACGCCATCGGATGCTGCATTGACGCAGCTTTTCCAGATCATCATCGCTCAATTCCCTGGTCTGTCTTAAAATCCGGCTGATAACTGACTGAATCTGGGAAACATTGGCTGCATCTGACTCATCCTGACCTTTTGCAAACTGCAATTCTCCCGCCATCCGGTTTAGCAGTTCCTGGAGAAGGTCATTCTGCATTTCTGTTTTTAAAAGATACTCAGAAGCCCCGTCCCGCAGCGCCTGACGCACCAGAGCAAAATCAGAAAACGCCGTCATTACCACCACTTTTGCCCTGCTGTTTAAGGCCTTCAGAGCATGAAGGAACTCTAATCCATCCATAACCGGCATCTTAATATCTGTCAGAATCAAATCCGGCTCATCCCGATGAAACAATTCCAGCGCCTCCTGACCATTATGGGCCACACCAGTCAGCTGGCAGGAAGAATTTTGTGAAATACAAAACTGCAGCCATTCACAAATCATAGCTTCGTCATCTACAACCAGAACTTTCATCGCTGTTCCTCCTTTTGTATCACTGCCGGCATCAGCAGGGTAATGGTAGTTCCCATCCCCAAAGAGCTTTCTACAAACATTCCATAATCCTCCCCATAATTCAGGCGGATCCGGTTGTGAACATTGGATATTCCAATGGAATGCGCATCTTTTATTACAGTCTTCCTGCAGCTCTCCTGTACATTCTTTAATGTCTCTGAATCCATTCCTGCCCCGTCATCGGTAATGGTCACAAGCAGATTTTCTCCTTGAAATACAGATTCAATAATTACGGTTCCTGCCTCATTTTTTGCCTCCAGACCATGAAAAATAGCGTTTTCGACAAGAGGCTGCAAAATCAGCGGCGGAACCATACAATCTTCTGTCCCTTCCTGCATCTCAATCTCATAATTAATCTTTTCCCCATACCGGAGTTTCTGCACAACCATATATTTCCTGGTCGTCTCTAATTCGTCACTTAATGGAACCATTGTATCCTTAACTGCCAGGGTACTTTTCAGCAAATCAATAAACGCCCCCAGCATTTCTGCTGCCTGCTGATTTTTTCCAACCTCTACTGCACAGCGGATAGAAAACAAGGTGTTATATAAAAAATGGGGATTAATCTGGGCGCGCAGAAAATTAACCTCCAATGCCCGTTTCTGCTGCTCTCTCTCCTGAATCCGATCCATAAGGCTGGTAATTTCGACTGCCATGTGACGAAAGCTGTCCTGAAGATGATCGATTTCCTCCGTTCCCCTCATTACACTGGGAGGCGTAAAATCCTGGCCGCCAAATTTATCCATTGCGCTGCTTAATTCTGCCAGCGGATGGGAAATCCGGCTGGAAATATAAGCAGAAACGGAAACTGCTAATACCAGCCCCGTTACCAAAATGCTTCCGATAATCCAGTATGCATCGTTTAAGGCCCCTAAAATAATTTTTGTCGGACTTTCCTCTACGATGGTCCAGCCCGTTTTTTTATCCTGATAGGTAGACAGCATATAGCTTTTTCCTAATTTTTCGATAATATTGGAACTGTCTGTACCATAGGTGTTTTGCATATAATCTACGTTAATAAACTGCTTTCCCAGCATCTTTTTATTCGAGTGGGAAACAATAAAACCATTCTGATCATAAATATAGACCTGTCCTCCCTGTTCCTGTACCGATGCATACAAATCTTCCAGCTGCTTTTCATCAATCAGAATCATCAGCACGCTTTTTTCTCCACCCTCTCCCAACAGTCTTCCTGCTGCAAACTGATAGATGGTTTTTCCTTGGTTCTGCGCGGAAAACGTACGGGAAAACTGGACTTCTCCCTCTTCCCCTTCCAATAGGCCAGCCAGTAATTTTTTATACCAGGGTTCGTACATCCAGGTATCGGTATCACTGTCCCCCGAATTATAAACGAATTCGTTTGCACCTAAAAACACTACCTCATAGCTTAGTCCAATCCGGCCAAATATTTCATCATAAATTTCCTTCTGGGAATCCAGATACGCACAGGCCTCTTTCTGCAGTTCTTCCGACATGGGAGATTCTAAAAAATTATGGCTTTCAATCTCATGGGTATATAAATTGGATAACGTCGTGCTGCTGGTCTTAATAATACCTGCCCGTTCCCCAATCTGCCTTAAAACCGCAATCCGGTTGCTTCCTATCTGATTAATCAAAAGATCCCTGATAGAACCGCTTACCATAAGGGAAACTGCTACAAAAAAAAGAGTGAATACGAAAAAATAGGTCAAAAAGAGCTGTGTATGCAATCTCTTTGTGCATACTGCAAATTTCTCAAACCATTTCTTCATCGTATTCACTCCCAGCTGTTATTTCATTGATGCTGTTATTTCATTCGATAGGGTGCAAAGTTTGGATTTTCTTTGATGTAATCGTCACAGCTGTGACCGGAAACACCTTTTCCCCACAGGCCAGCCAGTCCAGTCTGACCGGAACCAAATACCGCCTCTTTTGCTCCGTCAATCTCTGGATTTACATATTTTGCAAACCAGGTTTCCAGACGCAGGCGCATTTCCTGTTCCAGGTTCTCAAATCCGCCTTCTTTCAAAAGGTTCTTTGTCTCTCCTGGATCCGTTTCCAAGTCGTACAGTTCATTAGGGCCATACGGATATCTTGCCACATATTTAAACCGCCGTCCCCGAATCATACGGTTAGGGCCGTATTCATCCATTACAACCACTTCCTCATGCTGGTCAAACGCTTCCCCTCTTAAGGCTGGCGCAAAGGAAACCCCTGGTCTTTCCATATCGTCAGAAGGTTTTAATCCCAGATAATCCAGCAGTGTCGGCATAAAGTCATATGCAGAAACCAGGCAATCACATACCACGCCTGCCGGAATATGTCCTGGATGACGCACAATAAAAGGCACTTTTACAGATTCCTCATACATATTCAAAGGAAAAGTCGCATTTCCTTTTCCCCAGAACCCGTGGTGCCCGCAGGAAAATCCATTGTCCGCTGTGTATACCACCAGCGTGTCCTCAGCAATTCCCATCTCTTCTAACTTATCCAGAATCTGGCCAATTCCTGCGTCCATTGCCGTTACAGCTGCAAAGTAGCCAATCAGGTTGCCTCTTTCATCCTGAGCCACTTCGTCTGTCAGATAAATGCTGTCCGGATGTCTGGGAAGATGGGGAACCGAATGAAACGGACAGTCTTTATAAAGATCTGTATATTCTTTTGGATGGTTGTTCAGCCATGGCGCATGAGGCGCCGTATAGGCCACATGGAGATAGAACGGCTGATCCGTATCTTTTCTGGTGTCCAGAAATTCCAGGGCATCTTCTGTAATGGCGTCGGTCACATACCTCTCTTCTCGGTAAAGTTTTCCATCTTTATACATAGGAGCGCCATAATATGGGCCGCCGCCTGATTTATGGCTGAACCAGTGGGTAAATCCCTGCTGTACCTTTCCAGCAGCGCCCATATGCCATTTTCCGGACAATGCACAGCAGTATCCATTTTCTGCCAGAGCCTTTGTATAAGAATACTGTCCTGCCAGATATTCCAGGGCAGACTGACGTTCATCGTCATCTCTCAGCCAGTCATGAACCCCATGCTGGGAAGGAATGCTGCCGGTTAAAAGACTAGAACGCGCTGGCGAACATACTGGAGAAGCGCAGAAAAAATTTTCAAAACGCATTCCCTGCTCTGCCAGCCGGTCAATATTCGGGGAAATGATTTCATCATTGCCAGTACATCCCAAAGACCAGTACCCTTGATCATCCGCAATTATAAATACAATATTCGGCTGTTTTTTCATCTCAATATCTCCTAATTATAACAGTATGCCTGCCTGGTGTAAAGCTCTATCCGCTTTACCACCATTTAATCAAATCTGTTACCTCATTACGCAGTTTTACAAAATCCGGACTGGCAATATCCCTTGGACGGGGCAAATTATTGTCAATGGCACACTTAATGCTGGTAGGCTTATTGGTCAGTACCAGAATCCGTTCTCCCATATACACCGCTTCTTCAATGTTGTGAGTAATAAAGATAACGGTTGTGCCGGTACGCTGCCACAAGCTAATCAATTCGTCCTCCAGATGGTAACGAAGCTGAATATCCAGCTGACCATACGGCTCGTCCATCAAAAGCAAATCCGGCTGGGTTGCAAAGGCTCTGGCAATTACCACTCTCTGAAGCATACTTGCAGACAGCTGATCCGGATAATACTTCCGATATTTGGTCAGTCCTACAATATCCAGATATTCGTCTACCAGCGCTTTTGCCTTTTCCTTTTCCACGCCTTTAATGTCCAGGCCGAAGCCGACGTTTTCTTCTACCGTCAGCCAGGGCATTGTAGAATATTCCTGGAAAATATATGCGATATTGTGTTTCTTTAAGTTTACTGGTTCTCCATCCAGCAGAATCTCTCCTGCCGTCGGCTCGTACAATTTTGTCAGACTGTTTAAGAACGTAGTTTTTCCGCAGCCAGTAGGACCGACAATACACAAAAATTCTCCGGAGCGCACATCAAATGAAATGTCATTTAAAACCAACAGGTCTCCAAACTTTTTTGTCAGATTGTGCACCTGCACTTTAGGCATTTTCTTGTCCTGCATTGTATTTTCTCCTCTCTCACAGCGTCAGATCCATGTTATCTGTAATCAGTTGGCGCAGACGCAAAAATTCAGGATCCACATAATCACGGGGATGAGGCATATTGATAACATACTCTTCCTTAATATGGGTCGGACAATTGGTCAGCAAAATAATGCGGTCTGCTAAAAACAGTGCTTCCTCAATATTATTCGTAACAAATACAACTGTACGTTTTTCTTTCTGCCAGATTCGCTGCAGTTCTTCTTCCATCATATAGCGGGTCTGGGCATCCAGATGACCAAATGGTTCGTCCATCAGCATAATATCCGGCTGATTGGCATAAGCCCTCGCAATTCCAACACGCTGACGCATACCTCCGGAAAGCTGGCTTGGATAGCTTTTTTCAAAACCGGTCAGCCCTACTAATTCCAGATACTTTTTTATCCGTTCCCTGCGTTCCTCTGCCGGAAGATGGCGTACCTTCGGGCCAAATCCTACGTTTTCTTCTACCGTCATCCAGGGGAACAGAGACGTTTTCTGATAAACCACGCCCCTCTCCGGCGCCGGACCAGTTACTTTCTTTCCTCTTGTATAAACTTCTCCTTCTGTCGGCATATCCAGTCCTGCTAAAATATTTAATAATGTGGTCTTTCCGCACTGGCCAGCTCCGAACAGTACCAGAAATTCATTTTCATGAACTTCGAAATTCATTCCGCGGAGAACTTCATTGCGGCCGCTTCCATCATAACTTTCAAAACTGCGGCCGACATTACGGCATTCCAGAACCGCTGTACCTGTCTTTACATTCCCTTCTGCTCGTTCCATGCGCACAGTCTCCTTTCTAATGCACTGGTCAGATTTGCCAGTATAAATCCCACAATTCCAATGGCCACAATGCCAACCATAATCTGTACTGTATTTCCTGTATTCATCCCTCGTACAATCATCCAGCCTACTCCTTCATTGGACTGAATCATTTCCGCGCCTACTACTGCGCTCCAGCCGGCAGTTACTGCAATCTGAAGGCCTGCAAAAATATAAGGGACAGAAGATGGAAGTACGATTTCAAAGAACACCTGACGCTCGTTGGCGCCCAGCATCCGCGCTGCCCCGATTAATTCCGGATCTACATTTTTTGCTCCATCATAGGTGTTTACAGTAATAAAACAAAAGCATCCTAAAAAAATGATGAAAAACTTACCGGTATCTCCCAGCCCAAACCAGAGAATGGATAACGGAATCCAGGCCAGCGGAGGAATGGGACGGATAAACTCAAAAATTGGCTTTAAAATCGCTTCTAAAAGTCTGGAATATCCCATGCCGACGCCCAGGGCAATTCCGGCGATTGTTGCAAAGAAAAATGCGACTGCTACACGGTAAAGGCTGACGCCGACATGAGCCAGCATAGTCCGCTTACCAATGGGTTCTACAAAACTTCTGCAAAATGCCGCAAGTACCTGACTAGCCGGAGGAAGAAACATGGAGGCTCCAGTAAATCTGGCTGCCAGCTCCCAAATCACAAGCAGGGATACCAGAGAGATAATGGTATAAATAACAATCAACTGTTTATTTGAAAAACGGCTATTTGTAGTAGAATCAATCATGCCTGTCTTCCCCTCCTTACAAATCTCTTCTGCAGTCTTTCCAGAACCGTATTTAAAAGTAATCCTACAAATCCAATGGTCAGCATACCTACAATAATAACGTCAGGACGTCCAAGCATACGCGCCATCTGAATCATATACCCCAGTCCGCTGGTTGCTGCCAGCATTTCGGCTGCTACCAATGCAACCCAGGCAGAACCCAGAGCCAGACGAAGGCCGGTAAAAATCATAGGAAGCGCAGTCGGAATGGCCACCTTAAACAACAGCTGTCGGTTAGTTGCTCCAAAAGTTTTTCCTACCCATAAATGCACCTGACTGGTCCGGCGGATTCCCGTATAAGAGTTTACCGTCGCACTGATAAATGCTGCAAAGAAAATAATGCCGACTTTAGATGCATATCCAATACCCAGCCATAAAATCATCAATGGAATCCAGGCCAGAGCTGGTACTGGACGGATAATATCAAATAAGGGTTTTGCAAAAAGTTCAAAGCGTCGGCTCCACGCCATGCCAATTCCCAGCGGAACACCGATTAACACTCCTACTGCATATCCGCCCAGGGCAATTTTCAAACTGGACCAGATATTTTCAAATAAGGAAGAACCATCCGGAACCGTACCGCCTGTCAGCTTATACCAAAGGGTATCTAAAATTTTTGCAGGGCTTGGAAGCATGACCGGACTTACCAGATGAAATACATCGGTAACCAGCTGCCACACAAGAAGCACAAATAAAAAAGAACATACGGAAATCAATTTGTATTTATGTTTTTTGAGAAACTCCTTCATTCGCTTTTCACACCTTCCTCATGTTTACAGTTTGTAAGGCAAATGGTCTGCAGCGCATCCTGCTGCAGGCCATTTTTGTCATAAGTTCCTGTTTTCTGCCTTCCGGCATTTACTGATAAGCCTTTACAAAGTCCGTAATCACGTTGGTATTAAACTTCTCTGTTGCACTGGCTTCCAGCTGTCCCTGCTCTACATAGAACTCGCCCAGTTCTTTTGCAAAATTGCCAAGCTCACGGCCTTTCCACTCATCCTTAGTCAGCCAGTTGACACGCGCTAAGTCTGCTACACAATTTTCACGGCTGGTTTCCATACCTGCATCCTGTAAAAATTCTACTAACAAATCGGCTGCCATTTCCGGATCTTTCTCCAGGGCTTGGCAGGCCTCTAAGGTACAATCTATATAGCTCTGCATAATGTCTTTTTTGCTATCCAGGGACTTCCGGTTTCCCACTACCATATCTACATAACGGGTTCCCATATCTGCCAGGTTTGCCACCTGAACCATACCGTCATTTTCTGCGTCAAAGAAAGTTGGAACGTTTAAGGAAGCAGCATCTCCCTGTCCAGCCTGCAATGCCTGGTAAGCCTGTACAGTATCCATGTTTACAATATTAACATCTGTTGGCTCCATTCCCAGTTTTTCCAGCCATTTTAAAACGGTAAAATGCTGTGCCGTTCCAACCGGAGTTAAAATGGTAATTCCTGCAACTGATTCCGGACTTCCCAGAACGGTTGGGAATGAAGGATTATAACCCGTATCCTTTGCTACCGGACAATCCGGAGAAACAAATACGCCCTGTCCATCGGTTGATTCCAGAACTTCTCCAATGATCAGTTCATCATAATTTGCCATTCCGGTAACGGCTGCAGCTCCCATATGGCCTACATCCCACAAGTCTGCTGCCAGAGCCTCATTCATAGGAGCGCCGGTATCAAACATGGTAACTTCCATCTTAAATCCTGCTTTTTCATCCAATCCATTCTTCTGAATATAATAAGTAGGAAGGCTGGTAATAGTCGGCATTGCAGCTACCCGCAGAACCGGAAGGTCTCCATTCCCTCCTGATGTGTTTGAAGCGGTATTTCCGCTTGTTTCCGAATTTCCTCCGCATCCTGCAAGTGATACCATTGCGGCAGAAACTAGTAAAAGTGCAGCCCCTTTTTTCATCTTCATAATCACGTTCCTCCTTAAAAATCCTGCAGCTAATCTGCTCTTGTTCTTGTTGTATTTATTATAGCAGTACGACTTTTTCCTGTGTTTTGGATCTTTTTACTTTTCTTTATTGCTTTTCCTGTTCGTTTTTCTATTTTTACATTTTATTCATTTTTTCGACATTTTTTCTCTTTGTTTTGTTGTATACTTCCAATTCTCATCTTCATTTTTCGTCATTTCGACCATAAAATTCCAATATTTCCCTCACAAAATAGTCATAACATATATTTCCATCTGCAAGATTGAAGGGCATCTACAAAAAAGAAACCCTGGAAGAATCGTCATTCCTCCAGGGTCATTGGAAATTTTATTCAATAATGCAATACTCTTCTTCCTGTTCTTTTGGCTGTACAAAAAATTCCTCAAACTGTCTTTTTGTATATGTATGAGTTTTATTAAATAAATATTTTTCAAACTTATCAATTTCAAAAAGTCGCTCTTCCTGCTGTGCCAATTTCATAAAATAGTTATAGTTTTGTTCACGCGCTGCTGACTTCTGGGCTTTTCCATATTTTCCTTCATTATAGACTAAAATATAGTTTATATTTTCTCTTACAAAGTTCACATCCGGAATAATTTTCCACTCCATAAGTATTATCAGACTGTCATATAATTTTCTATATATATCGTCTTTTTCGACTGTCCCATTTTTGAATTCAATAAAGAACCATTTTCCTCTGGTGTCCACATACAGCGCATCATTCGATTTAGGAACGCCAGACCATCCCTTTCCGCGGGCATATACATTAGGGATTCTATCAAAATTAACCACTTTAAGATTGCTTTCGCACATTGGTTTCTGATTCGTCGTGTCCATAGAAGCTCTCTTCAATGTACAAATATATTCTTTCAGTTCTTCGGGCAGCCGGTTGATTACCTCTTCTGTCATTTACTCCCCCCCTTTAACAATTATTCAGTTCATATCTTAACGTATCCAAAATTTGAATTGGTGAAGCCATTTTTTTATATATCAAATCAATATTTTCGGTAACACAGTCTATTGTTACTTCATTTTCGATATTTGACGATAAGTAATAATTTACTTTACTGTCCGTTTTGTATTTACAGGAAAATAAATTAATTGCATCAACAAAATAGGGACTGTGGGTTGTTACAACTACCGAAAGATCAAAATACTTCTGCAGTAACACGATCAATTCTGCATATGCTATCTGCCATTGCGGATGCAAATGAATTTCAGGTTCATCCAAAATCACTACATCTTTCTCTTTTAGGCCGCCTTTTTCTAATAGCATTTTTAGAATCACAAAAGATTTCATACCTGTGGAAAGATTGTGAATGGAAATCGGCTCGCTAAAATCACTTTTCTTTAAGTAATACTCATCGTTGCCAGCATTCAGCACAATATCTCCGTCTATTACATTCTGCAGGGTCTTATAAATATCGTTTAACTTTTCTTTCGCCCTGACCGTTTCAATTACCCCATCCATTACTCCATCCTGAGGACTTGTTAATAGCTCAACAAGCAATTCATTCATTGGACTGGCAGCGTCATATCTGTATTTTGACAATTCGTCTACTACAAATGGATTATCTATATATATGGCTTTATGAGTAATTTTAATGTTATCCTGAAGTTCTCTGCACTCATTATTATCAAAAAACAATTTTTCTTGTTTTTCTTTAATGTCTAAGGACAATACTGTTTTCTTGTCTTTTTCGGCTGTTAAAGGCTGAATCTGGGAATAAAATACATTATTAAAATATCTCGAAATAATTTCCAAAACGATAATATCTTCTGGCAGGTTTAAAATCTCATTGGTATTTTTACAAATTTTTTCAATCATATCCGACCAGTCATATTTCTGGTCTTTATCTACTAACTGAAACCAGGTTTCTACTGCATTTTCTACGATTTTAAAAAGTGTGTTCTCAGAAATCAAAAAATCAGAATCCAGTTCTTCTTTTATTTGTGCATTGATTTTTCTTGAAATATTTCCTACAGAACGCAAAACCATACTTCTCGGTATCCCAGCCTCTACAACATTATCTTGTATGATAGCTCTATTTGTACTTTCAATTTCCTTTAAACGCTCTTTTAAAATTTTCTCTTCCAGGTTAGACAATGCATTAAATAGTGAAAATAATATTTTTCCAACTGTACTCTTTCCTGTATTATTTTCTCCTGCAATTACCGTTATTCCATCAATCACAATATTCGCTTCTTTTATTTTAGCAAAATTTTGAATCTTTAATTTCATCCACGATTCCTTTCCTAATATAACCTAATTATAAAACACAGCTGTTATTAATATTTTATCCCCTTTTATTCATAAATACAATGGAAACCTAAAAATCTCCCTAGATAAATATCAGGGCGGTTTCTAACGAATACCGCCCTGACAGTCTTTACTCTCTATGCATCGAGAACTGATCCATTGGATAGTTCTTTAAGTTTTCTAATACCTTTCTGCCGTCTGCTGCGGCAATCAGGGTATCTCTATCCTTCTTTGCCTCATTCTCTGCTTTGTGTTTGCTTGGACCGCCGACGCAGCCGCCGACGCAGGCCATACCTTCAATAAAGTCTTCCGGCAGTCTTCCTAATTTCAGAAGAAGCAGGGCTTTTTTGCACTCTGCACCGCCGCTGCAGGCTGCAACCTTCGGCTGGATGTCTTCTCCCATTTCCTTAAAGCACTCCAATACTGCAGAGGTTACTCCGCCGCCGTTTCCAAAGCGCTTGCCAAATACAGAGCTTTCCTGATAATTATTTTCTTCCGGCTCTAATTCAATGTCCTTTGCGCGAAGCATTGCACGAAGTTCGCCAAACGTCATGGCATAGTCTGCATTGTCCTTAATGTTCAAATCCAGAGTCTCGCTTTTCTTGGCAATACACGGACCGATAAATACCGTAATCACGCCAGGGCGTACCGTTTTTAAATAACGGGAAACGGCGCACATTGGAGAAACGGTAGTAGACATATTTTCCAGCAGTTCCGGAAAATGCTGTTTAATCATATTTACAAAAGCAGGACAGCAGGAAGTTGTCATTTTCTTGCCTTCCTTGTAAGCCTCTGCCCACTCCTGCGCCTCATAAGCGGCAGTCATATCTCCGCCTAATCCGACTTCTACCATATCCGCAAATCCTGCTTTCTTTAAAGCAGTCTTTAAACTTGCCATGGTAATGTCCTTGCCAAACTGTCCTTCTGTTGCCGGAGCTACCATGGCTACTACTTCTTTTCCTGCTTTAATCAGATTAATTACATCTACCAGAAACGTTTTGGAACCAATCGCGCCAAACGGACAACTATGAATGCAGGCGCCGCACTGGATACATTTCTTTTCATCAATCTGACAGATGCCATACTCATCATATGTGATCGCATCTACCGGACAGACCTTCTTACAAGGCCGTTCCAGATGTGCAATGGCGTTGTAAGGACAAGCCTGGGCACATTTTCCACACTCTTTGCACTTTACCGGATCGATATGGGCTCTGTGCTGTCCCATTGAAATCGCGCCGAAATGGCAGGAATTCTGACAAGCCTTTCCCATACATTTCCGGCAGTTATCCGTTACAATATAGGAAGCAATGGGACACTCCTCGCAGGCTGCATTAATTACCTGAACTACATTTTTAGACTCATGTCCAATTGGGCATTGTCCCTCTGCCAGACGTACCCTCTGCTTAATAATCTCTCTCTCTTTATAGATACAGCAGCGGTACTGCGCCTGCGGACCAGGAATCATCTCATATGGAATTTCATCCCGTTCTTCCTCCAGGGTTCCTGCCCAGGCCTTTTTTGCCACTTCATACAGAACCTCATGCTTCAAACGTAAAATAGTTGCGTCATTGGTAATCATAATTTTCCTCCTGTTAGCCTGTTAATAATAAGTAACAGTAACCTTTTTGCCCATCTCTTCGATGGCGCGCTTTAACTGCTCCACCAGATTCTGCCGGATGCCCAAATCAAAGGGCAGATTTGGATTCTGATAAGCGCTGTTAATCGCTTTCCCCACAAACATATGTACTTCTGTACAATCTTCAATCAGCATCTTCGCCACCATAGATGCCCCATTTTTCTTGTCCAGCTCTAAAAAGAAATCCTCGTTAATCGTCTCATTCTTCACATATCGCCGGATTAGGTGCAGGACCCGATTTAATGTCAGAACGCCTTCTGTTACCAGATCCACACCTTCTATATATGCAATGGGCGGAATCTCCGGATCGACATATTCCAACGATACATCCAGCTCTTTATCCAGCACTCTGGCCACAATCGTGGAACTGGTGCCTCCGCTGACAATTTTCTTTGCTGTATCATCGGACATGAAATCCCGAACCATCCGCACATCATCTGCCGGATTGCTGGCCGGTCCTGTCATCAGGTGTACCGGTTTGCTGTCAATAATCCGCATTACGGCAACAGTGGTGTCATCTCCTGGCCGGAACTGATACAGTTCGTCGCAGGCATGGCACAAAGCCCCTGCCAGACGGGCTGCAGAAATGGTGCGGTAATACTCTTTTACCGCATATTTTGCAATGTCTTCCCACAACCATCCAAAATTCAGCAGTTCCCCCACTCCTGCATGGATAGTCCCGTCGCTCATTAAAATCAGGGCGTCGCCTTTTTTTACTTTAAAGCGGAATTCATTGATTTTCTTTCCTTCTACCTCCCGAATGTCCCTGGGAATTTCCTGCAGTACCCCATCCCGAATAAAAATACATCCTGGATTGTCAAATTCCACCAGATAGGCATCTCCGTTATGGAATACCTGGAGAATGCTGAACGTGGAATAGGCCACCTGGCGTACCTGGCAGACTGGAAGGGTCTGGACTATGGTATCCACACATTCTTCCAGGGTCGCCCCGTTTAAAAACATGGTTCCCAGAATTTTAGAAGTCAGCGTAGCCAGAATATTGGCTTTTACCCCGCTTCCCATTCCATCTGCCAGAATCAGAATGTTAGAGTCTTCTGTCTCCAGCATTTCTACTTTATCGCCGCACAAAATTTCGGTAAATTTATTCAGACTTTTATAAGCAACGTCTACGGTAATTCCCATTATCGGACCTCGCTTTCACTGCCATCCTCCAGAAGCGATCTGCACAGCCTGGTCAGCGTCGTTTTGGTCTCCGCTGTCGTCTCGCCCAACAGTCCGGCAATTTCCTGAGCTACCATCATCTGCTTGTGAATAACCTTCTGAGCCAGATCAATGGTATCTAATTTTTTATCATATTCTTCTTTTGCCTGCTCTTCCTGTTTGGTTATGTCAATAAACGTAGCCAGAACGGCGTCTTCTTTTTCTATGTAAACAATATTCTGAAGGGTTGCCAGGTTGTATTCCGAATACGTTACCTTCTTTCCATGGATGTTCTGTCTGGTGTCAAATACCCACTGGAAATCTGACGGGTCAATGTATTCAAATAGATAAGTATGAAGCATTTCTTCCCTGGTCTTTCCAAAATACTGCTCTGCAATATTGGAACACTCCAGAATCTGCATTTCCCTGTCTACAATCAGAACAATATTCGGAGACGTCTCCATAACCAGATTGGATAATGACTCGGCTTTGCTGTGCATATAAGGAATGCACATGGTAAGCTCCGCCTTTTTCTGAAATACTGCAATGGCTTTGTCCCGACAAGTCGGGTATCCGCAGGCGCTGCAGTTTAGTTCGTCTTCTGGTTTATTTTTTCCAATCATCCGCAGAATCTGCTGAATCTGTTCTTCCGTCGGCATCGGATCGTCTGGCGATTTATCTTCAAACACTTTTCGGAACGAAAGTCCCTCTGCCATTTCTGTCATTTTGGATTCATCCGGCGCCTCTTTGGGAATGGTTTCTTCCATTTTCAGCTTGACCTTAAATCTGGAAATACTCTCATCATTGACTGTCGGCCCCTTGATGCATCCGCCGGCGCACATATTCATTTCGATAAAGCAGCCGGAAATCTCGCCTCGAACCATACTCTCGCACAATTCCATACAGTTTGCCGTTCCATGAACGTAAAACTTCTTATATTGATCGACTTTCTTTTCCGATGCCAGCACTGAACTCATTACTCCGCTGGTAACCGGATACAGACGGTTAACCTTTGGATCCAGTTTCTCAAATGGAATGTCCTCACAGTCAGAAATGGTAATTTCCTCTTCAGACAGCCATTTCTTGATATCGTTAAAATTAAGCACCGCATTAATATAACCTGGATGTCTGGGATCGGCCGCCTCTTTTTTCTTTGCAATACAGGGGCCAATAAAAACGATTCTGGCATCCGGCCCATATTCTTTCCGGAGAATCATACCGTGGGCTACCATGGGAGAAACTACCGGAGCCATATAAGGAACCAGACTTGGATAATAAATTTCAATTAAATCATTGATGCTTGGGCAGCAGGTCGTAATGATGTTTTCCATCTGCCCTTCTTCCAGCAGGCGGTTGTACTCAGCCGTTACAAAGGCCGCGCCTTCCGAAGTCTCCCTGACGTCTGCAAACCCCAGTTTTCTCAAAGCAGCGTTAACTTGTCCCAATGAATTATAGTTTAACAGTCCCATATAGGAAGGCGCAATAGACGCAATTACTGTCTCACCCCTGTGAATCATATACTGGACCTTATCCAGATCACTTACCAGGGTCTTGGCCGACTGGGGACAGACCTGAAGGCAGTGGCCGCAAAGAACGCATTTTTCCGGAATAATCTCTGCCCGCTCATTTTTAATCATAATTGCTTTTACATCGCAGTAGCGGACACACTTATAGCAATGCTTGCATTTAGCCCCCTTAAAGTCAATTATGTTCATCTGCTACAGCCTCCCTAAAATTTCCTTTTCAAAAAAGGCTTCTGCATTCTCAGGCTGTACCGAAAACAGTGTGCCGTCTACGGTCACACATACCCCATTCACGCAGTTTCCACTGCAGAATGCTCCATTCAAATCCACTTTTCCATTTAAACCATTCTGAGATACTAAACTCTGCAGTTTCTGGATAATCTCTCTGGATCCCTTTAAATGGCACGCACTCCCAATACAAATCGTAACCTTCATCGCATTTCCTCCCGTTCTTTCTAAACGTGGCACGAGCATTCTATGCCCAATTTTCTTCTATTATCTCACATTGTGATATTATTATCAATCATAAATTAAAAGTTTTAACAGTTTTAATACCCCTGTTTTATACTGTAATTTAATATCTTCTCAATTTAATACCTTCTGATTTTATCTTCACTGTCATCTGTGCTTTTATCAATGGATTTAATTACCACATAATATCCGCTGTTGTTTCCAACCTGGACGAATACCCGCTCCCCTGCTTTGTGTTTAAAAATTGCCTTTCCCAGCGGTGACTCCGTACTGATTTTATTTTCCAGGGAATTTTCCCGAATAGTAGTAACAATTTTATAAACTTCTGTTTCATCCTCTTCCTCAAAATACAGTTCTACGGTATTATTCATTCCCACTTCATCGTCTGCAGAATCTTCTGAAATTACCTGGGCCGTACGAACCATTTTTTCCAGATACCGAATCCGGCTTTCATTCTGGTTTTTATCTTTTTTGGCTGCATGGTATTCAAAATTTTCGCTTAAATCTCCATGGGCTCTGGCCTCCTTCACCGCCTCCAGCGCTTCTTTTCGCACTACCAGTTTCCGGTACTCAATTTCTTCTTCCATTTTCTTGATATCGCTCTGTGTCAGCTTATCATGCATACTGTCTCACTCCTCAATCCCTATTCTGCTGGTTTCATTATAATACAAAAAAGCCTCGGAAAAAAGACTTTTCCAAAGCTTTACTCATTATCCTTCACATATTCTATGATGTCTTGTATTTCACATTGAAAATATTCACACAACTTACAGACCAGATTTGCATCAATCCTCTGAAATTCATCCCTGCAATAACGGTTAAAATTTGCTCTCGGAATATCCAAATCCTTGCATACTCTATTTTTACTGATTCCTGCTGTCTCTATCAATTCATTGATCCTCATATGCAGATATCCCATAATCTCACCACCCTATGAGGAAATTATATCCAGGAAATCTTTTTCTGGTAATTCACTATATAACGAGTTATTATATAGTTAGATTATCCGAATTAGGAGGTTATTATGCATCCAACACACGAATTATTTCTTAAAAAGCTAAAGAATTTTGAACATTCTTTCAACAAAGTCCTTATTCCGCAAAGAATCCAGCAAATCCGCAGTCGTTACTATTCTTTAAAATTGTTTTGCAGGGAAACGTCTGCTTCCTGCCAAATCACATATGCATCTGACTCTGTTTCTATCCGGATCGTCAGTCAGAACCTTTTGGTTTCTGATGAGATTCCGAACGTCCAATGGCTGTTTCGAAATGCCAATCTGATTGAGATTTCCAGACACAAAGAGGGGATTGTTACGGAATTATGGTTTCGCTGCTGGAAACTGAAACCATCTGGAAACGTGCTTCCTGGCAGAAAGTTTTCTATACAACAAAAAAAGTCTTGAATATTCAAGACTTTTTAAGTGCCGCAGACCGGAATCGAACCGGTACGGGTATCGCTACCCACGGGAT
>OGZI01000161.1_pt1 | contig 99080 bp, 95 predicted proteins | sample 1576711 | NCBI WGS metagenome assembly OGZI01 (sample SAMEA3541482, study PRJEB24748) | human gut metagenome | biome: human gut; feature: human-associated habitat; material: faeces | place: China | collected 2012
AAATGTCAGGGTGTATGAATTAAATTTCTTACACCCCAACATTTATTATAGAACCTGTCATAATTGACGGGCAGAAGGAGGTTTTTTAATCTTAAAAATTATTACAATTTCTTACGGCCTATTGAAAGACAGAGAAAAATGGAGTATGCTCAGAAAAAGGAACAGAAGATTTTCAGCTACATAATACGAGGTGACACATTATGAACATGAATTTGGTAACAGGAAAGAGCAGAAAATATCGTTTGACAGCCGTTTTACTGGCATCAGGGCTGCTTTGCACTCCGGCATCTGTGACAGCAGCGGCAGGGACGTCAGAAATTGGCCCAGGAGTTGGGCTGGAAACGGCAGATGGATTAAACAGGGATTATACGGTTTCAGAAAATGGTGCATTTACCAAGGTAAATGGCCAATATGTCAACAGTGAAGGAGCTGTCATTGAAGGCGCGCTGTCCAGGGGAATCAGCGTGTCCAAATATCAACAGGACATTGACTGGGTGGCCGCCGCTTCTGATGATATTAGTTTTACGTTTATCCGTATGGGATATGTGGATGACTTAGATCCTTATTTTGATGTAAACATGAGGGAAGCAGCCGCAGCTGGAATCCAGGTGGGAACCTATTTATATTCCCAGGCGCTGACAGTAGAAGACGCCATAAAAGAAGCCCAGTTTGCAGTACGGACTGCAAAAGAATATAAAGTTTCTTATCCCATTGCCATGGATGTGGAATCAAAAGTCGTGGAAGAGGCGGGACTTACCAGACAGCAGCTTACAGATATTGTCAACGCATTCTGCAGCACAGTCGAGGCGGCGGGATTTAAACCCATCGTATTCAGCTACAACGACTGGCTGACTAATAAAATGGATACCAGTCAGATTCCATACGACATCTGGTATGCCCGTTATGGTACGATTAACAGCTATCCGAACCGTACCATCTGGCAGTGTACAGACAGCGGAAATGTAAAAGGAATCGAAGGTCCGGTATGTCTGGAGCTGGCATTTACCGATTACAGCCAGATAATCCCTTCGGCAGGCTGGAAGCAGATAGACGGAGCTTGGTACTATTTTGAGGATTACCAGAAAATAACTGGCTGGAAACAGTTAGGAGAGACCTGGTATTACCTGGATCCTGCAAACGGCGGCATTATGGCGGCAGATACGACATTGACCATTGATGGAACGCCATATCAGTTTGACGCGTCCGGAGCGATGATGTAAATATAATTAGATTGCTTTTTTTTCGATACAGACCCGTTTGAAGGGATTTTTATGCCGCAAAGATATTGAAAATTGTAAATTTCTGTGTTAAAATGACCGCAAAATAGAGATAGAACGACAGCATCAGGCAGGCCAAAATTTTTCGGGGGGGGGGTGGAACCTTCCTCCGATTTTGGCGTGCCCATATTCAGGGAAATGACAGAGTTTCTCAAAAGCTGGAACGGTATCAGAATCTATCAATTATTATAGTATAATAAGGAAGGGGCACACAAATCACAACATGAATGGCGGGAGGAACGAATTATGCAGGATTCGCTTATAGATATTCATGCCCACATTCTTCCAGGCATTGATGATGGAGCCAGGACGATAGAAGAGTCCATTGAAATGGCGGCTATGGCGGTCAGCCAGGGAATCAAAACAATCATTGCCACACCCCACTATTATAGAAGGGGAAGCGGAAAAGATTACAGAAAGATCTATGAGGAAACCAAAAGGCAGATCCAGAAAGCACTTCCGGAACTTTCTCTTTTTCTGGGGCAGGAACTTTACTATCACGAAGAACTGGAGGACAGGCTGCTGTCAGGCCAGGCGCTTACGCTGTCGGGAACCAGGTACGTCCTGGTAGAGTTTGACACCCGTATTTCCTATTCGCAGATGAGCAGAGCGGTCCGGAGTCTTGCAGGGTTCGGATATATTCCGGTACTGGCGCATATTGAGCGGTATGAATGTCTGCGGGAAGAAGGGGCGTTAAGCAAGCTTCACAGGCTGGGGGCGATGTTCCAGATGAATTATGAGAGTCTGACTGGAAGATGGTATGAAGCGGATATCCGCTGGTGCAGAAAGCAGATAAAAGAAAAGAACATTCACTTTTTAGGAACCGATATGCACCGGAAAGACTACCGGCCGCCGGAAATAAAAAAGGCCATAGCCTGGCTGGAACGCCATACAGATGCAGCTTATGCAGCAGAGATTACCAGAAAAAATGCTATGGACATACTAAAGGATTATTAAAAATAAAAGCAAGGAAAAAGAGAGAATGGATAGAGAAAAGGAATTAATGAACAACCGAGACGATGAAATGGAAATTGATCTTTTGGAGCTTTTTCGGGCCTGGAAGAGGAAAATCTGGCTGATTGTACTGATAACCTTTTTGGGGGGGAGCGTTGGATTTGCATTCAGCAAGCTGGCTCTGACGCCTCAGTATACGTCCACAGTGATGATGTACATATTGTCAAAGGAGACTACGCTGACTTCTTTGGCAGATTTGCAGATTGGAAGCCAATTAACCCAGGATTATAAAGTGATTACAACCAGCCGTCCGGTTATTGAAGGGGCAATTGATCGGATAAAAGAAGAAGTAAAAAAAGAAACCCAGAAAGAAATGGAAACCCCGCCTACTTATAAAGAAGTGAGCAGGAAAATTTCCATCGGAAATCCTACGGATACCCGTATTCTTACCATTACGGTCACAGATCCGGATCCGAAGATGGCCAAGATTACAGCAGATGCAGTTGCAGACGAGGCATCCGAGTACATCGGAGACATTATGGAGATGATTCCGCCTAAGGTTATCGAATACGGACAGGTGGCGACGGAGAAGACCAGCCCCAGCAATTCAAAAAACGCTATGCTGGGAGCCATGTTAGGCCTGGTGCTGACCTGCGGAATTATTACCCTTCAGACTATTTTAAATGACACGGTGCAGACCGAAGAAGACGTAGAAAAGTACCTGGGGCTGACGGTGTTAGCTTCTGTACCCATGAGAAGCGGAGAGGGAGAATCTGGTGCAAAATCTAAGAAAGCCCAGAAAAAACGCCAGAAAGAAGCGCGCAAGAAAGTAAAAAAGGAAATTGAGATGGCGGAAAAGACGAACGGCAGATCCAGAAAGAAAGGAACTAAAAAATAATGGAAACAATGGTTTTGGAAGTCAAACACGGCATCAGTGACGATTATGAGTATACAGAAGCAATAAAAACCCTTCGTACCAATCTGCAGTTCTGCGGTACAGGGATCAAGGTAATCATGTTTACCAGCTCCATGCCGGATGAGGGCAAAAGCGATATTTCCTTTGCAATGGCAGACGCTATGGCGCAGATCGGCAAAAAGACGCTGCTGATTGATGCGGATATCCGCAAGTCCGTTTTATCCTACCGGTATCACCTGAAACGGAAATTAAACGGACTGTCCCAGTTTTTAAGCGGCCAGAAGACGCTGGACGAAGTGCTGTATCATACCGATAACGAACTGCTGGACATCATTTTTGCCGGTCCCTATTCTCCAAATCCGGCAGAACTGCTGGAAGAAGAAATCTTTGGCGCTACCATTCAGAAGCTGAAAAATGAGTATGACTATATTATGATTGATACCCCTCCGATGGGTGCGCTGATTGACGGAGCTATTGTGGCGCGTCACTGCGACGGCGCGGTGCTGGTAATCGAAAGCGGCGCGGTCAGCTGGCGGATCGAACAGAAGGTAGTAGAACAGTTGAAGCGTTCCAAATGCCGGATACTGGGAGCGGTATTAAACAAGGTAGATACTTCAAACGACAGTCACTATGGAAAATATGGAAAATACGGCAAATACGGCAAATATGAGCATTACGGGGAAGAGGGCAGAGAGGAAAGCTCTTACAGTAAGTTAGAGACTCCAGAAACCAGGAACGAACCAGCAGGCAGCCATCATTCCCACCACGAACAGCCGCAGAATCCTGAAGAAGAAAGCGGGAAGAGTCCGGAATGAACTGGTTAAGAGAACATAGAACCAGCCTGGCGCGATTTGGAATTGGAGCAGGAGTCTTTGCCGCAGTCATTTTTATTGTGATTTTTGTAAATTTGTATCAGGAGCGGAAGGCAACGGAAGCTATGATAGCCAGCCGCCATGCGGCAGAGCAGGCCGCAGGAGACAACCTGGGGGGACAGAGTACAGCATCCCAGGAACCAGAAGATACAAGCCGGCTTTTCGCCCAGCAGATGGTAACCTGGGAAGGGAAAACTTACCGGAGAAACACCTATATGAAAGCGATTTTGTGTATGGGTGTGGATCGTACAGATACCATGACGGAGTCAAAAGAAGGCGGGCAGGCAGGACAGGCAGACAGTATGTTTTTGGCTGCTTGGGATACGGCCAGAAGACAGCTTAAGATTTTAATGATTCCCAGAGATACCATGACGTACTTAACGCCAGTCAGCTGGGATGGAACCATCCGAGAAGAAGAGTACGACCATATTACGCTGGCATTTTCTTATGGAGATGGGGCAAAAGGAAGCTGCGAAAATACGGTAAAAGAAGTTTCGGAATTGTTAAAAGCTCTTCCAATTGACCATTACATGGCAGCAGATGTATCTACAATCAACTTGCTGAACGATGCAGTCGGCGGAGTGACGGTAACGGTTCCGGCAGGAATGGAACAGGCAGATCCGGAATTTATTGCAGGAAATCAGATTACCTTAAAGGGAAATCAGGCAGAACGCTTTGTCCGCTACCGCGACACGACCCAGGATCACTCGGCTCTTTACCGGATTTTTCGGGGGCAGGAATATATGACCGGATTTTTCAAGTCCGTCCAGAATATGTCCAAAACAGACAGCCAGACGGTTCCCAGGCTGTTTGGGATGATAGAAGACTATATGATTACCGACATGGGAAAAGACCAGTATCTGGGAATTGCGGCGGATGCGCTGACAGGAGAGCTGACGTCCGAAGATTTTTACGTACTTCCAGGAAGCGCAGTGGTAACGGAAACCTATGACGAATACCATGCCGATGAAAAGGGAATGACAGAAGTTCTTCTAAATCTATTTTATAGGGAGAGCTAATCAGATGAGTCAGTAACAGTGCAAGCACTGATTATTGAAAATAAAGAAAAGGAGAGAAGCACTATGAAAAAGAAATGTGTAAAAGCAATGGCGTTAGCGCTGACACTGGCGATGATTCCAGTGATGGCTTACGGAGCAAGTTCAAGCCCTACCAATGACAGCTCCAGCAGCAGTTCTTCCGCATCCAATTCCGGAAGCACCAGCGTAGGCGGAGACGGTACCTCCGGTACTGCAGTTACAAAGCCGACCAGCCCCAGTATTGTAGTATCTTCAGACGGCCAGCAGATTTCCGTCGGCCAGTCCTCTAAGGACGCAGCCGGCGTAAACATGAGCCTGATGGTCAACACGACAACTACTGACGGCCAGACGGTTACCATGCAGAGCGGCGGCGGCGCGGTTATCGGTGATATGGTAGCAACCATTGCAGTAGGTAAAGCAGAGACTGCAGGACTTCCGACAGACATTGTCAATGCCATTGACAGCCTGAACAAAGGAACTGCTCCGGCACAGGTATTCCCAAACCAGGATCTGACCGGTTATCAGAAGCTGGGCAACACCCGTGCCATCGTTCTGACTTCCCAGACAACTGGAAAAAGCGATCCGGTTGCAACTGAGATTACGATGGTAGTAGACGGATTAAAGAGCGATACCCAGAGCGTTATCGCTATGTACTACGACAATGCAACCGGCCGCTGGGTACGTGTCAATGCAGCATTTAACGTCAAGACCAAGACCGTTACCTTTAAAGCGCCAGGTTCCTGTACCGTACAGTTCCTGTATAAATAATGGTCTGAATGAGAATAAAAGAGGGGCAGCCAAGCAGCTGCCCTTACTGAAAAGGCAAAAATGAATAATTATACAAAATATTGAATAGCACCGCCCTTAAAATGTATGAATCTTTGTATTTTGAATATTTATAAAACGAGAAACTAATGATACGACTTACTTCATTAGAAAAAGAGGGAGAGTAGTGAAAAATGTACAAGAAAAATTCAAGTGGCTGGCTAAAACATTTAGATTTTATAGTGCTAGATTTGTTATGTGTACAGCTTGCTTTTTATGTATCATATGTACTGCGTCACGGAGATTGGAATCCCTATGCAGTTCCGCTGTACCGCAATATGGCAATTTTTGCAGAACTTGCGGATCTTATCGTGATTTTTATTTTTGAGTCATATAAAAACGTCCTGAAAAGAGGATATTATAAAGAGTTTGCTTTATCTGTAAAACAGGCAGTTATGTTCGTATTGGTATGCAGTTTGTACTTGATTACTATCCAGGATGGGGATGATTATTCAAGAATTACACTGTTTATGACAAGTGGAATTTATGGAGTCCTTACTTATGTGGTACGAATTTTATGGAAACGCTATTTAGAAAGCAGAATGAAAAATGGTGGCGACAGTTCACTCATTATTGTTACGACAAGCAGTATTGCAGAAGAAATCGTAAAGAATGTAAAAGAGCATAATTATGAGATGCAGCAGATCAATGGTGTCATCATTGTAGATAAAGATATGGTTGGAGAAGTTATTGAAGATATTCCGGTCATTTCCGACGAAGAACACGCAGCAGAGATTTTACGTCAAATCTGGGTAGACGAGGTGTTTATCATTTTAGATGAAAAAGCGCCATATCCGAAAGAACTGATTGAACGGTGTTCTGAGATGGGACTTACTGTACACTTGGGCCTTACAAAAGTAACCAACAGCACCTTAGGAAAGCAGACGATTGGAAAAGTTGGAGGATATACAGTTCTAACAACAAGCATCAATGTTATGACAATGAAGCAGGCGTTCATGAAGAGAACGATTGATATCCTTGCCGGATTAGTGGGGTGTCTTGCAACTGGTATCATTTTTATCTTTATAGCTCCAGCAATTTACATTGCTTCGCCAGGGCCAATTTTCTTCTCTCAGGAACGAATCGGTCAAAATGGCAAAATATTCAAAATGTATAAATTCCGCAGTATGTATATGGATGCAGAGGAACGGAAAGCGGAATTGATGAAAGAAAACAAAATGAGCAGTAATCTGATGTTTAAGATGGACTTTGATCCCAGAATCATTGGAAATAAAATTCTTCCAGATGGAACAAAGAAGACCGGAATCGGTCAATTTATCCGTTCCACATCATTAGATGAATTTCCGCAGTTTTTCAATGTTTTAATTGGACAGATGTCGCTGATAGGCTTTCGTCCATGTCTGAAATCAGAATATGAAGAATATGATTTCCATCACCGCGCCAGAATTGCGATGAAGCCAGGTATTACAGGAATGTGGCAGGTAAGCGGCCGAAGCGATATTACGGACTTTGAGGAAGTAGTAAAACTTGATACGGAATATATCAGAAATTGGAGCATGGGGTTGGATTTTAAAATCTTGTTTAAGACGGTTGCTGCTGTTTTAAAAAGGGATGGCTCTATGTGATGAATAGCTGTTAGATAGAAGCTTGGAGATATATAATGAATGAGAAACTAAGGATTGCTATGTTTGGACAAAAGCGATTGTCCAGAGAAGGCGGAATAGAAATTGTTGTAAAAGAACTTGCCACGAGGATGGTACAAAATGGTCATGAAGTCACTTGCTATAATCGTTCAGGACATCATGTGAGTGGTAAGGAATTTGATGATACACAGGAACAAGAATATTTGGGAATCAGACAGAAATCTGTTCCAACGATTGAAAAGAAGGGATTGGCAGCGGTAAGTGCATCGTTTTTTGCCTCGTTATATTGTGCTTTTGGAAAATATGACGTAGTGCATATTCATGCAGAAGGACCAGCATTTTTTTGCTGGATTCCAAAGCTATTTGGTAAAAAAGTAATCGTTACGGTACATGGTATCGACTGGCAAAGAGAAAAATGGAAGTCTGGTTTCGGTTCTAAATTTATTCGTCAAGGTGAAAAAAATGCAGTGAAATATGCAGATGAAATCATTGTTTTAAGCAAAGGCGTTCAGACATATTTTGCTGATACGTATGGAAGAAAAACGAGGTTTATTCCAAATGGAGTAATTAGACCAGAAGTAAGAAAAGCAGAAATTATTACGGATAGATTTGGGCTGATAAAAGACTCTTATATTTTATTTCTTGGCAGATTGGTTCCTGAAAAAGGAATCAGATACTTGATTGAAGCATTTAAAGAAGTTAAAACAGATAAAAAACTTGTGATAGCAGGCGGCAGTTCTGATACAGATGAATTTGCAAATGAGTTAAAAGAACTTGCAAAAGATGATGAAAGAATCTTGTTCACTGGTTTTGTTCAAGGTCAGGAGTTAGAAGAACTGTATAGCAATGCCTACATATATGCACTTCCAAGTGATTTAGAAGGAATGCCTCTTAGTCTATTGGAAGCTATGAGTTATGGGAATTGCTGTTTAGTCTCAGATATTCCAGAGTGTACGGAGGTAATAGAGAATCAGGCTTTAGTCTTTAAAAAGTCTGATGTAAATAATTTGAAGGAAATATTACAAGAAGTGTGCATTCAACCAGAAATGGTAAGGCCATTAAAAAATCAAGCTGCTGATTTTATTTGTAATAAGTATAATTGGGATGATGTAGTGCAGGAGACGTTAGAGTTATATAGGAGTGAAATTAATGGTAAGAAAGGGAAACACTGTGTAAACCACAAGGATGTGACTGATAGGAGGACAAGGGTGTATGAGCAATAGTATTGAAAAACAAATTTCAAAGGGAATACAAATTATAGCTATCCTTATGATGGTCTTTCATCATACTTTTGGCTTCCCTGAAAGATATTTGAGTGGAATCTCTTACATAGGTTTAACTATTGGTTCTATTTGTGTTGAGCAATTTATTGGATCGATGTGCAAGATTTGTGTTTCTTTATTTGCTTTTGGAACTGGGTATGCATTGGCTCATAAGAATCTGACACTAAAATACATATGGAAAAAAATATGCTCTTTACTAGCGATTTATTGGTTTTCTTTAATCATTTTTGTAATTGCTAAATGCATCGACGGAAGTGTATATTCGATACAAGAAATTATCAAAAATGTATCTATGTATTCTTTCAGTATCAATAACAATGCATGGTATATTTCATTTTATATTTTAGCGCTACTGACACTTTTCTTTTTGCAGAAAGTAAATGCAAAATGATGGGTTTCATTGATATTCGTATTAGTATGTGTACCAGTTAATTTCTTAATTCAGCAAAACAATGTTACACTTCCATTCTCATTAAGTAATTATTTTATTTATATACCACTTGTACTATTTGGCTACTATTTCAACAATCCTGTGTTTAATAAACAGTATAATTTTTTGCATTCGGATAATAAAGGGCTTTTTTATCGAGCATCTTATTATTAGTAGTTTTAGGATTGAGAGTTGTTACAGGTAGTGACTTGTATGGTTTTCGCTTCATTTGGGTATACGGACCATTTATATATTTGTCTTTAGCGGCAATCATCAAGTATTTAGCACGATACAGAATAATAAATATTGTTATTTCAATCGGGGGGGGGTATACCACAGAAATATGGTTACTCCATGGGGTGTTTACTGCCCCGATACTATGGACACAAAAATTATGCTTTATGCCTAAGATATCAATATTGATTTTTGTTTGGGAAATTATTTTAACAGTTCTAATTGCCCTATTCTATAAACGGGTTTCTAAATATATCTGGATAAAATGACTAATAGTGATTGGTCATTCGGTAAAATCGAGTTAACTTTGGAAGAGATAGATTTATAGGATACAGTTATGCACCAATCATTGATGGTTTAACAGATGACCGATAACAGATAATAATGCGAGGTTTCTGCTATGTAGTATTGTCACTTACCTATGCGTGTTCTGCAATGTGTCAACTTTATAGGTAAATAGTGTTGAAAGAAAGATAAATTAGAAAAGTGAAAGGCAACTAGAATATTTTATGGCACACTGGGGCCTTTTACAGAAAGACGGGTTATAATAATGATTCGAGTATTACAGTGCGTAAATGATATGCATCGTGCTGGATTGGAAACGATGCTGATGAACTATTATAGAAACATAGATCGGACTAAAATACAATTTGATTTTTTGACACATCGACCATATAAAAGTGATTATGATGATGAGATAATCAGTCTTGGAGGGAAGATATATTATGCACCAAGACTGTATCCGCAAAATTATCCGAAATATTTTAAATGGATGGAACAATTTTTCAGAGAACATCCAGAATACAAAATTGTTCATTCACATATTGATGCAATGAGTTATTTGCCATTAAAAGCTGCAAAAAAAGCTGGGATTCCGGTGCGAATAGCACATAGTCATAATACATCTATTGATAAAGATTTTAAGTATTTTTTAAAACAGTATTTTAGAGCTAGAATTAATTCAGTTACAACTGATTTCTGCGCTTGTGGTAAGGAAGCAGGAAAATTTTTATTTGGAGATGTAGATTATACAATTATACCAAATGCAATAGACGCATCAAGCTTTCTATACAACCCTACAATAAGGGAGCGTAAACGTTTAGAATTACAGATTAAAAATGAATTTGTGATTGGACATGTTGGGAGGTTTTCATACCAAAAAAATCATAATTTGTTGATTAAAATTTTCAATCAGTATATGTATGTTAATCCTAATGCAATATTATTGTTGGTCGGTGTAGGAGAAAAGGAAAAAGAAATAAGAAAACAGGTAGCAGAGTTAGGGTTAAATGAAAAAATTCGATTTTTGGGTAATAGAGAGGATGTAAATGAATTATATCAGGCAATGGATATATTTTTAATGCCTTCTTTTTTTGAGGGTGTCCCTGTTGTTGGAGTTGAAGCTCAATTTGCAGACTTGCCTTGTATTTTTTCAGATAAGGTACCAAGAGAAGTGAAGTTCTGTGAAAAAACAGAATTTGTTGATTTAAAAGCACCGATAGAGAGATGGATTGAAGTGATTGAAAAAAACAGAAAAATAGATAGAAAATCAGTTGCAGATGAATTAGAAAAAAGTATGTACAATATTAAGCAAGCACATTTGTTTTTAGAACAATATTATTTGAAGATGATGTGTAGAGAGGAAATATAATTATGGCAGGACATAAGAGTATAAAGCGTATTATACATCGTTGCATGGAAGAAATTGATGCAACTAGACGTATTGCTAAAGTGACTTCATGGAAAGAAGGATTAGAGACCTTTCGTGCCAAAATAGATATTCAAATCATGAATCATAATGGGTATTATGAAAATGAAGCTAGAAAAAGACATTTGTTAAAAAAGCATGAAATTATGATACGATATTATGAGAAAACTTTTGGTGATTTTTTAAATACATATGATTATAATCATGGAAATATAGAATTGCCAAAATCGGAATATTCAGATTGTATTTGGATTTGTTGGTGGCAAGGGTTGGAGCAAGCACCTGAATTAGTAAAGACTTGTGTAGAGTCAATTAAGAAAAATGCAGGGAATCATAGAGTTATCGTATTAACAGAGGATAATTACAAAAATTATGTAGATATTCCAGCATGGGTAGAAGAAAAGAAGAACAAAGGGATTATAACTAAAACCAATTATTCGGATTTGCTACGCTTATCGTTATTAGCAAAACATGGAGGTATGTGGCTCGACTCCACGTTTCTGTGCATACAACCAATTCTCGGTATGTATTTTAAAGAACCATTGTGGTCAATCAAAAGACCAGATTATTTTCATGCATCTGTAGCATCAGGGTATTTCGCAGGATATTCTTTGTGCTGTAATGAAGACAATAGATATATTTTTAAAACAGTGCGTGATTTTTTTCTCAATTATTGGAAAAATAATGATACTATGGTGGATTATTTAATGGTAGATTATATGATAGTATTGGCTCAGCAACATGACAAAAGAATTGCAGAAGCATTCAGAAACATTAAATCAAATAATCCGAATTGTGATGAATTATATAAAGTAATGAGTCAACCGTTTGATAAGGAAAAATGGGAAAGTATGAGAAAAGACACATGTTTATTTAAACTGAGTTGGAAATATCAGTATCCAGTAGAAAAAAATGGAAAAAAAACATTTTATGGGGAATTATTAGAAAGAGGGGTATAAAGAAATTATGTTACCTAAAGTTAGTGTAGTTGTTCCAATATATAATGTTGAAAAATATTTAAAACAGTGTGTAGATAGTTTATTAAATCAAACATTAAAGGATATAGAAATTATATTAGTTGATGATGGAGCAAAAGATAGTTCGGGAAAAATAGCGGATGAATATAAAAATAAATTTACAAATGTTAAGGTCATTCATCAAGCGAATGAAGGATTAGGACCAGCAAGAAATACGGGAATAGAAAATGCAACAGGTGAATATATAGCATTTGTTGATGGAGATGATTGGGTGCAGTCTAATATGTATGAAAAGTTGTATGTCGCTGCTCAAAAAAGTAATTCAGACATTGTTGTAAGTGGTCATTGTGACTATAAAAATGGAGTTCCTGTTGTTACAAAAAAACATCCTCTAGCTGGTAAAACATTTAATTCAGAAAAGGATATAAAGAAGATAAGAAAAAATTTATTTGGGCATTATCCAGGAGAAAATACTGTAGAAGCTTTTCCTATGTCTGTTTGTATGTCTTTATATAAAAGAGAAATAATAGATAACTTCCATTTAAGGTTTAGAAATATTTTGTCAGAAGATACAATATTTAATATTAATGCATATAATTATGCAAAAATGATAACTTTTGTTTCATATACAGATTATTGTTATAGAAAAGAAGAACAGGATTCTATTACAAAAAGTTTATCCTCAGATAAACGGGTACAGTTTAAGGAATTTTTAATGACATTAAGAGATTTAGCATTGAAAGAGAATGATCTAGAATGTCAAATTAGAGCAAAGCGTATGGCAATTGATTATTGCAGATTTTATGTTGGGATAGTAGAAGGTGCAAATTTAACGAATAAGAAAAAAAAGAAATATATAAGTGAATTTGCGGAAGATAAAGAGTTGATTCAATGTTGGAAAGGGTATCCAATATCGACCCTTCCTCTACAACAAAAACTTTTCTATATACTGATGGAACATAAATTTTATGCAGCTACGCTTTTAATGACTAGAATACGAATGGCCTTAAAAAATAGTGAATTGAGAACGCTAAGATGTGATTTGAAAATTGGATGTATGAATAAATGAAGAGGTAAGTATGGTAATTAAAATTAGAAAAAGATCACAGAATAAAATATTAATTTGGATTCTTTTTGCAGGAACATTTTTTCTTGCACCAATAATACAATTTCTACATTTTCCTAATTTTACAAAATACCTATTAGATATAACATTGGGATTATTATTGATAACGATGCTTTTTAAAAAGAAAAAACAAATTAGTAAGGAATCGGACTTTTTGAAAAAATTTATAGTTACATTTTTCTTCTTGACAATGATTGTTTACTTGTTTAATTATCAGTCTTTTTTGTATTATTTGTGGTCATTTAGAAATAATTTTAGAGGATATATTATATTTGTAGCAGCTATTTATTATTTTGATAAAAATGATATTAGTGATATTTTTAAATTCTTAAATGTGATGTTTTATATAAATACTATAATAATGCTTATACAATTTGTAGTTTTGGGATATAAGCAAGATAATCTTGGTGGAATATTTGGTGTTGAAACAGGATGTAATGCATATATTAATATGTTTTTTTGTATTATCCTTGTTATAGATTATGTTGGATATTTTCAGAGAAAAGAGAAATTAACAACTTTTATATTTAAGGCATGTGTGCTTTTAATTTTATCAGGAATGGCTGAACTAAAATTCTTTTATATCGAGTTTGTTGCTTTGATGGTAATTGGTTTTTTTGTGGTAAAAGGGCAAGTAAAAAAGTTTTTAATATGTATTGGGGGACTTGCTGTTTTGGGGATAGGATTAAACACCATTCGTTCGGTATTTCCTAATATAGAAATGGGAGTCACGCAGCTAATTGAATATGCGATGAGTACTAAGGGATACACATCTAAAGGGGATTTGAATAGATTATTCTTTTTTTCACAAGTTAATGAGCTGTTTTTAACTACTCCATTACGTAGAATTTTTGGATTAGGAATGGGAAATTGTGATTATGCGGCAGGGATTCCTTTTTTAACTTCACCATTTGCAACAATGTATCAAGACAGATTGCATTATGGTTGGATGTCAACTTCATTTATGTATCTAGAAGCAGGATATTTTGGTTTGTTTTTTTTATTTGGTTTTTTTGCTATTATATCTATTTTATGCTATATAAGAAGTAAAACAGAAGTTGATTTAAAAAGTAAATATTATTATGAAATAGGTTTTCTGATAGGCATAGTTGCAATCATGAATGGTATGTATAACATATCTTTAAGGATTGAGTCATGCTATATTATATATTTAGTGCTTGCAATTCCGTTTATATATAAGAACTGTAATGAATAAATAAAACGAAAGGTTAGAAGTGATGATTAAAGAACTGATTAGAAGTATAGTATATGGAAATAAGGCAACGTCAGAACGTTATATCCATTATCTAAAATCGTTGGGGTGTATGATAGGAGAGAGATGTACAATTTTCTCGCCAACAAAAACGACAATTGATATTACCCGCCCATGGCTTATTGAAATCGGTAATGACGTTCAAATTACAGAAGGCGTTACAATTTTGACTCATGGATATGATTGGTCAGTTTTAAAAGGAGTGTATGGAGAAGTCCTTGGATCATCGGGGAGGGTCAAAATAGGAAACAATGTCTTTATAGGGATGAAGTCTACAATACTAAAGGGTGTGCATATAGGAAATAATGTGATTATAGGAGCAAATAGTTTAATAAATAAGGATGTACCAGATAATTGTGTTGTTGCAGGAAATCCAGCAAAAGTAATTACGACAATAGATGCATATTATCAAAAAAGAAAAGAAAAACAGTATGAAGAAGCTGCAGAACTTGTGAAATTATATAGAGAACGCTATGGGAAGAATCCTGATGAAAAAGCGTTGCATGAGTTCTTTTGGCTATTTACTAATGGAGATGATACTTTGCCAGAATGTTGGAAACATATGCAAAGTCTAGTAGGAAACCGGAAGCAAACAGATGAAGTATTTGTAAAGAATGAAAAAATGTTTAATAATATGAAAGAGTTTTTAAATAGTGTAAAATAGGAGTTGATATCTTGAAAAAAGTTTGTATATTATCCATGCAAAAAGTTCCAAATTTTGGTTCCTTATTGCAGAGTTATTCTTTAAAAAAAATGCTAGAATGTATGGGAGCAGAAGTACATTTTATAGATATTGAAAAAAATAGAGAAGATGATAAGGTAGTTGGGGAGAGGTTGCAATTTGGCAAGGAGTTCGAGAAAAATAGTGGGATTTTGTCTAAATTGAAAAAAATTGATAGATATACATTCAATCGCATTAAGATTCGGAAAATTGCCAATGAGCAAGACTGGTATTTTGAAGATTTTAGAAAAAATGTATTATGTATAGAAGATGAAGATAATGAAGAAAACTATGACTTATGTGTAATTGGCAGTGATGAAGTTTTTAATTGCATGACACCATCTGCTTGGGGATTTACCAGCCAATTATTTGGGAATGTAAAACAGGCTGCTGATGTAATAACTTATGCAGCATCTTGTGGAGCTACAAAATATAATCAACTGAATCCAGAGATGATTAAAATTATAAAAAATGCGTTTGAAAGAGTTTCAGGCTTTTCTGCAAGAGATATGAATACAAAAGATTTTATTGAACAGCTCACTTCAGCTCCAGTTGAAAGTCATTTGGATCCAGTATGGGTAGGAGATTTTCAAGAAGAACTTGAACGAACAAGTATTACGATAGAACTACCAAAAAAATATTGTATCATTTATTCTTACTATAATAGAATACATGATAAAAAAGAGATTGAAGATATTTTGCATTTTTGTAAGGAAAAGAAATTAGAACCCATTGCTCTTGGAGCACCGCAAATGTGGTTAAAGAATTATGTAGCAGTTTCTCCTTTTGAGATGTTGAAGATTTTTCAAAATGCGGATTTTATTATAACAGATACCTTTCATGGGACGATTTTTTCGGAAAAGTTTAATGGTCATTTTGCTGTATTGTATCGGGATAGCAATAAAAATAAATTAAGTGACTTGGTAAAGAAAATAGGTGCAGAAAATCATGTGATTACGGATTTTAGCAAACTTGACGTGGTATATAAAGAGTATCAGGAACGCACAAGTGTATTAAAGTCAGTACAGAAACAACGTGGAATTAGTATGAATTATTTAAAGAGATACATTGAGAGATAGCTATGAAAGATAACAAAATAAAAGTTTTTTTGCTTGGAAGTTATAGAAATAATGCAGGCCCTGATAATGTAAATAGATGTTTGATTGAAAATAGCCCTTATGATTTTTTATATATAAAGAAGACAGGGAGAATTGCTAAAAGAGTAGAAATCTTACGAAAAATAGTGAGTAGTAATGTTGTTGTTTTTAGTGGATTTGGAAAAAATAAGTTTTGGTTATCCTTAAGTAAAGTTTTACATAAAAAAACAATCTATTTGATGCATGGTTGTGCGACTTATGAAACAAAAATAAATAAATTGAATGTTAAAAAGAAAATATTAGATTTTGAAAAAGAATTTTTGGAATCAGTAGATTTAGTCCTTCCAGTATCAGAACAATATAAAAACTGGGTAATACAACAATTTCCTAATGTAGAAAAGAAAATATATTTTCTTAACTCAGGAATTATCAGGGGGGGGGCAAAACTATGTTATAGATAGAGCTAATAAAGAAAACGATGAAAAAATTCGTATTATCGTAGCAGGTGGAGACCGGATACAAAAGAATAACATTGAGGTATGTAAAGCTGTAGAATTATTATCTAGAAGAATAAATAGAGAGATAGAACTGCAGATATGTGGAAGAAAATATTATAATAATGATGTGTTCTCAGAATATTCACATACTACTTATTTAGGTATGTTACCCAATAAGCAATTTATGGAGAAATTAGGAAATGCTAATATATTTGTTTTAAACAGCGAAGTGGAGTCATTTGGTCTTTCAGCAGTAGATGCGTTAACAGCAGGATGTAATATATTGATTAGTAAGAATTCTGGAATTAGGTCAATTCTATCGCTGACAGAAGATGATATTATCTTTGATACACATAATCCTTTAGAAATTGCTGATAAGATAGAGAAACTTATTTCAAAAAATAATGGAATAAGAATTTTAGATTCTATTGATTTTGAACATTACTCTTGGAGAAGTGTTGCAGAACGATTATATAAGATATGTGAAGCTGTGTGTAATGGTGGAAATTATAATCTTATACGATAAGAGCGGAGGAAAGAGATGTTATCAGAATTAATGAATCGATATAAGAATATGTCAGTAGGTGTAAAAGCCTCTCTTTGGTTTATGGGATGTAATATTTTGCAAAAAGGAATTTCTTTTATCACAGTTCCTATATTCACTAGGATACTGACTGTAAACGATTATGGACTTTATTCTTTGTTTTGTTCATGGGAAAGTGTATTGGCTATCTTTGTTACATTAAATCTAAGTTACCAGGTGTTTAATAACGGAATGGTAAAATATTCTCATGATAAAGATGGGTATACAACATCAATGGTTGGCTTGACTTTGGCACTCGCAGCTTTTTGGGGAGTGATTTTAGTTTTCCTTCACAAAGTGTTTGCTAACATAATCGGATTAGATGTAAGATATCTAGTTCTTATGTTGTTGGATATGGTTTTTATGGCAATTTCTGGATTGTGGATTGTACGACAAAGATACGATTTTCAGTATAGAGCATTGAGCTTTGTAACAATTTTTTCAACAATCATTAATCCAATTCTGGGAATAATTTTAGTATATAATATGAACGATAAACCTTTTGCGAGGTGTTTATCCATTGTAATTACTAACGGAATTGTGGTACTCATTACATATGCTTGGATTTTGAAAAAAAATAGAAAGCATATAAGATTAGATTATTGGAAATATGCTTTAAAGCTAGATTTTCCGCTAATACCTCATTATTTATCCATGGTTTTATTGAATAACTGCGATAGGATTATGATTGGAAAAATTTGTGGTAATATGTACGCAGCATTTTACAGTATTGCTCATAATGCATCTATGGTAATGAACATAATTATCACAAGTATCAACTCGTCATTTAATCCATGGCTATATCAGAAATTAAGTGAAAAAGACTATGGAAAAATAAAAGAAATATCCAGGTACCTATTGATTGTTGTGGCAGGAGTTTCTATAATACCGATTATTTTTGCTCCAGAAATTATAGCAATATTGGGTTCTGATGAATATTCCAGTGCAGTATCGATAATGCCGATTTTTTCTTGTTGTGTTTTCTTGATTTATGTTTATACATTATTTTCAAATGTAGAAATGTTCTTTGAGAAACCTAAATACACAATGTATGGATCGGTTAGTGCAACAGTAATAAACATATTATTGAATTACTTTTTTATAAAAAGAATCGGATATCAGGCGGCTGCATATACTACATTACTTTGTTATATATTACTTTCTGTTTTTCACTATTGTAGTATGAGGTATATTTGTAAAACAGAAAATATAAATCAACAAATCTATGACATAAGACTTATTGTGGCATTGTTTTTGATGATAATAATGTGTGCAGTCGTTATTAGCTTCTTGTTTAAATATATATTAATTCGATTTTTTATTCTAGTAATGATTGCACTAATTGCTGTAAAGAAAAAGGAGGTTATCACAAGAGCATTTCGTAAACCAGATTAAATTGTGAGGTAAGAAAATGGTTAGCGAAAGCAGAGGAAAGTACTTATTTAAGAATACATTTATTTTTACGATTGGAAGCATAGCGACAAAACTTATAACGTTTATTTTGGTTCCAATTTACACGCATATTTTGACAACACAAGAATACGGTGTTGTAGATTTGATTTCAACAATTAGTATGGTGTTAGCACCAGTAATAATTTTAAATATAAGTGAAAGTGTTATGCGTTTTTCTCTGGATAAGGATGCTGACCATAATCAGATAATGAGCTCAGGAATAGTGATCCTCATAATGGCAGTGGTAGGAGGAATATTTATTATTCCTATTATAAAACTTTTTGAAAATCTTAGAGAATATTCTTACTATTTGTATTTTTACACAATATCTAGTGCCAGCACACAATTGTTTTTATGTTATTTACGAGGAAAAGAAGAATTGATGCAATATACCTGTGGAAATATCATAAATACATTTAGCGTTGCAATTTTTAATATCCTGTTTTTGGTTATATTAAAAAAAGGGATAGAAGGATATTTGATAGCGTATATAATTGCGAATACAGTAACGACAGTATATGCATTTTTTGTAGGAAACGTATTAGGTGTCATTAAGAACTTTAAAATAGATAAGGGATTAACAGTGGCAATGTTAAAATATTCTCTGGTGTTAGTTCCGAATGTATTTATGTGGTGGATTATGAACTCTGCCGATCGTATTGTGATTACTGCGGTTATTGGTGTTGCAGCAAATGGTATTTTCGCAATTGCTTATAAAATTCCATCTTTGATGTCAACTGTAGCTGGGATTTTTAACCAAGCATGGTCTTACTCGGCAATTCGTGAAGATGAAAGTGAAGATAAGGAAAGTTATACAAACAATGTGTATAAAGGATTTTTTATGGTTATTTCTTTATCGGCACTTGGGATGCTGATGATTCTCAAACCATTTATGTATGTATATGTTAATGAAGCTTATTATAGTGCATGGAGATATGCGCCATATTTGATAATAGGGTTTGTATTTCAGGCACTTGCTTCGTTTCTTTCTACACCTTATACAGTAAATAAAGATAGCAAAGGATTTTTGTTTTCGGCTACATTTGGAGCGATAGTTAACATTGCATTAAATTTTTTGTTGGTTTTTAGATGGGGACTTACAGGCGTTGCAATAGCAACGAGTGTAAGCTATATAGCAGTGTTTTTTTACCGAGTTAAAGATACAAAAAAATATGTGCAAATGGATGTTTTTAATAAAAGGTATCTATTAATAATGATAATTTTATTTATACAAGCTATGGTAGTATATAGTGAAAGTAATCTTTCTTATATGTTGTTAATGATGTTTTTCCTATTAGGAATAATTTTACAGCATGAAACATGGTATCCACTGTATGCGCAATTTAAAAGCAAAGTAATGCATAGAAAGTGAAAATATTACGAGGGATGGTACAGATGCGGAGATTAGTATGTGAAGAAAATATGTGTACAGGCTGTAAGGCGTGTATTGACAAATGTGTAAAGGATGCTATATCAATTAAAGATGATCTTGATTCATTTAATGCAGTTATTGATGAAAGTAAATGTATAGATTGTGGAGCCTGCCATAAAGTATGTCCCAATAATACACCAGTTGAATTAAAGAAACAGTTATCATGGCATCAAGGGTGGGCGAATGAAAAGGAGGAAAGAGAAAAAAGTTCCTCTGGTGGATTTGCAACAGTGCTTTCGAAAGAATTTATTAGACAGAACGGAGTTGTTTGCAGTTGTGCTTTTTCAAATGGAGATTTTATGTTTGAAATAGCTGAATCAGAAGAAGCAGTAGAAAAGTTTCGTGGTTCTAAATATGTAAAGAGTAATCCTGAAGGAATTTATAAAAAAATAAACGAATTGTTGAGAACACAGAAAAAAGTGCTTTTTATTGGATTACCATGTCAAGTGGCAGCAGTAAAAAATTTCGTTGGAAAAAAGAATGAGCAGAATTTATATACCGTAGATTTAATTTGTCATGGTACACCGTCTGTTAAAATACTTGAAAATTACCTGAGTCAATATAAAGTGAATTTGAGAAAAATTAAGGATATTTCTTTTCGGACAAAGAATTCGTTTATGTTAAAAAACAATGAGAGGCCAATTATTGATTCACGAATTCAAGATAGATATACAATGACATTTTTATCTTCACTAAATTATACTGAGAACTGTTATTCGTGTAAGTATGCAACAGATAAGCGTGTTGGCGATATTACAATTGGTGATTCCTGGGGAAGTGGATTAACGGAAGAGATTGAAAAAGGAATTTCTCTTATTATGTGTCAGACTGAAAAAGGAAAAGAATTATTAAAATTGATACCTTTTCATTTTGAAAAAGTAAATATTGATGAGGCATTAAAAAATAATCATCAATTAAGACATCCGGCAATAGCACCAGAAAAAAGAAAAGAGTTTTTTGAGGGAATAAAAAAGGGAAAAAAATACGATGCAGTTGTAGCAAAAATTTATCCAAAGGCTTGTTTAAAACAAAGAATCAAGAAAATTTTGTATTCTTTTCGGGGGGGGGCAGTATGAGATTTACCGTTTAACGGTCTGGAAGTAATAGTATGAGAATGAATTTAATAGAAACAATACAACAAATACTAAATAACATAATTCGTAGCGTGTTAGCAGCACTGTATCAATCATTCTGGGCGGCCCTGTTGTTAGCTGGAGTTTCAATATTTGAGAACTGTGATATGGAAGAGTCTAAAGGTAGTGGGGCATTTGTATTGACAATCGAATTTGTTCAAGTACTATTTCACTTGGGTACATTTCAACTATCAGATTTGTTTTATAATACTCTTGGTGGAATGATTTACTATAGTTTTTTCAAAAAAAAAATTAAATACATAGTTCATTCAATAGCAAAATATTTGCTTGGTATGTATTTAATATCTTAGAAATATAATAATGCAAAGGAATATGATAAATATGAAAACAACATTACTTATTATGGCAGCCGGAATCGGCAGCCGATTTGGAACAGGAATCAAACAATTAGAGCCAGTCGATGATGCTGGCCATATTATCATGGATTATTCGATTCATGATGCGATTGAAGCTGGTTTCAACCATGTGGTATTTATCATCCGCAGGGATATCGAGAAAGAGTTCAAAGAGGTGATTGGCGACCGCATTACATCTATCTGTAACTCTTATGGTGTAGCAGTGGACTATGCTTTCCAGGATATCAACGATATCCCTGGCATTTTGCCAGAAGGCCGAACGAAACCGTGGGGAACAGGTCAGGCCGTACTTGCAGCAAAAAAGGTTATTGACACTCCATTTATTGTAATCAATGCAGATGATTATTATGGTAAGGAAGGCTTTAAAGCTATCCATGAGTATCTGATAAATGGCGGAAAGTCGTGTATGGCGGGCTTTGTTCTGAAGAATACGCTGTCTGACAATGGTGGCGTTACTCGTGGAATCTGCAAGATGGACGCAGAGAATAATCTGACCGAAGTTGTAGAGACTAAAAATATTGTAAAGTGCGGGAGCGGAGCAGAAGCAGATGGACAGACCATTGATGCTGAAACTCTCGTTTCCATGAATATGTGGGGATTGACACCCGATTTTTTAGAAGTGTTGGAGAACGGATTTGAGGAGTTTTTTGAAAAAGACGTGAAACAGAATCCAACAACGGCAGAGTATCTGATTCCGGTAGTGATTGGCCAGTTGTTGAACCAGGGTAAAATATCCGTGAAGGTGCTAAAAAGTAATGACACTTGGTATGGCATGACATATAAGGAAGATGTTGCATCTGTGAAGCTCAGCTTCAAAAAAATGCTGGAGAACGGCGCATATAAGGCTGACTTATTTAGTGACCTTAAATGACCAGTAGCCGGAGATGGTTAAAGCAACTAAAAAGAGACTCAAGAATAGCTTCCCAACTATATACCCCTTTTTCTTTCCAGTCTCAATTTTCAGCAAGTTCGTTCGGAACACTTTTGAATAAGAAGCCATTTAATGGTCTGGAAGTAATAGTATGAGGATGAATTTGATGGAAACAATACAACAAGTACTAAATAGTATAATTCGCAATGTATTAACAGCGCTGTATCAGCCATTCTGGGCAGCTCTGTTGTTAGCCGGAGTTTCGATGTTTGCATTTCTATATGCAAAGGAACATGACTGGAAGAACGACAATTTTCTTCCGCAGATGATACGCGTCTGGTATAATGAGTTTCGCAGTTCATCAACTTTTCGCAGGACATTTTTATTAGTATTTTATACAACCATGATCTTATTTCGGACGGTATTAAACCGGCAGATTTGGTTTGATCCGTTAGGAAAAATTATGGGAGGATGGGGACTGTATGATGAAAATGGAACTCTTACTACGGAATCGATAGAAAATTTTATGTTATTTGTGCCATTTACGATCTTGCTCTTCTGGGCATTCAGAGAGCAGATTTTCAGAAAAGAACCGTATTTGAAAGCTGTGATATGGAAGAGCCTAAAGATAGTGGGAACATTTGCGCTGACAATCGAATTTGTTCAGGTACTATTTCATTTGGGTACATTCCAACTATCAGATTTGTTTTATAATACCCTTGGCGGAATGTTTGGCGGAATGATTTATTATAGTTTTTATGTTCTAAAAAGACGTTTGCTGCAGATGTAAAATCAATGGCTCTTTCAGCAAAACTATGTTATAATTCCTTCATAGGATTCCTCTGTGGAACTGGAGGAAATATGAAGAAACGAAAAACACTGCAGGACTTGACAATTAAGGATAACTTTCTGTTTGGCGCAGTAATGCACGTAGAGGAAAACTGCAAGGGATTTCTGGAACTGGTACTGGGGTTTCCCATCGCCCACGTAGTAGTGAGCAAAGAGAGAAGTATGATTTATCATCCGGAATATAAAGGTGTACGCCTGGACATTTATGCGGAAGATGAAAACCATACCCACTACAATGTGGAGATGCAGATGCGCAGAAAGAAGGCTCTTGGAAAGCGAAGCCGCTATTATCACAGCCAGATTGTAATGGAAGCCCTGGAAAGCGGAGAAGAGTATGAAACCATTCCGGATACCTTCGTAATTTTTGTATGTGATTTTGATCCGTTTGGAAAAGAACTTTACTGCTACACGTTTCAAAATGAATGCAAAGAAGACAGAGACGTGAAACTGGAAGACGGCTGCTGCACCATCTTCTTAAGCACCCAGGGAAAGAAGGAAGAACTGGTTTCGCCGGATCTTGTCAGGTTCTTAAAGTTTGTGACGGCTGACCTGGAGGAAAGCGAGAAGGATTTTGGAAATGAACTGGTAGAAAGGTTCCAGAAGACCATTCGCGAAATCAAGGCCGATCGGGAAATGGGAGGACGCTATATGATTTTCGAAGAGATGCTGCGGGAGGAAAAGCAAGAAGGAAAGCTGGAAGGAAAGATAGAGGGAGCTATAGAAGCAACACAAGAAGCTGTTTTGGAGCTTCTGGAAGATTTGGGAGAGATTCCAAGAGAGCTGCAGGAGAAAATCGAGAATCAGGAAGATCTTGGAAAACTTAAGGTTCTGCACAAGATGGCAGCCAGAGCAGACTCTATAGGTGCATTTGAGAAGGAAGCAGAAGCGTATCTTTGTTCCGAAGAAGCAAAATAATTAGAACCACTTATTTTCGGCAATGGTTCACATTGTCAGAAACGATTCTATCCCAATGCCATCTGCGGCATTGGGACTTATCAGAACTCTTAAACAGAGTGTCTTACTAATTCGGTAATTTATCAATTATAATATTTAAACAGAGGAATTCTAGTATTTAGCAATTGTTTTAAGCCTGTATAAAAAGTGCTCATCATGCATATGTTCTAAGAGGGCATCTATGGACAAAAGTGGTTCATAAATATTCGCTTTGTTACAAATACTAAGAAAATACAGGAAAGGGGAATGCGTTATGATAACTTTATTGGTAACTGCTGGAGTATTATTGTTTATGGCAGTGAATTTTGTATTGTACTGCTGCTTAAAAGAGGCAGCAAAAGCAGATCAGATATATGAAAGATTAAATGAAATAAGGGAATGGGAAGGAAAAGATGAATAGATAAGCATAGGACACCTGCTGCAATTGTATGAATCGGAATTACTTTCCTGTTTGGCAAAACTGTGTTATAATTCTCTTATAAAGACCATTCGCGAGAACAAAGCCGATCGGGAAATGGGCGAACTCTATAGGTGCCTTTGAGCGGGAAGCAGAAGCCTACCTTTGCTCCGAAGAAGCAAAATAATCAGAACTACCTGCTTTCGACAATGGAGCGGCATTGGAGGCTTTGCATTGGAAGAAATACCGCTTGTTTTTTCGGGCATTTCTGAATATAATATAGCTTGGACAATGCTGCTGAAAGAAAATTTGCTGAACTGCATTTTGTCATTGCTAAATTGTTTTTGTAAATATTTGAAAAAACATAGAAATAATTAATGATTAATAGAAGGTTTTAGAACTATTTTTAGAGGCTTTTTACAAAAATATGAAAAAGATAAAAATTTATTAATTAACTCTTTCATATTTAAGGAATTGTTGATATAATAACTATGCATATCTTGCGCCTCTGAGTGTTTTGTTTCGCAACTTACACTCGGGGGCATTCTTATTATTATGAATAAAAAAGATGGAATACAAAGGAGAGTATAATGAAACGTTTACTGATACTTGGGGCTGGGGGATTTGGCCAGATGGTAAAAGAGACTGCGCTGCTGCTGGGGTATGAAGAAGTAGTGTTTTTGGATGATGCGGAAAAACGCGCGGATGTTGTTGGAAAATGCTGCGATTATGTGATTAAGCATACAGAGTATCCTATGGCGGTGGCGGCGTTTGGAAACAACCGTACCCGTCTGTACTGGACAGATAAGCTTATAGAAGAAGGATATCAGGTGCCGGCGATTATCCATCCGTCGGCAATTATCAGTCCGAGCGCGGTAATCGGACAGGGATGCTTTGTAATGCAGAGAGCAGTTGTAAATACCCATACCCGTATTGAACGGGCGGCGCTGATTAACAGCGGAGCAGTTGTGGATCATGATTCTGTAGTAGGCTGCGGCGCTCATGTGTGTCTTGGAAGCATTGTAAAGGCTAACTGCACCATTGAGCCAGGGAAAAAGGTAGAGGCTGGAGAAGTTGTGTTCTCGACGAGAAGAAAGATTGAAGGGGCGGACAGCCGTTCTCTGGAAGACGCGGTATATGCATTTGGATTTGGTCCCCGATGCAGTTATGTAAAGCCTTTTGGAGAGGGACATATTAATGAAACCTATGCGGTCTATATGCCGGATGAAAACGGAGTGGATCAGCCTCTTTATGTGCTTCAGAGAATTAATATTCATGTATTTAAGAATCCAGAGCAGGTTATGGAGAATATTTTTGGCGTAACCGAATATCTTCGCGACGTGATCCGTCGGGAAGACGGAGATTTGGACAGAGAGACGCTGTCTTACATTAAAACCAAGAGCGGGGAGCCTTATTTTGAGGATGATGAAGGTCAGCCGTGGCGCTGTTTAAATTATGTGTCTAATTCTGTCTGCTACCAGCTTGTAGAGAATCCGGATCAGTTTTACCAGTCGGCAAGAAGTTTTGGACATTTCTTAAAGCAGCTTGGGGAGTATCCGGCAGACAGCCTCTATGAGACCATTCCCCAGTTCCATGATACGGTAAAACGGTTCCTGGATTTTGAATCTGCAGTGAAAAAGGATGTGAAAAACAGGGGGCGTCTCTGTCGTCCTGAGATTGAGTTTGCGCTTGCCAGAAAGGATGACTGCAGTGTACTGATGGATCAGCTGCATGAGGGAATCCTGCCTCTTCGGGTTACCCACAATGATACAAAGCTCAATAATATTTTATTTGATGCCGATACAGGAAAAGGTCTCTGCATTATTGATTTAGATACCATTATGCCAGGACTTGCAGCCAATGATTTCGGAGATTCCATCCGTTTTGGCGCTTCTACTGCAGAAGAGGATGAACCAGATCTGGACAAAGTTCATTTTGATATTCATTTATACGAACTTTATGTAAAAGGCTATATGGAAATGGCAAAAGACGTACTGACTCCGGCTGAGATGGCAAGTCTTCCGTGGGGTGCGCGTCTGATGACGTTTGAATGCGGCATCCGGTTTTTGATGGACTTTTTGCAGGGAGATATTTATTTTAAAACCGCGTATCCGGAGCACAACCTGGTACGTGCCAGAACCCAGTTCCGGCTTGTAAAAGAAATGGAAGAACAGTTTGAAACTATGTGCGAAATCGTAAGCAGATACGAATGACAGAAGGGCGTTCCCAATCATCTTGCATGGTGATAGTTGGGGAACGCTCTTTTTGACTCTTTTCAGGAAAATAAGGATAAGCATTCAAAATGGCTGGATTTCTTGACAAACATCCGATTTCGGACTATAATAGACGGCAGAAAACATCCGATTTCGGACTAATGGGAGGCGCGATGTGAGGGGACATCCTATGGAAAAGATTCTTCGGGAATACAATCAGATTTTTAAGGAAAACAATGATTTATACCGAGAGGTAACAAAATCATTTGGACTGCCGGATACGGCGTTCTGGATTTTATATGCGCTGCAAGACAGCGGGGGAATGGCAGCCCAGCGGGAGGTCTGCAGACTGCTGTATGAACCGAAACAGACGATAAATTCTGCACTGAAAAAGCTGGAGTCAGAAGGGATTATTGAATTAGTCCAGGGGAAAGACAGAAGAAGCAAGCAGATCCGGCTGACTGCCATAGGATCTGAACTGGCAGAGAGGACGGCGGATGTGGTCATGGAAGCGGAGTACCAGGCGTTTGGACAGATGGACGAGGCGGACCGAGAAGCGTTTTTGCGTCTGTTTCGTGTGTACACAGAAAATTTAAAAAAGAAGATGGAAGAAGCCGGACTGATAGACCGGAAAAAGAAGGAAAGGGACAGTAAGAAAAAGTGAAAAATCCAATTCAGTTATCAGAACATTTTACCTATAAGAAATTGTTTCGTTTTTGCGTGCCATCCATAGTTATGATGGTATTTACTTCTATTTATGGAGTAGTAGACGGTTTGTTTGTATCAAACTTTGTGAGAAAGACATCTTTTGCAGCCATCAACCTGGTTATGCCTTTTATTATGGTGCTGGGGGGAATCGGCTTTATGATCGGAACCGGAGGCAGCGCGTTAGTAGCAAAAACCCTGGGGGAAGGAAAAAAAGAACAGGCCCACCGGTATTTTACGATGATGATTTATCTGACGCTGATTTTAGGCGTGCTGTCATCAGCGGTGGGAATTGCGTTTATCCGCCCGATTGCCATTTTTTTAGGCGCAACAGAAGAAATGCTTCGGGAATGTGTCATTTATACTCGTTCGGTGCTGTTTTTTAACACTGCGTTTATGCTTCAGAACGTATTCCAGAGTTTTTTGATTACAGCAGAAAAGCCAAAACTGGGGCTGGCGGCAACGGTAGCGGCCGGCCTGACCAATATGGCGTTAGACGCGCTGTTTATTGCGGGATTTCACTGGGGAGTTGCCGGCGCGGCGATTGCAACCGGAATCAGCCAGTGTGTAGGCGGAATTTTACCGCTGATTTATTTCTTAAGACCCAACAGCAGCCTCCTTTGCCTGAAGAAAACCAGGATGGAAGCGGGGCCGCTGATAAAAGCCTGCGTCAACGGTTCCTCAGAGCTGATGACCAATATTTCTTCTTCCATTGTCAGTATGCTGTATAATTTCCAGCTGATTCGGTTTGCAGGGGAAAACGGCGTGGCGGCTTACGGCGTTTTGATGTATGTCCAGTTTGTATTTATTGCAATCTTCATTGGATATGCCATCGGAACGGCTCCGATTATCGGGTATCATTATGGAGCGGGAAACCATAGTGAATTAAAGAGTATGCTGAAAAAGAGTCTTTTGATTATGGGAATCATCGGAGTGGTAATGATGCTTCTGGCGCAGACGCTGGCAGGACCTCTGGCCCGTATTTTCGTGGGCTATGATGCAGATCTGTTTGATTTGACAAAACACGCATTTAAGATCTTTTCTTTTGCCTTTGTGTTATCTGGAATTAATATTTTCGTATCGTCCTTTTTTACGGCTCTTAATAATGGCGGGGTATCCGCAGCAGTTTCGTTTTTGCGGACTCTGGTGTTCCAGCTTCTTTCGGTACTTTTGCTTCCGGTTGTGCTGGGAATAGATGGAATCTGGCTGGCAATTACCGTAGCGGAGATTTGTGCGTTTATTATTTCTCTTATCTTCCTTTTTGCCAAAAAGGAAACGTACCATTATCTATAATTTGAACTATAATTTATATAAAATTTACAAAACAGCCTAACTATTGCTGGACAAATGGTTGACAAAATGTACAATTCTGTGCTAATCTTGTGCCATGGATTTTGTCTGTTTTAATAAAGGAGGCATACAAGGATGAGAAAGAAATCGGGCTTTAAACAGATAGGAATGGCATTGCTGGCGGCTCTTTACCTGACGGGATGTGCCGGTAAACCTGCTGCGCCCCAGACGTCGGCGCCAGCAGAAACGACAGCAGGAGAAACCAGTCAGAACGCAGAAACGACAGCAGGAGAAACCAGTCAGAACGCAGAAACGACAGCGGCAGAAACCACTCAAGCAGCAGAAACAACGGCAGCAGAGGAGAGTGCAGCAGCCGAGACGGACCGGTATGAAGAAATCATTGACCGCAGCGGAGATGAGGGGAAGCTGACTGCGTATTTCCTGGACTTAGAGACGGATCCGGATGCGGAAGATAAAGCGGGGGATTCCACGATTCTGATTTCTCCAGATGGAAAGGTCATGCTGCTGGATGCAGGTCATCCAGGAGCCGGTCATCTTGTGGTGCAGGCGCTGAAGGATTTGGGCATCGAACAGATTGATTATCTGGTAACGTCTCATCCTCACATTGACCATATCGGCGGCGTTCCGGAGGTAATGGAAGCGTTTCCGGTTGGGGAAACTTATAGTTCTTATGTAGAATACACGACAAAGACGTATGAAGATTATGTGGCTGCGCTGGAAAAAAGCGGCGCTGAGCATCACAATTTAAAGACAGGAGACGTATTCCAGTTTGGAGAGCAGGTCCAGGTGGAAGTTTTAGGGCCGGAAGAAGAGATTGTATATCCGGATGGATTTCCAGATAACAGTACGGAATTTTTAAACAACCATTCTCTTACGTTAAAGTTTACATACGGCGAGTCCAGCGCGTTGTTTTGCGGCGATTTATACCTGCCCCAGGAACGGGATTATGTGGAGCAGTATGGGGAAAAGCTGCACAGTGACCTGGTAAAAGCCAACCACCATGGAAAGGATACCTCTAACTCGAAAAAGTGGATTAAAGCAACGTCGCCTCAGGTGGTAGTTGCCATGAATGACAAAGCTCCTAATATGACAGTCTGCGAAAATTACAAAAAAGCCGGAGCAGAGTACCATCATACCTTTTACGATGGAGCAGTCAAGGTGCGGATGGACGACAAAAAGAATTTGGAAGTCCTGGATCAGAAAGACAGCTTTTTGAATGAATAAAACAGATAGAAAATAAAACCATTGGCCGTAGGTCAGGTCCTTTGCATTGCGGAAAACCGCTTTGTACCTGAGCTGCGGCCTTTTTGGCTATCTGGAAGCTGCCTGCCTGAAATTGCGTCTTGACCAGTTCTCTTAAATGTTATAAGATTACTATAACAGTTATAACGAAAGATGGTGAAACTATGCTTTGGAAAATCGATTTCAGCAGTGATGAAGCGCTGTATCTGCAGTTGTGCAATCAGATTATCATGGATATTGCGGCAGATACGCTGAGGGATGGGGATTCGCTGCCTTCTGTCCGTCAGCTGGCCGACAATATTGGAATTAATATGCATACCGTAAACAAGGCATATGCATTATTAAAACAGGAAGGGTTTGTAAAACTGGACAGGAGAAGGGGAGCTTTTGTGTGTCTGGACATGGATAAGATGCAGGCGCTGGAAGAAATGCGCCAGGATCTGGAAGTCGTTCTGGCCAGGGGGATCTGCAGGAACGTAAGCAGGGAAGAGGCTCATAAGCTTCTGGATGAGTTTTTTGACAGCTATACAAAAAATGACAGGGATCTTTAAAGCTCTGTCAAAACAGTTTATCAAGGAGGATAGGCTATGCTGTGTGAACGATGCAGGATTCGGGAGGCAAATATTAAATATACAGAGATTATTAACGGCGTAAAAAATGAGCATAATCTTTGCAGCCAGTGCGCCAGAGAAATGGATTTTACCGGATATTCCGCTATTTTTGACGGGGAGTTTCCGTTGGGGAAATTGTTGTCCGGCCTTTTGGGCATTGATGACGAAGAGGATCAGCAGGAGGACAAAATGGCCCAGGTGGTATGTCCTACCTGCGGAACCAGTTATGAGGAGTTTGTAGGGAACAGCCGGTTTGGCTGTATGGACTGCTACAGCGTCTTTGATTTGCTGATGAGCGACAATATTAAAAAGCTTCAGGGCGGGGACGCCCATGTGGGAAAACAGCCCAGATACCAGAAAATTCATCCGGTTTCCCAGGTTTTGGGAGAAGAAGAGGAAAAACCAGAGAAGGTATCGGCAAAAGAGCAGATTGAGATTTTAAGAGCCCGACTGGCGTCTGCTGTTTCCAATGAGGAATACGAGCTGGCAGCCCAGTATCGGGACCAGATTAAGGAACTGGAGAAGGAGGAAGGCGGCAATGCTTAGATGGTTTGAACGTGCGGAAACTTCTTCTGGCAACGTGGTTTACAGCAGGGTGCGGCTGGCCAGAAACTGGGACGCCTACCGGTTCCCCCAGACCCTTTCTGATGAAGAAGGCAGGGAAGTGGTAAAACGTCTGCAGACAGGGTTAAAGGACCTTTCGCAGGACGATGGAAGACCTTATGAATATGCCTGTCTGGAAGATTTGAGAGAACTGGACCGGATGGCCCTGCGGGAAAGAAGGATTTTAAATTCCGGTACCGTGGCCAAAAAGAGTCCTACCGGAATAATTATTTCCGAAGATGAAAGCACCAGCTTTATTTTAAATGGAGACGATCACATCCGGCTTCAGATTATGTCTTCCGGACTGCATCTGGATGAATTGTGGCAGAGGGCTGATCGGCTGGATGATTATGTCAATACCCGTTTCTCTTATGCATATGATGAAAAATACGGCTATCTGACGTCTTACCCTACCAATGTGGGAACAGGACTTCGGGCGTCTGTGGTTCTGCATCTTCCAACCCTTTCTATGGGGAAAAAGTTCCAGAATCTACTGGCGGAAATGAGCCGTTTCGGCGTCAGCATTCGAGGCGTGTACGGGGAAGGAAGCGACAATTACGGCGCTCTTTATGAGATCGCCAACCAGAAAACCCTGGGCCAGAGCGAAAAAGAGATTATTGAGCTGGTAACCAAAATTGCCAGACAGCTGGACGGACAGGAGAGAAAGGTCCGTAAAATGGCGCTGGAAAGCCACCGTCTGGAACGGGAGGACGAAGCGTACAAATCCTACGGCGTGTTAAAATATGCCAGACGGCTGTCCAGAAAAGATGCTATGGTATTTTTGTCCCAGCTGATGGCGGGAACTGCAGACGGTCTGCTTCATACCCAGGAACCCTGCTCGATTTACCGGCTGATGTTAGGGATTCAGACGGCAAATCTGCAGAAGCTGTCCAGCCGTCCCTTAAATCAGGAAGAACTGGATATTGCCAGGGCGGCTTATCTGAGGGAAGAACTTCCAGAACTGAAGGAAGGCTTATAAAGATTGCAATTTTAGGAGGACACAATATGATAGATCGATTTACTGCGAAAGCAAAGGAGGCCATCGGCCTGGCTGTGGATGCGGCAGAAGAGCTGGGACGCAGCTATGTAGGCACCGAACATCTGCTGTTAGGCCTTCTCAGGGAAGGAAGCGGTGTTGCCGCGCGGGTACTGATGGAAAACGGGGTGGAGGAAAAGAAGGTGTTAAGCCTGATTAGCCAGCTGATTGCTCCGGACAATACCATCGGTCTGGCAGAGCAGGAAAATTATACGCCCAGCGCCAGACGGGCAATTGAAAATAGTTATCGGGAAGCGATCCGCTTTAAAGCGCCGCTTATCGGCACCGAACATTTGCTGCTTGCAATGATTCGGGACGGAGACTGCGTGGCGGCCCGTCTGTTAAATACTATGGGAATCAGCGTTCAGAAAATCAATGTAGATCTTCTGGTTGCCATGGGAGAGGATGCGCCGTCTTCTGCCAGAGAAGAGGCTGCAAATGGAAAAAGCACCGGAAGGCAGGAAACCCCGACGCTGGACGCTTACAGCAGGGATCTGACTGCCCTGGCAAAAGAGGGAAAGCTGGATCCGGTTATCGGGCGGCAGACGGAAATGCAGAGAGTCGTCCAGATTTTAAGCCGCCGTACCAAAAATAACCCTTGCTTAATTGGGGAGCCTGGAGTAGGAAAAACAGCGGTAGTGGAAGGGCTGGCCCAGCTGATTGCTTCCGGAGATGTGCCGGACACTATTGCGGATAAACGGGTTATGACCCTGGATCTTTCCGGTATGGTGGCAGGATCCAAATACAGAGGCGAATTTGAAGAGCGGATTAAAAATGTGATTTCCGAAGTGACCCAGGATGGAAACGTCCTGCTGTTTATTGACGAGATTCACACCATTATCGGAGCCGGAGGGGCAGAAGGCGCCCTGGATGCGTCTAATATTTTAAAGCCGTCTTTAGCCAGAGGCGAGCTTCAGCTTATCGGGGCGACAACGGTAGAAGAATACCGCAAATACATTGAAAAAGATTCCGCCCTGGAGAGAAGATTTCAGCCGGTTACGGTCGATGAGCCGACAGAAACGGAAGCGGTAGAGATTTTGAAGGGGCTAAAAGGCCGTTATGAAGAACACCACAAGGTAACCATTACGGATGAAGCGCTGGAAGCGGCGGTAAAGCTGTCTGCCCGCTATATCAACGACCGGTTCCTTCCGGATAAGGCGATTGATTTGATTGACGAGGCGTCTTCCAAGGTGCGCCTGGCCGGATTTGCCGAGCCGCCGGAGATTAAGGACTTAGAGGCGGACATTGCGGCGCTGGAAAAACAAAAAGAAAACGCTATCCGTACAGAAGCTTACGAAAAAGCCGGTGAAATTAAGAAAAAGCAGGAAAAGAAACGGGAAAAGATTGAAAAAATCCGTGCAAAGTGGGAGAAAGAGAGAAACAGCCGTCCCAGGGTTGTAGATGAAAACGAGATTGCAGACGTGGTAGCAGGCTGGACCAAGATTCCGGTGCGAAAGCTGGAGGAGGAAGAGTCGGAACGGTTAAAGAAGTTAGAATCCATTCTCCATGAACGGGTAGTGGGCCAGGAAGAAGCGGTAACCGCTGTTTCCAAGGCAATCCGCAGAGGCAGGGTCGGATTAAAAGATCCCAAGCGTCCCATTGGCTCCTTCCTGTTTTTAGGCCCTACCGGCGTGGGAAAAACCGAGCTTTGCAAAGCGCTTGCAGAAGCGATGTTCGGAACGGAAAACGCCTTGATCCGCGTTGATATGTCAGAATACATGGAAAAGCACAGCGTTTCCAAGATGATTGGTTCTCCGCCAGGATATGTAGGATATGAAGAGGGCGGTCAGCTCAGTGAAAAAGTCCGCAGAAATCCGTACTCCGTCATTCTTTTTGACGAGGTGGAAAAGGCTCATCCGGACGTATTCAACATCCTGCTTCAGGTGCTGGACGACGGCCATATTACCGATGCCCAGGGGCGGAAAATTGACTTTAAAAACACCATTATTATTATGACGTCTAACGCAGGCGCTGAGAACATTATTTCTCCGAAACGCCTGGGATTTGCCTCTGTCAGCGACGAAAAGGAAAATTATGCCTTTATGAAGGGACGGGTCATGGACGAAGTAAAGCGTCTGTTTAAGCCGGAGTTTTTAAACCGTATTGACGATATCATCGTGTTCCATCAGCTGAATAAAGAGCACATGAAGGAAATCGTATCCATCATGTTAAAGTCGGTAGAAAAACGTGCAAAAGAGCAGATGGATATTGCCCTTTCCGTAACTGCCCAGGCAAAAGAACTTCTGGTAGACAAAGGCTACGATGAAAAATATGGCGCCCGTCCTCTTAGAAGAACCATCCAGAATCTGCTGGAGGATAAGCTGGCAGAAGCGGTATTAGACGGAACGGTAAAGGTAGGCGATGAAGTAGAAGTGGTTCCTTCATCCGGCGCCCTTGCGTTTTCTGTAACCGTTCAGCCAGGTGCAAAGCAGTAAAAATTACTGGATATTTTGGCGGAAAAATGCTATAATGACTAAAACACTTATAGCAAAAATACCAGGAGGATAAAGAAATGCCCGCAAATGAGTTAATCCGCAGTGAAGCTGATGGAAGCATTAGTTTTGGAGATTACAAGCTGTCTGCCAAGGCAAAATTAGACAATTTTGAACATCAGGGAGATTTGTATAAAGTAAAGACGTTTTGTGAAATTACCAAATTGGAAAAAAATGGAATGTTTGTTTATGAGTCCGTACCAGGTACTGCGGTAGAAAAGCTCCGTATCACAGACAGGGGATGTACCTGCGTGGTCAAGGGAGATAAGGATGCCCAGCTTACCATCCAGTTAGAGGATGATACGGATTACGAGGTTTATGTAGACGGCATTTCCGTAGGCGGAATGAAGACTAATATGAGCGGCAAGCTGGTAGTCAGCGTAGAGCTTGGCGAAGGCGCTGCAGCAGATATTCGTGTGGAGAAGAGATAACTTATGGCAAAAGCGAAAACAACTGTATTTTTCTGCAAGGAATGCGGATATGAATCTGCTAAATGGATGGGACAGTGTCCCGCCTGCAGAGAATGGAATACATTCGTAGAAGCGCCAGCCGAAAAGAAGGAGCCGCGGGGCCTTGGCCTTGCGGCTTCCCGTAATTTAGGAGGGCCTTACAGCCAGCAGGGAAAGGCTGGGGAAAGCGGTATCCGCCCTTCGCTGCTGTCGGAGATTTCCGTAGAGGAAAAAGACCGGATTTCTACTGGATTTCCGGAACTGGACCGAGTGCTGGGAGATGGAATCGTAGCCGGTTCCCTGGTGTTGGTGGGAGGAGATCCTGGAATTGGAAAGTCCACCCTTCTTTTGCAGGTGTGCCGCAATCTGGCGGGAAATGGCAGAAGGGTTCTGTATATTTCAGGGGAAGAATCCTTAAAACAGATTAAATTGAGAGCAAACCGGATTGGGCCGGTAACCGGAGAGCTTCGGTTTCTGTGCGAGACCAATCTGGAGCAGATTGAAGGCGTTATCAGCAGGGAAAAGCCGGAAATCGTGATCATTGATTCCATTCAGACTATGTTTCGGGAAGAAGTGGCGTCTGCGCCAGGAAGCGTCAGTCAGGTACGGGAATCGACCGGCTTGCTGATGCAGATTGCAAAAGGCCTTGGGATTGCAGTTTTTATCGTGGGCCATGTGACGAAAGAAGGCGTAGTGGCAGGACCGAGGGTGCTGGAACATATGGTAGATACGGTTCTGTATTTTGAAGGAGACCGTCATGCTTCCTATCGGATTCTCAGAGGAGTAAAAAACCGTTTCGGCTCGACCAACGAGATTGGCGTATTTGAAATGCAGGAAACAGGACTGGCGGAAGTGGAAAATCCATCGGAATATATGCTTTCCGGACGGCCCCAGGATGCGTCTGGAGCAGTTGTGGCCTGCCTGATAGAAGGAACCAGGCCGATTCTTCTGGAAGTCCAGGCTCTGGTTACGGAAACCAGCTTTGGAATGCCCAGAAGGACGGCGGCGGGAACGGATTACAACAGGGTCAATCTGCTGATGGCGGTTCTGGAAAAACGCTGTCACTACGATATGGCCAGATTTGACGCATACGTCAATATTGCCGGCGGTATGAAAATGAATGAACCGGCGCTGGATCTTGCCATTGTGATGGCCTTGATTTCCAGCTATAAAGACCGTCCTGTGGACCCAGGAGTGATTTTGTTTGGCGAGGTAGGATTGTCTGGAGAGGTTCGGGCTGTATCCATGGCGGAACAGAGGGTGGCAGAGGCAGTTAAACTGGGATTTACTACCTGTATTCTGCCGGAGATTTGTCTGGAAAAGATGAAGCCAACAGACAAAATCCGTCTTATCGGCGTCCGTAACATTAAAGAAGCGATTGCGCTGTTGTAAGATGACTGGCAGCAAATAAGGGGCATGACAGCCCCCTTTTTTTAAATAAAATAGTAAAATGAAAAAACTCCGAAGCAGCGACACTCCGGAGTTTTCCCTCACACTTTTTCACACTTATAATTTCTTCCCAAAGGAAACAGGGGAAGAGGGGCTCGAACCCCCATCTACGGTTTTGGAGACCGCTGCTCTACCATTGAACTATTCCCCTTTAGGTTTTGCATCTGGCTGTTTGCCTTGTGCTCCATTATAATAGCACAATCATCTGCGGCTGTCAATGATTATTTTTCAAGTTTTTTAAAAAATTTGAAAAATTATGAGGAAACAGAGGATTTTTTGAAATAAGTGTGAAAAATATACAAATAATAAGCTTGTATACAAATTAAAATATACAAATTATCTAATTGACGGTTGAAAAGCGGGAAGTCCTTTGCTATAATTGAAAGAAAGCGTGAGAACAGGGGGATGTTTACTATGGCGTTAAAGAAGAGAAACATTATTGTAGGACAGTCAGGAGGACCTACATCTGTCATTAATTCCAGTCTGGCAGGCGTTTATAAAACTGCCAAAGAGAGAGGATTTCACAAAGTATATGGAATGCTTCATGGGATCCAGGGCCTGTTAGACGAGCAGTATGTAGATTTATCAACCCAGATTCATTCCGACATGGACATTGAACTGTTAAAGAGAACGCCGTCTGCATTTTTAGGCTCCTGCCGTTACAAACTGCCGGAGATCCATACCAATCCAGAGGTCTACGAAAAGATCTTCGGAATTCTGGATAAGCTGCAGATTGAGGTGTTTATCTATATTGGCGGCAATGACTCTATGGATACCATTAAAAAGCTGTCCGACTATGCCATTGTAAAAGGACACAGCCAGAAGTTTCTGGGAGTTCCTAAAACCATTGACAACGATCTGGCATTGACGGATCACACGCCTGGATTTGGCAGCGCGGCCAAATATATCGGAGCTTCCACAAAAGAAATTATTCGGGATGCTCTGGGCCTTACTTATAATAAAAGCATGATTACCATTATCGAAGTTATGGGACGGAATGCAGGATGGCTGACCGGAGCGACCGCCCTGGCAAAGACAGAAGAGTGCGAAGGGCCGGATTTGATTTATCTTCCGGAGCTGCCGTTTGATTTGGAAAAATGCTTAAAGAAAGTAAAAGAACTGCTGAAAAAGAAAAATTCGATTGTAATTGCAGTATCAGAAGGTATCAAACTGGCAGATGGGCGCTATGTCTGCGAATTGTCCGGCGGCGGAGAATATGTGGACGCTTTTGGACACAAGCAGCTTCAGGGAACGGCGGCATACCTGGCCGGATTTATGGGAGCCGAGATTGGCTGCAAGACCAGAAGCGTGGAGTTTTCCACCCTTCAGAGAAGCGCGTCCCATATGGCGTCCAGAGTGGATGTCAATGAGGCATTTATGGTAGGCGGCGCGGCAGTTAAGGCGGCAGATGAAGGCGATACCGGCAAGATGGTAGTCATTGACCGGATTTCAGACGATCCGTATATGAGCGCGGCAGGTATCTACGATGTTCACCGTATTGCAAACAATGAAAAACTGGTCCCTAGAAACTGGATTAATAAAGAAGGAAATTATGTAACGGAAGAATTCTTAAACTACATTGAACCGCTGATTCAGGGCGATTATCAGCCGTTTATGGTCAATGGACTTCCGCAGCATCTGGTGCTGAAACGGTAATTTTTCACGGAAAATTTTGGTATAAATGTAAAAAAATCGGCGTCCCTTTCGTGTAAAATCAATAAAATAAAGGGAGAGCCGATTTTTTTGTCGAAAAATGTGTGGCTATTTTGCGGGAAAAGGCGAAACAAGGATTATGGAAACTAGAGAAAGCGCATAAAATGTAAGAGTTTACAATTATATAACAGAAAGTTTGACAAGATTTGACATTCGTGATATATATATTGCAACACAAATCACTTTTAATTTTTTATGGTTATCAAAGGAGTTGTTTTTATGAAACAGAGAAAAATCATGCTTCCTTCTATTTCCGCTGCAAAGGAATTTGTAAAAGAAGCAGGAAAATGTGATTTTGACATTGATGTATTTTATAACAGAGTGATTATTGATGCAAAATCATTATTAGGCGTTTTAAGTTTGGATTTGACCAGAGTGCTGACAGTAGAGTATAACGGCGAAAACGAGGAATTCGAAGAGCTGTTAGACGAATTAGAAAAGAACATTGCAGTTGCATAAGAAAAACGGTAATGAAATGAAAAGCAGATTCTATGGAGTCTGCTTTTTTCTTTTCAGAATCAGGGAATCTGTGGTAGAATGAGAGACAAGAGAAAGGGGACAGTCTGATATGAGCCAGGATTCTAACACAGTGATCCGGATTTCTGTCCGGAACCTGGTAGAATTTGTCCTGCGTTCCGGAGATTTGGACAACCGGAAGACTGCAGGATCGCAAAAAGAAGCCATGCAGGCAGGAAGCCGTCTGCACCGCAAGATTCAAAAAAGAATGGGAGCCGGATACCAGGCGGAAGTACCGTTAAAGCATCAGATTCAGGAGGATGGTTTCCGCATCCAGGTAGAAGGACGGGCAGACGGGATTCTGATAGAACCTTCCGGAGTGACCATTGACGAGATTAAGTGTATGTATATGGATGTAAACCGGCTGGAAGAAGCCGTTCCGGTGCATATGGCCCAGGCAGCCTGCTACGGTTATCTGTACGGTCTGAAACACCGTCTTTCTTCTATATGGATACAGATTACTTACTGCAATATTGAAACCGAGGAAATCCGCCGGTTCCGGAAAGAATGGTCCTGGGAAGAATTAAGCCAATGGTTTTCCGGTTTGATCCATGAATATGTCAAATGGGCCGAATATCTGTACCACAATGCAGTCCGCAGGACAGAATCCATAAAAGATCTGGAATTTCCTTACCCTTACCGGAAAGGGCAGAAGGAGTTGGCGGTTTCTGTTTATAAAAGCATTGCCCAGGGGAGAAATCTGTTTATCCAGGCGCCGACCGGAATAGGAAAGACCTTATCCTGCGTTTATCCGGCTTTAAAAGCCATGGGGGAAGAAAAGGCTGACAAGATTTTTTATCTGACGGCAAAAACCATTACCAGGACGGTAGCGGAGGAAACCTTTCAGATCCTGCGGGAAAAGGGGCTGTATTTAAAAAGTGTGACCATTACAGCCAAAGAAAAGCTCTGTTTCCAGGAAAAAACAGAGTGCAATCCAGACGCCTGTCCCTATGCAAAAGGCCATTATGATCGGGTAAATGACGCGGTATTTGACATTATTCATCAGGAGTTTGGAATAACCAGGGAGATCGTTCTTCAATATGCAAAGCAGTATCGGGTCTGCCCGTTTGAGTTCTGTCTGGACATTACCAACTGGACAGATGCCATTATCTGCGACTATAACTATGTGTTTGATCCGGACGTAAAGCTGAAACGGTATTTTGCAGAAGGAAACGCAACGGGCAGATATCTGTTTTTGGCAGACGAGGCTCATAACCTGGTAGGGCGGGCCAGAGAGATGTACAGCGCAGCCTTGAAAAAGGAAGACGTCCTTCTGGTTAAGCGGATGTTCCATAACCGTTCGGAAAAGATAAAAAAGCTGCTGGATGCCTGCAATCGGGCGCTGCTGGCGTTGAAACGGGAATGTACCAGGTACGAAATCCTTCCCGACGTAGATTTTCTGATGCTGCATATCCGTCCTTTATTTGAAGAACTGGAGAAATATTTAGACGATCATCCGGAATTTGAAGATCGGGATTTGGTGTTGGACTTTTATTTTAATCTGAGGGCTTTTTTATATGTCCAGGATCGCCTGGATGATCATTACCGGATTTATACGGAATTGCTGCCCTCCGGAGAGTTTCTGCTTCGCCTGTTCTGCGTCAATCCGGCGAAAAATTTAAAAGAATGTATGGCCCAGGCAGTCAGCACCATATTTTTTTCTGCAACCCTTCTTCCGGTTCCATATTATAAAGAGCTGCTGTCGGGAGATAAGGAAGAATACGCAGTTTATGCCGATTCCCCGTTCCCAGGCAGCCATAAGCTCCTTTTAGTGGCCACAGAGGTCAGCAGCCGCTACAGTCGGAGAAACCAGAGGGAGTATGAAAAGACTTCGGATTATATAGAAGCTATTGTCAATGGAAGACAGGGAAATTACCTGGTATTTTGTCCGTCTTATCAGTATATGAAAAAGATAGAGGATATTTTGCGGGCCCGTTGGGAAAAGGATCTGGAGGAGGAAGCTAAGAGCAGGCAGAGGACAAAACTTCTGGTTCAGTCTCCTAATATGACGGAACAGGAAAAGGAAGAATTTCTGACGGAGTTTGACCAATCAGGGAGAAGCCTGGCAGCGCTTTGCGTCATGGGAGGAGCGTTTTCGGAAGGAATTGATCTGCGGGGAGAACGATTAATCGGCGTGGTAATTATTGGCACCGGACTCCCGATGGTTTGCACAGAGCAGGAGATTTTGAAAGGGTATTTTGACGAAAAAGAAGAAAAGGGATTTGATTACGCCTACCAATATCCAGGGATGAATAAGGTTATGCAGGCGGCGGGACGGCTGATCCGTACCATGGAAGACAGAGGCGTGATTGCCCTGTTGGACGATCGGTTTTTGCAGGCGGATTATCAGTCCCTGTTTCCAAGAGAATGGGACGAATATTATCCGGTAAGCAGAAATCAGGTAAACCAGGTGTTAGAGCGGTTCTGGAAGGAAGTATGATCAGGCAAAAGAAGGACTGCCTGAAAAAACAGAAAAAATCCAGGAAGAGACGTCTTCCTGGAAAGGCTGGAATCTGTTCCAATTTACAGCATACCGATAAATTGTTTGGATGCCTGGGAAATCGGCAGATTTTCGTTATACGCCACAACCAGCTGGCGGGAAGGAAGCTGTTCGCTGAGTTTTAAGACAAATAAATCCTGCTCGTTTTCCGGAATGCAAAAGTCCGGTACAAAGGCAATGCCCAGGCCGATGCGGGCCAGATCTAAAAGCAGATCGTTGCTGGTCAGTTCGATTTCCGGAACCAGATCCAGCCGGCTTCTCTGGAACATCCGGTGTAAAAATTCGCTGGTAGTGCTTTTTCTTGTGAGCATGAGAATCGGGTAATTCTGCAGTTCTTTTAAGGTCAGCACTTTGTCTTCTAAAGGAAAGCTTTTCCGGTTGGCAATAAAGACATCCGAAAAGTCCTTGATGGGACGGATGTTCTGGGCGTTGGAAAGGCCGGAGTTGGGAAAATTGGTTACAATAAAATCTACCTGTCCGTTTTCTAACAGGCGGGCGCATTCAATGGAGGTCTGGTTGGTTACCTTGATATGGACATTGGGGTACAATACATGGAATTTCTGCAGATAGGGTACCAGAAAATAGCGGCAGATGGTGTCGCTGGCCCCGATTCTTAACTGGCCGCCGTTTAAGGTGTTGGCTTCTAAGAGCTGGTTTTCCCCTTTCTGAATCAGGTTGATGGCCGGTTCAATATGTTTTAAGAGGATTTCTCCCTCCGGCGTCAGGGAAACCCGCTTGGTGCTGCGGATAAAAAGAGTCTGATTTAGTTTTTTTTCTAATACTTTAATGGACTGGCTGACTGCAGACTGGGATATAAACAGCTGCTTGGACGCCTCGGAAAAACTGAGGGTATTGGCAACATGGTAGAACACTTTATATAATTCGTAATTAATATCCATTATTAGTCCTCCTTATAAATACAAGGTTATTTTAACACGCAGAAATAGGATTGTAAAGAGGGGATTGTGGCAAAAAGAGGAATATGATAAAGTATATGTAACAGTTCTGCCATGCGAAGATTCAGGCAGAATGGGTTCCAAAGTGTAAGAAAACATAAGGAGGTTTTTGGGATGGACTATCGGGACGAAACCATTGAAAAAGAAGATTTTTACCAGATGTATCTGGATGATTTGTCAGAGATTACGCCTTGCACAGAGGCAGAACGGGAAGAATTGCTGGAAAAGCTGCTTCTGGGAGAGGAAGCAGCTAAGAAAAGATTGATTGAAGGCCATTTACAGGCGGTTCTTGAAATGGCGTCTGACTATATGGAAGGACCTCTTCCGGCAGGAGATTTGATTCAGGAAGCCAATGTGGCGCTGATGCTGGCAGCAGACAGCTACGAGGGGGGCGACTTTTTAAGCCATTTAAGAGCCCAGGTAGAAGAAGCGTTAAAATTGGCTCTGGAGGAACAGAAGCGGGAAGAAGAAACCAGCGAAGAGATTACAGCCAGAGTCAATGTGCTTCAGGAAGTTTCCAAAGTAATGGCAAAAGAACTGGGAAGGGAAGCGACTGTAGAAGAACTGGCAGAAAAGATGAAAATGACTCCGGAGGAAATTAAGGACATTATGAAAATGACTCTGGATGCGATTTCTACGATTGGGGGAGAAATCGAGTAGCGAGACAAGGAGGGGTTTTATGAAGAGTATCAAAAGGGGAAGAGGCCCGTCGATGATGCAGGGAGCCGGAAGCATTTTTGCAGCAGTTTTTGGAGTCCTTTGGACGATTATGGCTGTCGGCATGGGAGCTCCTGCAATTTTTGCGCTGTTTGGAGTGTGCTTTATCGGGATTGCAGTGGTACAGGCCGTCTACAATTTTAAAAATGCGTCCGGCGATAAGAGGTTTTCGGAGTTTGACATTGTAGACAGCAGGGAAGAAGGAGATCCCATGGATTCTTATTTTAAGAAAGCAGATGGAAAAGAAGATAAGGCGGCGCCGGAGAATTCTGCGCTGGACGGTTCTGCTTCAGAAGCTTCTGAGGATGGATTCTGCCCTTACTGCGGGGAACCGGTAAAAGCAGACTATGCGTTCTGCAGAAAATGCGGGAAAAAGCTTTGCTAGTGAAAACCTATTATCTATATTAATATGAAAAATAAGTTATATTAATTTTACTTATTTGTAACTTCTGTGTTATGATACAGTCAGGGTTAAAAGAATAAGGAGGATTACCAATGAGCGTAAAACGGATTTTTGTAGAGAAGAAACCGGACTTTGCAGTAAAGGCAAAGGAACTGCGTGAGGAAATCGAGAACTATTTAGGGATTCAGACCGTTACCAATGTGCGGGTACTGATTCGTTATGATATTGAAAATCTGACCGAAGAGACCTATCAGGCCTCCCTTGGCACTATTTTTTCTGAGCCGCCGGTAGATACGTTATATGAAGAAGACTTTCCAAAGGAAGCAGGAGACACCTGCTTTTCTGTAGAGTATCTTCCAGGACAGTTTGACCAGAGAGCGGACTCTGCAGAACAGTGCGTAAAACTGTTAAAAGCAACGGAAGAGCCGGTAATCCGCTCTGCTACCACCTATGTGATCTCCGGAACTCTGACTGCAGAAGAAGTACAGGCGGTAAAGAACTTCTGCATCAATCCGGTGGATTCCAGAGAGGCGGATGCAGCAAAGCCGGAAACCCTGGTAACGGTATTTGAGACTCCGGAGGATGTAGCAGTATTTGACGGCTTTTCTTCCATGGAAGAGGACAAGCTGGAAGAATTATACCGTTCCTTAAATCTGGCAATGACCTTTAAGGATTTTAAACATATCCAGAATTACTATAAAGACGAAGAGCATCGGGATCCGACGGTTACGGAGATTCGCGTTCTGGACACTTACTGGTCCGATCACTGCCGTCACACCACCTTTTCTACCGAGCTGAAAAATGTGACCTTTACCGACGGGGATTATAAAAAGCCTATTGTAGATACGTACAATCAGTATCTGGCTGACAGGGAAGAGATCTACAAAGGAAGAGACGATAAGTTTGTCTGCCTGATGGATCTGGCTCTGATGGCAATGAAAAAGCTGAAAAAGGAAGGAAAGCTTGCAGATCAGGAAGAGTCTGATGAAATTAACGCCTGCTCTATCGTAGTTCCGGTAGAAATCGACGGACAGACCGAAGAATGGTTAGTGAACTTTAAAAACGAGACCCACAACCACCCGACAGAGATTGAGCCTTTTGGCGGCGCAGCAACCTGCCTTGGCGGCGCAATCCGCGATCCGCTGTCCGGACGTACCTATGTATACCAGGCAATGCGCGTAACCGGTGCGGCTGACCCGACCCGTCCATTAGACGAGACGATGAAGGGCAAGCTCCCTCAGAGAAAGATTGTAACAGAGGCAGCTCATGGATATAGTTCTTACGGCAACCAGATTGGCCTTGCAACCGGCTATGTAAAAGAGATTTACCACCCAGGCTACGCGGCAAAGAGAATGGAAATCGGCGCGGTTATGGGCGCAGCCCCCAGAAAGGACGTTATCCGAGAAACTTCTGATCCAGGCGATATGATTATCCTTCTTGGCGGACGTACCGGACGCGACGGCATCGGCGGCGCAACCGGTTCTTCTAAGGTTCACACCGAGGCTTCCATCGAAGTCTGCGGCGCTGAGGTACAGAAGGGAAATGCGCCTACCGAGCGTAAGATTCAGAGAATGTTCCGCCGTCCGGAAGTAAGCCGTTTGATTAAAAAGTGCAACGACTTTGGCGCAGGCGGTGTGTCCGTTGCCATCGGCGAGCTGGCAGACGGACTGGAAATCAACTTAGATAAGGTGCCGAAAAAGTACGCCGGCCTGGACGGAACAGAGCTTTCCATTTCTGAATCCCAGGAGCGTATGGCAGTGGTAGTTGCTCCGGCAGATGCAGAGAAGTTTTTAGGCTATGCGGCAGAGGAAAACTTAGAAGCAGTAACCGTTGCAGTCGTAACCGAAAGCCCAAGACTGGTCATCAGCTGGAGAGGCAAGACCATCGTAAACATCAGCCGCGCATTCTTAGATACCAACGGCGCGCATCAGGAAGCAGACGTTACCTTACAGGTTCCAAATAAAGAGGGAAATCTTTTTGAACGGAAAGAGCCAGGAGACGTAAAGAAGGCATGGTTAAATCTTCTTGCTTCTTTAAATGTCTGCTCCCAGAAAGGCCTGGTTGAGATGTTTGACGGTTCTATCGGAGCAGGATCCGTCTATATGCCTTACGGCGGAAAATATCAGCTGACCGAAACCCAGGCAATGGTAGCGAAACTTCCGGTATTAAAGGGCAAATGCGATACCGTTACCATGATGTCCTACGGCTTTGACCCATACCTGTCCAGCTGGAGCCCATACCATGGCGCGGTTTACGCAGTTCTGTCTTCCGTAGCAAAAATTGTGGCAGCAGGCGGCGACTACAAAAAGATCCGCTTTACCTTCCAGGAATACTTCCAGAGAATGACGGAAGATCCAACCCGCTGGAGCCAGCCGTTTGCAGCTTTACTTGGCGCTTACAGCGCCCAGATGGGATTCGGACTGCCGTCCATCGGAGGAAAGGACAGTATGTCCGGAACCTTTAATGACGAGCAGCATGGCGAAATCAACGTTCCGCCGACCCTGGTTTCCTTTGCAGTCGATGTGGCGGACTCTAAGACAGTCATCACTCCGGAGTTTAAGAAGCCAGGCAGCAAGATTGTGCTGTTTACCATTGAAAAAGACCAGTATGATTTGCCGGATTACGCACAGATTATGGACGGTTACGGCAAAGTGTTTGAAGAGATTCAGGCAGGAAAGATCCTTTCTGCTTATGCAGTAGAAGGACAGGGAATCGCAGAAGCAGTCAGCAAGATGGCATTTGGCAACAAGCTGGGCGTAAAGATTGAACATAACCTGGATCCAAGAGACTTCTTTGCAGCCGGATGGGGCAATCTGGTACTGGAAGTTCCGGCAGAAAAGGTGGGAGAACTGTCTATCCGCTATACCGTAATCGGCGAAGTAACCGATCGGGCAGTTTTTGAATATGGCAATACCCAGATTACCATGGAAGAGGCTCTGGATTCCTGGACGGAAACATTGGAGAGCGTATTCCCGACCAGATCCGGCGTAAAGCAGACTCCGGTTTTGGATGAACTGTACAAAGCAGATTCCGTTTACGTATGCAATCATAAGATTGGCCAGCCGAATGTATTTATTCCGGTATTCCCAGGAACCAACTGCGAATACGACAGCACCAAGGCGTTTGAGAGAGCCGGCGCCAAGGTTGTAACAAAAGTATTTAAGAACCTGAGCGCAGAAGATATCAGAGAGTCTGTAGAAGTTTACAAAAATGAGATTGCAAAGGCGCAGATCGTTATGTTCCCAGGCGGTTTCTCCGCAGGCGACGAGCCGGAAGGTTCTGCAAAGTTCTTTGCAGCCGTATTTAGAAATGCGGTTATCAAAGAAGAGATTGAAAAACTGCTGAACCAACGGGACGGTCTGATGCTTGGCATCTGCAACGGCTTCCAGGCGTTGATTAAGCTGGGACTGGTTCCGGAAGGCATGATAAAAGAACAGCGTCCGGATTCTCCGACGCTGGCAATGAACACCATTGGCCGCCACATTTCCAAGATGGTTTACACCAAGGTAATGAGCAACAAGTCCCCATGGCTTGCAGGTGCAGAACTGGGCGGCGTATATTGCAATCCGGCTTCTCATGGCGAGGGGCGGTTTGTGGCAACCGAAGAGTGGTTAAAGAAATTGTTTGCCAACGGCCAGGTAGCGACCCAGTACGTAGACGACAAGGGCAATCCTACCATGGACGAATTCTGGAATCCAAACGGTTCCTATATGGCAATCGAAGGCATTACCAGCCCAGACGGACGTATCCTGGGCAAGATGGCTCATTCTGAGCGCCGCGGCGACGCAGTTGCCATGAATATCTATGGAGAACAGGATATGAAGATTTTTGAAAGCGGAGTGAAATACTTCCTGTAAGCATTCTGACTGCTATTATCCGGAAAGCCTGCCAGAGGCAGGTCTTTCCGGTAAAGAAAACAGCGTAAAAAAGATCCTGCAAAGGGATGGAAACTGCTATCTCTCTGCAGGATCTTTTTTACGCTGTTTTTTCATGTGCAATGGTTATTTTGTTCCGAAAATCCGGTCTCCTGCATCTCCCAGTCCAGGGCAGATATAGGCGTCGTCGTTTAAGCAGCGGTCTAAATGCCCTACATAAATCTGGATGTCCGGATGGGCGTTCTGAAGCCGTTCTAATCCTTCCGGAGCAGCGATGATGGCCATAAATTTGATTTTCTTTCCGCCATGGGCTTTGATAAAATCAACGGCAGAGACTGCGGAACCGCCGGTTGCCAGCATAGGGTCTGTTACAATGATGGTTCGCTCCTCGATTGGATCCGGAAGCTTGCAGTAATACTCGTGAGGTTCATGGGTTACTTCGTCCCGATACAGGCCGATATGTCCGACTTTGGCGGTAGGGGTAAGAGCCAGAATGCCATTTACCATTCCAAGCCCTGCGCGCAGAATGGGAACAACGGCTAATTTGCGTCCTGCAATCATGGGAGTCATGCAGGTTTCAATAGGAGTCTCTACTTCTACATCTTCTAAAGGGAGATCCCGAAGAGCCTCATAACCCATCAGCATGGCGATTTCCTCGATCAGGCTGCGGAATTCATTGGTTCCGGTGTGCTTGTCCCGCAGTCTGGAGATTTTGTGCTGGATTAACGGGTGATCGAAAATAACTACATTTTTCATAATAATAAATCCTTTCTAGAAATAGTAATGTGATTGTTTGCGTCTTACTTAGTAGAAGGTACGAACCGGACAATGACGTAATCGCCTAATGCATGGGGAACCGGAAGGGAGAAGAAGATATCGCCCTGTTTTTCATAGCTGAAGGACGGCGGCCATACAACGCCCTGCTGGATAGGAAAATCAGCCTGGTTAAAGGTGTCGGTCAGCTCCTGCATGGTTACGCCCTGGCGGTATTCTAAGACGGCTTTCGTCTGTTCTTCATCCAGTCCGAAAAAGGTTACATCAGAACTTAACACATAGCCGGCCATGGTATAGGAATCTGTAAAATCGCCCAGTCCCAGATTGGTATTGTCTTTTAAATCTACGGTATTGCTGTAGAAAAGATTGACTGGGTGGGCGGCGCCGTCGGCTGTATAAGCGCCGGTATAAACAGCGGTCATGCTGCGGCGGTCAACAGAAACTACTTCGCAGGTTACCGTCATACTGTCTTTTGCCTCGTCAGCTTCATATCCAGTTATGACAGATAACGCGTTGTTTTTCAGATTTTCGTTGATGGAATCCTGAAGCTTCGAATCGCTAAGGCCGCTTACCTGCGGATATTGAATGGAAATATTTCCGGAAGTATAGGTCTCCAAAGAAGAAGTGACGCTGGCTGTGCTGGAAGCAGTGGTCTCAGGGGCAGTTGTTTCCGGCGCTGAAGTCGTTTCCGGTTCTTTGGCAGACTCGGAAGGGGCTTCGGTCGTATGGGTAGTAGACAAATCAATCTTTTCCGGTGTGGAAGAGGTCATCAGGGCAGCGGCAGCGCCGATTACAACAGCAGCCACAGCAGCGGCGGAAACGCCGATAATCAGTTTTTTATTCATAGCAGCTCCTTTTCATAAGTATCAGATTATTGGATGGTAGCATCCGTGTACAGGGGCAACACGCCTCAAAGAGGGATAATTTCCCCATTTTCTGCGTTATTCTCAATCAGCGTACATCCAGTACGCTTCATTCGTCTGCCTTAAAAATGGGGAAATTCTCTCCACTTGAGGTCAGAAGAGTCAGAAACAGGTCAGATGACGCGTCTGCAAGGCACTTGAATGAGGTGTACTGGACGTACACCGATTGAAAGTAACGCAGCAGGCGCGTCATCTGGACGTTTCTGACCGTATTGCCCCCTGTACACTGATGCTATCATTATACCATAGATAGGCTGACGCGTGTAGAAGAAATCATTACGATTTTCTGAAGCAGTTCAGCCGTGCGAAGATTCAGACAGGAAAAAACGTTGAAAGCTTGTTTTCATCAGAAAAAGTGCTATACTGATGCCTGGAAAAAGCAGTGTGAAACCATTGGAAAGTGAAACCTTTTATGCAGTCATTGAGGAAATAAGGGATTCTGAACTGGTGGTTCAGGGACTGGAAATGAATGATATCAATAAGAGGGGGAGATTTCAGTTTCACATTACAGAAGAGACCGAAGTTTCCTGGAGAGGGATTCCGATTACATTAAGTGATCTGCAGAAGGGAGATTTGATTTCCATTACCTATACGGGGCTGATTCAGGAGATTTCACCGGCAGTTATTTTAGATGTGACAAAAGTACAGGCACTGGGAGATGAACTGGAAGAGAGAAGCATCAGATAAGGAAAAACGGTCCGATCTTTCAGGGCGGCTATGAGCGAAGAAAAAGTGCTTGCAAAATGGAACGACTTATGGTAAAATAACACTCGTTGTTAAGCGAGCCGGCTTGTCGGAATGGCAGACGAGGTGGACTCAAAATCCATTGATGGCGACATCGTGCGGGTTCAAGTCCCGCAGCCGGCACTCCTTGGCAGGGGCACCCGAAGGCTTATTGTGAGATAGGCTTTCGGGTCTTTTTTTTACACGGGATCCAAAATAAGCCGGTGGAAACGTATTTTTACGCATTTTGCCTTATGCGGGAGTGGGAAAACGGATAGGGGGTCATACTATGAATTGTCAAGAGGCAGAACGCCTGGTTACCTCGTATATTCATGGGGAGCTGGACGAAGATACTCTGGAAGAATTTCTGGAACACATTGAAACCTGTGAGAACTGTCAGGAAGAACTGGAAATTTATTTTACAGTGGATTCCGGTATCCGGCAGTTGGACTCCGATGCCGATAATTATAACATCAAAGGAGAATTAGATGAGTTGCTGGAAGCGTCTAAACAGCACGTCCGCCACCGCCGTATGCTGCAGGCGGTGCGGTATTCGGTTGATACGCTTATGGTAATGAGCCTTGGGGTTATGATTCTGATGCAGCTTCGGATATTAGGATTATTTTCATAGAATGAGGGATGACATGGAAAAATTAGTATTGATTGACGGACACAGCATTTTAAACAGGGCTTTTTACGGAGTGCCGGAGCTGACCAACTCCGAGGGACTTCATACCAATGCGGTCTACGGGTTTCTCAACATTATGTTTAAAATATTAGAAGAAGAGCAGGCGGATCATCTGGCTGTGGCCTTTGATTTAAAAGAACCTACCTTCCGTCACAAAATGTTTGCGGAATATAAAGGAACCAGAAAACCCATGCCCGAGGAACTGCGGGAACAGGTTCCTCTGATGAAAGAAGTGCTCCAGTCTATGGGGATTCCGATTCTGACCCTGGCTGGTTTTGAAGCAGATGACATTCTGGGAACAGTGGCAAAGCGTCTGGCCGGAGAAACCGTAGAAGTTTCCGTGGTTTCTGGAGACAGGGATTTGCTTCAGCTTTCGGATACCCATATTAAGATCCGGATTCCGAAAACGTCCAGAGGAGGAACGGAGATAAAAGATTACTATCCGGAAGATGTAAAACGGGAATACGGCGTAACGCCTCTGGAATTTATAGATGTAAAAGCTCTGATGGGAGATGCGTCTGATAATATCCCAGGAGTTCCTTCCATTGGGGAAAAGACGGCCACCGCTATTATTTCGACCTATGGAAGCATTGAAAATGCGTATGAGCATCTGGAAGAGGTAAGGCCGCCCAGAGCGAAAAAAGCGCTGGAAGAACATTACGACATGGCGCAGATGAGCAAGACCCTGGCCACAATCTGTATTGACTGCGGCATTGAATTTTCTTATGAGGATGCAGAGATTGGAAACTTGTATACACCGGAAGCGTACCAGTACATGAAGCGTCTGGAGTTTAAGTCAATTCTGGCTAGATTTCAGGATATTCCGGAAAATAAAGAAGAAGCAGACGTGCGGAAACATTTTCAGGTTGTAAGCGGTTTTTCCCAGGCGGAACAGGTATTGGAAAAAGCGGCGAAGGCAGAGAGAATCGGCGCCCAGCTGATAATTGGCCAGGAAGGCGGAAAGAAGAAAGCTTCCGGCCAGGGAGAGATTGCAGGACTTAGTCTCTGCTTTGGAAAAGAAGATTTGTACTTCCTGCCGGTACAGGGCTTTTTAACTGGCAGCTATCTGGCTGGAAAACTGGAAGCGCTGTGTAAGAGAACAACCGGTATGGTGTGGGTGCTGGATTTAAAGAGCCAGCTTCCATTTTTAAACCTGCTATGGGGGGAGAGAGTACGAGATGCCGGCGTGGCAGGGTATCTTTTGAATCCGCTGAAGGATACCTATGCCTATGACGATCTGGCGAGAGATTACGGCGGCATGACCCTGCCTTCCCAGTCCGATCTGCTGGGAAAAACACCGCTGTTTCAGGCGCTTTTGGGAGAAGAGAAAAAGGCTCTTGACTGCGTATGCTTCATGGGATATTCCTTGTGGAAGACGGCGCCGGTATTAGAAGAGAAACTGACAGAAACCGGCATGGAGGATCTGTTTTTGAAGATTGAAATGCCGTTAATTTACAGCCTTTACCGGATGGAGGCGGCAGGCGTAAAGGTAGCGCGTCAGGAATTAAAGGATTATGGCAGCCGGTTGAAAGTAAACATTGATAAGCTGGAACAGGAAATCTACGAAGCGACCGGAGAGACCTTTAATATTAATTCTCCTAAGCAGTTAGGGGAAGTGCTGTTTGAAAAAATGCAGTTAAAGGGAGGCAAAAAGACGAAAACCGGTTACTCTACGGCAGCGGACGTGCTGGAAAAGCTGGCTTTAGAAGTGCCGGCAGTCCAAAAGATCCTGGATTACCGCCAGCTGACCAAGCTGTATTCTACCTATGCAGAAGGCCTGGCAGCTTATATCGGGGAAGACGAGAGGATTCACGGTAAATTTAACCAGACTATTACGGCGACAGGACGAATCAGCAGTACAGAGCCAAATCTGCAGAACATTCCGGTCCGGATGGAGCTGGGAAGAGAAATCCGCAAGGTTTTTGTGCCAAAAGAAGGCTGTATCTTCATTGACGCAGATTATTCCCAGATTGAACTGAGGATTCTGGCCCATATGTCGAAAGATGAGCGGCTGATTGAAGCTTACCGGTCTGCTCAGGATATCCATGCCATTACGGCGTCCCAGGTATTCCACATTCCATTGGAGGAAGTGACTCCGTTAATGCGCCGCAACGCCAAGGCGGTCAACTTCGGCATTGTCTACGGCATCAGCGCGTTTGGATTAAGCGAAGATTTAAGTATTTCCAGAAAAGAAGCCCTGGATTATATTAATACCTATTTTGAGACTTATCCGGAAGTAAAAAAATTCCTGGATCAGCAGGTAACCGACGGCAAAGAGCAGGGGTTTGTTACGACTATGTTTGGAAGACGCCGCCCCATTCCAGAGTTAAAATCCGCAAATTTCATGCAGAGATCCTTTGGGGAACGGGTGGCCATGAATTCCCCTATTCAGGGAACTGCGGCAGACATTATGAAAATTGCCATGATCCAGGTAGATCAGGAACTGGCGCGAAGAGGACTGAAGTCCAGGATTGTGCTCCAGGTTCACGATGAACTGCTGATTGAGGCGCTGGAAACAGAGGCAAAAGAAGTGAAGGCGATTCTGGAAGATAAGATGAAGCACGCGGCTGATCTGTCGGTTGCCCTGGAAGTAGATGCAAAAGAAGGGGCAAGCTGGTTTGACGCCCATTAAAGAATAACGGTCAGGGAGGAAGAAAAAGATGCTGGAACGAAGCGGATTTATGCCGATTCCGTATTTAAAAAAGGCTAAGTTTACGGGAAGTTTTCAGGGAATGCGTTTCCGTATGGAAAAATCCTCCCGCTTGGCCAAAGGAGGAGAAGAAGGTCAGGAAGAGATCGGCCTTTTAACTTCTGCATGGCCGGAGCCGTATAGTTTTGACGCAACGGATCCGGAAAAAATCCGGCAGGCCTGGTTTTCGTTTGACGAAGAAGGGATTCAGAAGGGAATCGACTGGCTGAATCAGATCTATGAAGAAGTAAAGGCCTGAAATCAGGGAACTGTTTAAAATGTTCCAGACGAATTACGAAGGAGTTATTATGCTGCAGACAATCGAAGCTGTAAACAGCGCAGTGAATCAATTTATATGGGGAGTTCCCGCCATGATCTGTATACTTGGCGTTGGGTTGTATTTAAGCCTGCGCCTCCATTTTATCCAGATCCGCAGGTTTTCCTATGCAATGAAAACTACCATTGGAAGAGTATTCCGCAAACGGGAAGCTTCTGACGGGGCTATTACGCCGTTCCAGGCAGTATGTACGGCCCTGGCGGCTACGGTGGGAACGGGAAATATTGCCGGTGTAGCCGGAGCCATTGCCATCGGAGGCCCAGGAGCCGTATTCTGGATGTGGATATCCGCCCTGCTGGGAATGTGTACCAAATTTTCTGAGGTTACCCTGGCAGTCCATTTTCGGGAAACCAATGAAAACGGAGAACTGGTAGGCGGCCCCATGTACTATATCAAAAATGGATTGGGAAAAAAATGGCAGTTCCTGGCAGTGCTGTTTTCTGTATTTGGAATTTTTACCGTATTCGGGACAGGAAACGCTACTCAGGTCAACACCATTACCGCGGCCATTAATTCAGCCCTTTTAAACTACAACCTGATTACAGAAGATTCCACAAAAATGGGCAATCTCATTATGGGAATCGTCCTGGCGCTGATTGTAGGCATGGTTTTGTTAGGGGGAATCAAGCGGATTGGCCAGGTAACCGAAAAATTAGTGCCGTTTATGGCTCTGTTTTACATCGCCCTGGCTCTTGGTGTGGTAATTCTCAATTTCGATCAGGTTCCACAGGTATTCGCTTCCATTTTTTACGGAGCTTTTCATCCGGAAGCCATTACAGGCGGCGCAGTGGGAAGCTTGTTTATGAGTATGAAAAAGGGAGTTTCCAGAGGGATTTTCTCCAATGAAGCCGGACTGGGTACCGGATCCATCGCCCATGCCTGCGCGGACACCAGAAAGCCGGTAAAACAGGGATTTTTCGGGATTTTCGAAGTCTTTATGGATACTATTTTAATCTGTACCCTGACCGCTCTGGTTATTTTATGCAGCGGCATACAGGTTCCTTATGGGGCAGATGCCGGCGCAGAACTGACCATCCGCGGATTTACTGCCGCTTATGGAAACTGGGTTTCGATTTTTACTGCAGTCGCAATGTGCTGCTTTGCATTTTCCACCATTATCGGCTGGGGACTTTATGGGGCAAGATGCGTGGAGTTTTTATTCTCGTCGAAGCTGATCCGGCCGTTTATGGTAATATATTCCCTGGTTTCCATTCTGGGAGCTACCATGGATTTAGGCCTTATGTGGAGTATTGCGGACACCTTTAACGGACTGATGGCCATTCCCAACCTGATTGCCGTGTTCCTCCTTTCCGGAACCGTAGTCAGACTGGTAAAGGAGTATTTTGAGACAGAGGGAAAGGGCTGCTGACAGACGTTTGTGAAGATGGGAGACGGACATTATGGAGGAAAGACGGACAGACTGGATAACAACAGAAGAACTATGGCCTTTGTTTGAACAGCACCAGAATCAGGTGTTTTATACGGCAAAGGGCCTGGCATTTACTTATACCATTAAGGGCGGGGAAATGTTTGTAGACAGACGCTCCAAATCCATTACCAGGGCCACTGTGGAAAAGGCCTATGAAAAGCTGAAAGCAGACAATGGCCAGACCATCCATGGCCCGAAAAAGCTAAATGTATTTGGAGCGCCTTATATCTGGGCTCTCTTTTCCGGATTGGAACTGATAAAAGGAAAAGAAGAGCTTACAAGGTAAGATCGGAGACGGCAGGGTATCCGTGGCTGGAACGGGCGGCCCGTACCGCCTGGTTAATGGCCTTTCCCATTGCGTAGGAAGCCAGGGTTCCGGCAACGTTAATGTCCGCGGGAACGTCTCCGACGGATACTGCATAAACCGAGTCTCCGTCTGCAGTAGTGTGAACCGGACGGATGGTGCGGGCAAGGCCGTTTTGCGCCATGGCAGCCAGTTTGTTTGCCTGGGCCTTTGAAAAAGCGCCGTTGGTCAGGACTGCGCCAATGGTGGTGTTTCCGGTAAAGAGATCCGGCATGGAAGAGACGTCGTTTAAAAATGCTTCTTCAGTGGACAGCAGAGCGCTGCGGTTTTGATTTAAAAGGCCGGCAATCTGCTGTCCATTTTCTATGTCAAAAATGTCTCCCAGGGCATTGACTGCCACGATAGCGCCTACTTTTAACGGGCCGGCCTGGACGGCATAACAGCCGATTCCGCTTTTCATGGCATACGCAGGTCCCCGATATTTTCCAACGGTACAGCCGCAGCCGGCTCCTGCGTTGCCTTCAGGAAGGTCAAATAAGCCGGATGTTATGGCGCTGCGGCGTTTGTCGGCATCTTCACAGGCCTGATAAGCCATCCGGCTGTCCGGCCGTATGCCAGGATCCCCGATAACCAGGTCAAACAGGCTGGACTGGCAGACTAAGGGGACTTTGGTAATCCCCACGTCAAAGCCAATATTCTGTTCTTCTAAATATCTCATGACCCCTCCGGCGGCGTCCAGACCAAAGGCAGAACCGCCGGATAAGAGCAGGGCGTGGATGCCTTCGGATGCAGCCAGTGGATTTAACAGGGGCGTTTCCCTGGAAGCAGGGCCGCCGCCCCTTACGTCCACGCCGGCAGGAGAACAGCGGTCAAACAGCAAAACGGTACAGCCCGTAGCCGCTTCTTCGTTCTGGGCGTGGCCGGCAGAAAATCCGCCGATGCTTAACAACGGGATTTCAGTAATAGCGTTCATAGTTCGTACCCCCTTATACGGCAGATTTTATTGTTCTGCCGGAATGATTTTTTACAACAAAAAGAGCTCTTCCCACTGCCTGGGTTAAAATGGCGGCAATGAGAGCTTCTGGGATTCCGTTTAGCCCCACGATACCCATAATGACGCCAAACAGCATAGAAGGATCGGTTCCTCCTGCCATTGCATATTGTTCCCCAAACAGCAGGTAAATAAGAGTCATAACACCGACGGTATTGACCATGGAACCGGCAAATCCGGAAATCAGAAGAGAAAAAGAAAGGCTTTTTTTCTTCTTTTTTAAAAGTGAAAACAAACATCCGGCAATCAGGCCGATGAGAATACGGGGAACGATGGCGACAATCAGGCTTTCTATGCCGCCGTGAAACTGAGGGCTGAAGCTGTAAAAAGGGGTAAATACAAAGGAAGTGAGATTTGGCTGTATGGTGGCCTTTACCACACTGGTAATTCCGAAGATGGCGCCCAGCAAAGCCCCTGTTTTGGGTCCGAGAAGGCAGGCGCCGATGATGACTGGAATGTGCATGGTGGTGGCATTCATAAAAGGCAGAGGAATATAGCCGAATGGCGTAAAGGCCATGACTATCATAAGCGCAGTTAAAAACGCCATCTGGGTCAGAAGATGCACACGGCTGGTTACAGATACTTGGTTGGTTGTTGTATGATTCAATTGTTTCCCTCCTGCTGGCATCCCGTTTTGGGTACGCCGCGTTATTGTTCCAGGAAAGGAAGTATTTCTGCGGTGCGAAGGAAGAAAGCCGTATTGTCTGGAATTCAGTACAATCGGCAGAATTTGACAGAAACACTTCCGCTGGAATCTGAAGCTATTGTACGACGGCGCTTTCCAGATTGCAAGAAAAATTTATTTCCAGGATCTATGAAAAATAATATTGATTTCTATAATAATATCTAGTATATTATGTTGTAGATTAGCCGAAAGGAGAATCACATATGATTACAGTAGCGGTAGACGCTATGGGCGGAGATTATGCGCCGTCCCAAATGGTAGCAGGAGCGATAGCTGCCGTCAATTTACGAAAGGACATCAAGGTAGTCCTGGTAGGCCGCAGGGAAGATGTGGAAAGGGAATTGTCCGGAAAGGACTATCCAAAGGATCAGATTGAGATTGTCCACGCTTCTGAGGTAATTGCTACCGAAGAACCTCCGGTTCATGCCATCCGCAGAAAGAAAGACTCTTCGATTGTTGTAGGTATGAATCTGGTTAAAAAGAACGAAGCGGACGCATTTGTTTCAGCCGGCAGCTCCGGAGCCATCCTGGTTGGAGGGCAGGTCATTGTCGGAAGGATCAAGGGCGTGGAGAGACCGCCGCTTGCGCCTCTCATTCCAACGGAAAAAGGCGTGTCATTGCTGATTGACTGCGGAGCCAATGTAGATGCAAGGCCATCTCATCTGGTTCAGTTTGCCCGTATGGGTTCTATTTATATGGAACACGTAATGGGAGTAAAGAATCCGAGAGTTGCCATTGTCAATATTGGTGCAGAAGAAGAAAAGGGGAATGCCCTGGTAAAAGAGACTTTCCCGCTTTTAAAAGAGTGCAGAGACATTCACTTTACCGGCAGCATTGAAGCAAGGGAGATTCCTCATGGAGGCGCAGATGTGATTGTCTGCGAGGCTTTTGTGGGAAATGTCATTTTAAAGCTTTATGAAGGCGTAGGGGCAACTCTCATAAGTAAAGTAAAGTCCGGTATGATGACCAGTTTGCGGAGCAAGATAGGAGCCCTTCTTGTAAAACCGGCATTAAAAGAGACTTTAAAAGCATTTGACGCCAGCCAGTACGGAGGAGCTCCTCTGTTGGGATTAAACGGCCTGGTAGTAAAGACCCATGGCAATTCCAAGGCCAATGAGGTCTGCAATTCCATTATTCAGTGTGTTACCTTTAAAGAACAGGGTATCAATGAAAAAATTAAAGAAAGTCTCGCAGCAGAGACCAACGAATCAAATTAGGGAGGATGTAACATGGAATTCGAAAAACTGCAGAGTATTATCGCGGAGGTATTAAATATTGAGCCGGATGAGGTTACCATGACTTCTACATTCGTAGACGACTTAGGCGCTGATTCTCTGGATATTTTCCAGATTATTATGGGCATTGAGGAAGAGTTCGATATTAAAATTCCGGATGATGCCGCTGAGCATATCGTTTCTGTAGGTGATGCTGTAGAGCAGATTAAAAATGCAATAAACTAAGAAATGAAAAGCAAAAGAGGCTGTCCAGTGGCGCGGCCTCTTTTTTCAATAAAAGGAGGATCTGATGAAACAGACACAAGAAAATCTGGAACAGGCGATTGGCTACCGCTTCCGCAATAAAAAGCTGCTGACCCAGGCCCTGACCCACAGTTCTTATGCCAATGAACACCGGATGGACAAGATGTACTGCAACGAAAGGCTGGAATTTTTAGGAGACGCCGTATTAGAGGTGGTATCCAGCGACTTTTTATTTCACCGGTTTCCAGAGATGCCGGAGGGAAATTTAACCAAAACCAGAGCCAGCATGGTCTGCGAGCCTACTCTGGCTTACTGCGCCAGAGAGATTTCCCTGGGAGACTACCTGCTTTTGGGAAAAGGAGAAGACGCGACCGGCGGAAGAATGCGGGAATCCATTACTTCGGATGCGTTAGAGGCGGTAATCGGCGCGATTTATCTGGATGGTGGTCTTGCTAATGCAAAAGAGTTTATTGACCGTTTTGTACTGAATGATATGGAGCATAAACAGCTCTTTTATGATAGCAAGACTATCCTGCAGGAACTGGTGCAGAGCACGGGAGAGGAGCTTCTTTCCTATGAGATTTTAAAGGAGGAAGGACCGGATCACAACAAAGTATTTGAAGTAAGGGCTATGCTGGGAAGCAGGGAAATTGGCAGGGGGGTAGGAAGAACCAAAAAGGCAGCCGAGCAGACGGCGGCATATAAGGCGATTCTGACCTTAAAAGGCAAATCAGAAGCTTCTTTGCAGGCAGGTGACGTATGTATTTAAAAAGTATTGAAATTCAGGGCTTTAAGTCCTTTGCCAACAAAATTGTCTTTGAATTTCATAATGGAATTACCGGTATTGTAGGCCCCAATGGATCTGGAAAAAGCAATGTAGCCGATGCAGTCCGCTGGGTGTTGGGAGAGCAGAGGGTCAAGCAGCTTCGGGGCGCTTCCATGCAGGACGTTATTTTTTCCGGAACCGAACTTCGAAAGCCTCAGGGGTTTGCCTATGTGGCCATTACCCTGGACAACGGAGATCATAAACTGGCTATTGAGTATGACGAGGTAACGGTTTCCAGGCGGCTGTACCGTTCCGGCGAAAGCGAATACCGGATCAACGGAAGTCCCTGCCGGTTAAAAGACATCAATGAACTGTTTTACGATACCGGTATTGGAAAAGAAGGGTATTCCATTATCGGACAGGGACAGATTGACAAAATTTTAAGCGGAAAGCCGGAAGAGCGCAGGGAACTGTTTGACGAGGCAGCCGGCATTGTAAAGTTTAAGCGCAGAAAAGCCATTGCCCAGAAAAAACTGGAAGATGAGCGCCAGAGCTTGGTCAGGGTCAACGATATTTTAAGCGAACTGGAAAAGCAGGTTGGCCCATTAGAGAAACAGTCCCAGGCGGCAAGAGAATATCTGCGGTTAAAAGAGAACTTAAAGCATCTGGATGCCAATCTCTTTCTGGCTGAGACCAGTTCATTAAAAGGCCAGATCGAATCGGTTTCGAAAAATGAGTCCATTGTATCCCAGGATCTGGAGCGGGTCCAGAAAGAGGCAAAAACCATCCGCAGCGAATATGACACATTAGATGCAGCGCTGACGGTTCTGGATGAAAAAGTAACCGCCGGCCGCAGCGCCCAGGCCCAGGAAACCTTAAAACGGGGGAATCTGGAAGGCCGGATCAACGTTTTAAAAGAGCAGATTAACACGGAACGGATGAACGCAGAGCACATCCGCCACCGGATGGAATCCATAAAGACAGAGATTGCCCAGAGAGAAGGGGAGATTTCCGGTTATGAAACAGAAAAAGAAGAGCTGTCACTCCATATTTCTAAAGTCTTAGAACGTCAGAAAGAGGCAGAACTGTCTTTAATGGAAGAGGACGTTCTGATTGGGGACACCGAAGGGGCGTTAGAACAGCTGAAACAGTCGGTTATTGACACCTTAAATGAAAAGGCTTCTGTAAATGCCAAAGATCAGCGATATGAGGCAATGTTAGAGCAGGTCAATATGCGGAAGGCGGAGGTCAGCCAGAAGCTGTTAAAAAGCAAAAGCGACGAGTCTGTCCAGGACGAACAGATTGCTGAAAAGCAGACAGAGCTGGATCAGATTACAGAGAACATCCAGACTGTCCTTTTAAAGGAAACGGAACTGGAGGAGCAGGTTCAGACGGCTTTGGCAGAGGAAAAGAGATTGAACCGCCTGCTGTCGGAACATCAGCAGACCTATCACAGAACCAATACCAAGCTGGAATCTCTGCGCAATCTGGCAGAGCGTTACGAAGGATACGGCCAGAGCATCCGAAGGATCATGGAAGTAAAGGACAGGGTGCGGGGAATCCACGGCGTTGTTGCGGATCTGATTACCGCGGAAAAGAAATACGAAGTGGCAATTGAAACGGCCCTGGGGGGAAGTATCCAGAACATTGTTACCGATTCAGAAGAGACGGCTAAGACCCTGATCGAGTATTTAAAGAAAAATAAATTCGGACGGGCTACTTTCCTTCCTCTTACCAGTATCGGCAACCGCAGTACCTTTAACCAGGACAAGGCCCTGACAGAAAAAGGCGTGCTGGGACTGGCAAATCAGCTGGTCAAGGCCGACAAACAGTATGAGGGACTACTAAAATATCTGTTGGGACGGGTTGTGGTTGTGGACACCATTGACAACGCCATTGCCCTTTCCAGAAAATACCAGTATTCTTTGAGAATTGTAACTTTAGAAGGCGAGCTGTTAAACGCCGGAGGATCCATGACCGGCGGCGCTTTTAAAAATACCAGCAATCTTTTGGGAAGAAAGCGGGAAATTGAAGAATTGGAGCATTCCTGCAAGACGGTTCTTCATGAAATCGACAAGGTCAATGAAAACCTGGTATTCCAGGAAGAATTGCTAAACGGCATGAATGAAGAACTGGAAGAAAACAGGAGGAAGAAGCAGTCCCTTTATCTGGATCAGAATACCATCCGTCTTGGAATCCGCCAGTTAGAAGCAAAGAAGACGGAAATCGCAGAATCGGCCTCTGATATGGTTACGGAACACCGGCAGCTGGAAGAGCAGGTAAAGGAAATTACTGGCAGCCGGATGCGGTTAAAGGAAGAAACGCTCCGGTTAGAAGCCCAGGGAGAGAACAACCAGGAAGAAATCCAGAATCTTTCCAGCCTTCTGGAAAGCTATCGTCAGAAGCGGGAGATCCTGGCAAAGGATCTGGCGGCTGTCCAGATGGAGACGGCAGGACTTCAGCAGAAGGAGAATTTCTTAAAAGAAAACATCCGACGGGTGCAGGAAGAAATCCGGAAGGTAAAAGAAGAACTGTCCGGCCTGACAGAAGGAAGCGGAGAAAGCGGTCTGGTTATCCAGGGAAAAGAAGAAGAAATTGCCAGAATTGAAAAAGAAATGAAGGATGGGGAACAGCTTTTAGAAACCTTAAAAGAAGAAATCCTGTCGTTATCCCAGGAAAAAGAGGAGACGGCCAGACGGCAGAAGGGATTTTTTGACAAAAGGGAAGAGCTGTCCAGGCAGATATCCGGACTGGATAAAGATCTGTTCCGCCTTCAGGGACAGAAAGAAAAGCTGGAAGAACGGATGGAATCCTGCGCATCGTATATGTGGAACGAGTATGAGCTGACGTACACTACAGCAGAAGAGCTGCGGGACAAAAACCAGACGTCCATACCGGAGATGAAGAAAGACATCGAGAGAATAAAAGCCCAGATAAAGGGGCTTGGAAACGTCAACGTCAACGCCATTGAGGATTACAAAGAGGTGTCGGAGCGGTATGAATTTTTGAAAACCCAGCACGACGATCTGGTAACGGCAGAACAGACCCTGGTTCAGATTATCGAGGAACTGGATACCGGAATGAGACGGCAGTTTGAAGAACAGTTTGCCCTGATCCGCAAAGAGTTTGATAAGGTATTTAAGGAACTGTTCGGAGGCGGAAGAGGCACGTTAGAGCTGATGGAAGGCGAAGACATCCTGGAAGCAGGCATCCAGATTATTTCCCAGCCGCCAGGCAAAAAACTGCAGAATATGATGCAGCTTTCCGGCGGGGAAAAGGCTCTGACAGCCATTGCGCTTTTGTTTGCAATCCAGAACTTAAAGCCGTCCCCCTTCTGTCTGCTGGATGAGATAGAGGCGGCCTTAGACGATTCCAACGTAGACCGGTTTGCCGGCTATCTTCATAAGCTGACGGCAAACACCCAGTTTATTGTAATTACCCACCGGCGCGGCACCATGGTGTCTGCAGACCGGCTTTACGGCATTACCATGCAGGAGAAGGGAGTTTCCGCCCTGGTTTCTGTTAATTTAATCGAAGCAGATTTAGAAAATTAAGGAGTATGAGTATGGCAAAAGGATTTTTCAGCCGTCTGGTAGAAGGCCTTACCAAGACAAGAGACAACATTGTATCTGGCATTGACTCGATTTTCAGCGGGTTTTCTGCCATTGACGACGATTTTTATGAGGAAATCGAAGAGACCCTGATTATGGGGGATTTGGGCATCCAGACCACGATGGCCATTGTAGAGGATCTGCGGCATAAGGTAAAAGAGCAGCATATCAAAGAACCGGCCCAGTGCAAGCAGCTTTTAATTGACAGCATCAAAGCCCAGATGGATTTGGGAGAAAATGCTTATGAGTTTGAAAACCGGAAATCCGTTGTGCTGGTCATTGGCGTCAACGGAGTGGGAAAGACCACTTCCGTTGGAAAACTGGCCGGACAGTTAAAAGATTCTGGTAAAAAGGTAATGCTGGCTGCAGCCGATACCTTTCGGGCGGCTGCCATTGAGCAGCTTACGGAGTGGGCAAATCGGGCAGGAGTGGAAATTATTGCCCAGAAAGAGGGATCCGATCCGGCGGCTGTTATTTATGACGCAGTAGCAGCTGCGAAATCCCGCCATGCAGACGTGCTGATCTGCGATACGGCAGGACGGCTTCACAACAAGAAAAACCTGATGGAGGAGTTAAAAAAGATTAACCGGATTATTGACAAAGAGTATCCGGACGCTTATCGGGAGACCCTGGTGGTGTTAGACGGAACCACCGGACAGAACGCCATGGCCCAGGCCAGACAGTTTATGGAAGTAGCAGACATTACGGGAATCATTCTGACCAAGCTGGACGGAACGGCCAAAGGAGGAATTGCCGTAGCGATCCAGTCCGAGCTGGGACTTCCAGTAAAATACATCGGGGTAGGGGAGCACATTGACGATCTCCAGAAATTTAACGCGGATGATTTTGTAAACGCCTTATTTAACGTTTCAGACAAAAATTAGGACAGGAAAAAGAAGGGGAGAAACCATTATGGAAAAATTAACATTAGAGGCATTTGAAGAAGCATCTGAAATCGTAAGCCAGGTAACCCAGGAAACCAAGCTGGTCTACAGTGAGTATTTTTCCAACCAGACCGGCAACAAGGTGTATTTCAAGCCGGAAAATATGCAGTATACCGGCGCTTACAAGGTCCGTGGGGCTTATTATAAGATCAGCACTTTGTCAGAGGAAGAAAAGGCAAGAGGGCTGGTAACGGCTTCCGCGGGCAACCACGCCCAGGGAGTGGCGTATGCGGCAAAGCTGGCAGGCATTAGGGCGACGATCGTTATGCCGACCACCACCCCGCTGATTAAGATTAACCACACCAAGAGCTACGGCGCAGAAGTGGTGTTGGAGGGCAATGTATTTGACGAGTCCTGCAGCTATGCCTATGAACTGGTAGAAAAGACCGGCGGCACCTTCGTACACCCCTTTAATGATCTGGCAGTAGCAACCGGACAGGGTACCATTGCTATGGAGATTATCAAAGAGCTTCCTACTGTTGATTACATTCTGGTGCCTATCGGCGGCGGCGGGCTGTGTACCGGCGTGTCCACTCTGGCTAAGATGCTGAATCCGAAGATCAAGGTAATCGGAGTAGAGCCGGCAGGAGCTGCCTGTATGAAGGCCTCCTTAGACGCCGGACACGTAGTAGGACTTCCTTCTGTCAATACCATTGCAGACGGTACGGCGGTAAAGACCCCAGGAGACCTTTTATTCCCCTATATAAAAGAAAATGTAGACGATATCATTACCATTGACGACAGCGAACTGATTGTGGCATTTCTGGATATGGTAGAAAATCACAAGATGATCGTAGAAAATTCCGGCCTTTTAACGGTTGCTGCCTTAAAGCATCTAAATGTCCAGAAGAAAAAGATTGTCTCTATTTTAAGCGGCGGCAATATGGACGTGATTACCATGGCTTCCATTGTCCAGCACGGCCTGATTTTAAGGGATCGGGTATTTACCGCATCGGTTCTTCTGCCGGATAAGCCAGGAGAGCTGGCAAAAGTTTCTTCCCTTCTGGCAGAGCAGCAGGCCAATGTCATCAAGCTGGAGCACAACCAGTTTGTCAGCATCAACCGCAATGCGGCAGTAGAACTCCGCATTACCATGGAGGCGTTTGGAACTGCCCATAAACAGGCAATTTTACAGGCGTTAAATGAAAAGGGATACCGACCGAGACTGGTAAAAGGAAAAGGCACCTATAATGAGTGAGAAACAAACGCCGCTGGCGTCAAATATTTTGTATTTTATAAAATGGACTCTGATTTCCTGTGTGATGGGCAGTGTGGGAGGAGTAGTCGGCGCTGCTTTTTCCCACTCCGTCGCCTGGGCGGGAGCTTTCCGGCAGACCCATCCCTGGACGCTGTACCTGATGCCGTTTGCCGGCCTTCTGATAGTCGGCCTGTACCAGCTGGCAAAAGAAGGGGACAACAAGGGAACCAATGATGTGCTGACTGCAGTTTCTTCTACAACCGATTTAAGCCCTGCAACCGCCCCTCTGATTTTTGCGGGAACCGTTCTGACCCATCTGGTCGGCGGTTCTTCCGGAAGAGAGGGCGCCGCCTTACAGATTGGCGGAAGTATGGGAAACCTGCTGGGAAAGATCATGAAATTAGATGAAAAAGACCGGAAAATCGTAGTGATGTGCGGAATGAGCGCTTTATTTGGAGCGCTGTTCGGAACCCCCATTGCTGCGGCAATTTTCTCAATGGAAGTAATCAGTGTAGGCGTTTTGTATTATGCGGCCCTTGTCCCCTGTCTGTTTTCGTCGCTTCTTGGTGCAGGAATTGCCGTTATTCTTGGAACAAAGCCAGAGGCCTATACCATCCTGGAAGTGCCTGCTTTTACGGGAACCTCGGCATTATTTATTGTATTTCTGGGGATTTTGTGCGCTCTGGTCAGCATTCTTTTGTGCATCGTCCTTCATGGAGCCCAGCATTTGTATCAGAAATATCTGAAAAACCCCTATGTCCGGATTGCGGCAGCCAGCGTTATTTTTATCGGGCTTACAAAGCTTTTAGGAACCAGTGAATATCTGGGAAGCGGTACGGCGATCATTGAACGGGCTATGGAAGGGCAGGCAGGCTGGGAAACCTTTCTTTTGAAAATGGTATTTACCGCCATTGTCCTGGGCGCAGGATTTAAAGGCGGCGAGATTGTGCCGACCATGTCCATAGGGGCTTCTTTTGGATGCGTTGTGGGAATTGCGGCAGGATTTGCCCCGTCTTTATGTGCGGCCTGCGGTCTGGCAGCCTTATTTGTAGGGGTAACCAACTGTCCGGTTTCAGCTCTGATGATCGCGTTAGAATTGTTTGGATATGATGCCATGCCGTATTTTGCTGTGATTGTGGCAGTATCCTTTACCCTGTCCGGATATTATGGGCTTTACAGCAGCCAGAAGTTTGTATATTCAAAGACCCGGACAGAGTTTATTAACCGGAAGGCCAATTAAGGATTAGTCTAATCTGTGGCCGCAGTGGGGACAGGAAGAAACCTGATGTCTTCCCTCTTTCCAGGGCAGACGCTTTTTGCAGGAAGGACAGCGCCAGAACAGCGCTACAAATCCGTAAGCCAGGCCGATTAATGCCATGCCCATAGCGCCGATGCCCATAACGGTCATAAGCTCGGTGCATAAGATTGCAATAAACAGAATAATCAGACCGGCAAACAGAAACAGATTATGGACAAAGACACAGACTTTTTTCGGTAAGTGCATATGAAAGACCTCCTTTGAAAGATTCATAGAGTTTATCATAGCACATTTGCGACATAAAATAAAGGAGACAAGTGAAATGATACTTGCGAGCGATTACGATGGCACACTCCATGTGGATGAAGAACAGACCCTTAAAAATCTGGCAGCAGTAGCAGAATGGCGGAAAAAAGGCCATCAGTTCGGCCTGATAACCGGACGTTCTTACGAAATGGCGCTGCTTCCCATCCACGAATACCACCTGCCTCTGGATTTTTTAATCTGCAACAATGGGGCCACGATTTACCGGCTGGACGGTACTGTGATCGAGCACAGCCCGATGAATAAAAACGCGGTAAAAGAATTTTTTAAGCTTCCTACGACAGACGATCTTCCCAGGATTTTTGCAATTTCTTCTCAGGGAACGTTTACCGTCCGCATGAAGGATCCGAAGATTTTCGGAATCCAGTTGAAAGCGCCTCACATTTCCCTGGAAGAGTTGTTTCAGATGGAAACGGTCTGGCAGTTCAGCTTAGGCTGTGCGGATGAAGAAAGCGCGGCGGCCTGCGCAGCGGAAATCAACCAGCAGATGGGAGAAGAACTGACCGCATATTACAATCAGAAAAGCATCGATGTTGTCAGGGCAGGAATCAGCAAAAGCGTTGGAATCAGCCGGTATCTGGAGCTGGATGGAAGAAAGGGAGAGCCTTTATTTGTGGTGGGCGATGGCGGAAACGATGTGGATATGATCCGCGATTTTAACGGCTATACCATTACAAGGGGCTGCAAAGCGGCAAAGCAGGCTGCTTCCAGAATTTTTGACAGCGTGGAAGACCTGATTTTCCATGCGCTGGGAAAAGAAGGGGAGTAATCCCCTTTCTTTTTTGTTTTGGGAAAATTTCCAAAGAGAAAAATAATTAGTTTTCTAACTATTGATTTTCTGAAGAAAATATGCTACAATATGCACAAAAGGAAAGCAAAAATTAAAGGAGGGTATTGTTATGTTGACCACATTTAAAGCAACTGCAAAAAAACTTCCGGAGGGACTTCAGGTTTCTACCGATTCCAGAGGATTTAAGATTATGATGGATGAGCCGGAAGATCTGGGTGGAACCAATGCTGCCATGAATCCAGTAGAAGCGCTGCTGTGTGCTCTGGGCGCCTGCCAGAGTATTGTAGCATCTGCATTTGCAGAAGCCCAGGGATTCCATTTTGACGAGCTCCACATTGATCTGGAAGGCGACCTGGATCCGGATGGATTTATGGGACTGGCAGACGATGTGCGCAACGGTTTCCAGGAGATCCGCTATACCATTCATTTTAAGACAGACGAAACCCAGGAGGCAGCAGAAGCATTTGCAGACTTTATCGAGAAGACCTGTCCGGTAGGAGACTGTCTGGTAAATGGAGTGAAGCTGGTAAGGGCCGGAGTTGTCAGAGAATAGAAATATGATCAGAATCATGTGCCAGAAGGATAGTTGGTACAGGCTTAGGGAGGACGGTTGCTGGGGGCAATAGTCCTCCTTTCTAAGTAGAAAGGGGCAGGAAAAATGGAAATAAGAATGTCTGTGTTCCCAGGCAGTAAGCCTGGAATTGCGGGAAAGATACAGGTAGCAGAAGGGGCAGAAGTAGAAAAAGGAACGCTGCTGGCTCAGGTAGAGACAGGAAAGGGAAACCGCCCTGTAAAAGCTCCGGAGGGCGGAGTGATCCGGAAAATCCTGTTTTCTGAAGGAGATGAAATAAAGCCAAAGCAGCTTCTATTTGAACTGGAAGAGCGGGCAGAAAAAGAGGAAGCAAAAGAAGCGGTGCCGGAAAGGGAAGAACCGGCAGAAGAGAAGAGCGCAGATATTCTCATTATCGGGGGAGGTCCAGGAGGATATGTGGCGGCAATTTATGCGGCAAAGAGAGGTAAGAGCGTGATTCTGGCAGAGAAGGAAGCGCTTGGCGGAACCTGTCTAAATGCAGGCTGTATTCCGACAAAGGCTTTGGTGCGTTCCGCAGAAGTCTGTCACGAGATTGCAGGTGCGGCAGAGTTTGGAATCCAGGCAGAAAAGCCCTGTGTGGATATGAAACGGGTCATTGCCCGAAAAGATGAAGTGAAAAAGAAGCTGCTTCACGGAATCCAGAGCTTAATGGACAGCAATCAGATTCAGGTTCTAGAAGGAACAGCAGAATTCTTATCAGAAACTCAGGCAGAGATTCGGGGAAAGAAGCGTTATCTTGTGAAGGCAAAAGATATTATTGTCGCAACTGGATCGAAAACGTCAAAAATCCCGATTCCAGGAATGGAGCTTCCAATGGTAATGAACAGTACCCAGGCCCTGGATTTAAAAGAACTGCCCCAGTCTGTTGCCATTATCGGAGGCGGAGTCATTGGTATGGAATTTGCCTTTATTTACGCCTATCTGGGGGCAAAAGTCCATGTAGTGGAATTTATGGATCGTCTGCTGACAATGGTAGACAAAGAGGCGTCTGAAGCCATTGAAGAAGAAGCGAAAAAGGCGGGAATCCAGATCCATACGAAAACGAAGGTAAAAGAGATTAAAAAGGCTATGGACAATCAGGCCGTTGTAGTCTGCGAGGGACAGGACGGAGAAAGCTTGATTGTCAGTGAAAAAGTCCTGGTGGCTATTGGAAGAGAGCCAGACATGGACGGCCTTGGCTGGGAAAAAGCAGGTCTGGAGTTAAATGAACGGGGCAGAGGCTTAAAGGCGGACAGCCATATGCGTACGAATAAAGAACACATCTATGCCATTGGAGACGTTACTAACATTATGCAGCTGGCCCACGTTGCGTCCCATCAGGGAATTACAGCCGTAAAAAACATTCTGGGCGAGGCAGAAGAAATGGATTATACGGCAGTCCCAAACGTTATTTTTACAGCTCCGGAGATTGCAAGCACAGGATTGACAGAAGAGGCCTGCCAGGAAAGGCAGATTGCTTATAAGGTCAGCCGCTTTTCTTATGAAGGAAATGGAAAGGCTCTGGCATTAGGCCGTCCCCAGGGATTTATTAAGCTGATAGGAGAAAAAGAGACGGGAAGAATCCTGGGATGTACCATTATGGGGGCAGACGCATCCGCGCTGATCGCTGCTGTGACTCTGGCAATAAAGAACCATGTGACCGCAGACCAGATTGCAGAAACCATTTTTGCCCATCCCACAACCGGCGAAGTGATCCATGAGGCTGCCATGGGTCTTGGCATAGGAGCGCTGCATCAGTAATGAACCGGATTCTATACTCCAGCCAGACCAACCCTTATTACAATGTGGCATTAGAATATACCCTGATGAAGAAAAATTTCCAGGGAATTACCCTTTTTTTGTGGAAGAACTGCCCCAGTGTCTTTATTGGACGGAACCAGAATCTGTATATGGAATGTAACCTGGCTTATTTAAAAGAAGCGTCCATTCTGCCAGTCCGCCGCTTTTCCGGCGGCGGAGCGGTCTTTCAGGATGAGGGAAATTTAAATTTTACCTTTCTCTGCGGGGCAGAGGACGTTAGTATAGGACAGTTTTCCAGAATGGTTCAGAAAGCCGTAGAAGCTCTGGGGATTTGCTGTGAGTTTACAGGCCGCAACGACCTTTTGTGCAATGGGAAAAAGTTTTCCGGACATGCCTATTATGAAGAAGACGGAAGGCTTTTTTACCATGGAACCATGTTATGCGGGACGAATCTGGAAATGATGGAGAAGGCGCTGACCCCGTCGGCAGCAAAGTTGGAATCTAAGGGGATTTCTTCAGTAAGAAGCAGGGTAATGAATCTTTCAGAAGCCGTACCGGATCTGACGGTCCGCAAGGCAGCAGAGCAGTTAGCAGACCAGTTTGCCAAGACATTTGGCAGGACAGAGCAAGCCAAAATCTATTCTGCAGAAGAAGCAGGAATCGCAGTACCCAGAGAACAAATCTTGAAACTTCAGAGTTCGGAATGGCTTTACGGTCAGTCTCCCGACTGGAGCGTACGGCTGGAACGCCATTTTCTGGAAGGGCTGGTATCTGCACTGGTTTCCGTAAAAGACGGGCGGATTGCGGGCATCCGGATTTATACAGATTGCTTAAAACCAGTGGACTGGCAGGAGTGTGAACGGCGGCTTTCCGGACGTTGGTATGATGAAGATGAAGTATTTGACGAGCTGGGACGATACGTGTTATCATAAAGCCAATCAGCGTCTGGAAAAAAGGGGCTGGACGCGGTGAGGAGGAATGAAAACGTGTTTGATTTAAATGACTGTATGGCCTTTGTGACCAGCCGATCCGGAAAGATTTTTGCGGCAGCGATGGAAAAACAGCTGAATCAATACCATATGACAAGAACCCAGTGGATTGCCATGTATTATATTTTAAGCAAAGGGCCTCTGACCCAGAAACAGCTGGCGGAACAGATGGTATTAAAAGAACCAAGCATTGTACCGGTGCTTCAGAAGCTGGAGATAGAAGGCCATCTGATAAGAGAGTCGTCAAAGGAAGATCGGCGGGTAAAATACCTGGAATTATCGGAATCCGGCAGAGATTTGTGCTTAAGTCTTCTGCCAGTAGTGGAACAATTTAAAGCGGATACTACGGCAGGAATCGGAGAAGAAACGCTGCAGCTCGTAAAAGAAGCGCTGGAAAAAATGACGGAGAACGCCATGAGGCAGCTTTAAAAAGAAAGCCTTTACAACCGGTGTGGGCAGTAGTATAATAAAGGCCGTAAAATATAATAAGTCTTTGTGGCAGGGTGCAAGTCCCTACCGATGGTAATAGTCCATGACCCGTTTGACAAAACGGCTGAGCCGGCGCAATTCCGGCACCGACGGTATAGTCCGGATGAGAAAAGACGTTTTTTGGAGATGATGCCTGGGCTTACTGTATTCCCAGGCTTTTTGTCGTTCTTCTAAAGACGCCGACCCAAAGCGGAAAGGTGACTTTATTATGAAACAGGTAACAAATGTAAAAAGACTGGTAATGATTGGACTTTTAGGGGCTTTGGCCGGAATACTGATGCTGTTTAAATTTCCTCTGCCCTTTATGCCGCCCTTTATGGAGTTTGATTTGTCCGGTCTGGTAGAAGTAATCGGAGGCTTTGTACTGGGACCTGGGGCGGCAGTTCTGATTATTCTGGTTAAGCTTCTGGTCAAGCTGGCCTTTATGGGAACCAGTACCATGCTGACTGGAGAAGTCAGCAACTTCCTGCTAAGCTGCGCGTATGCGGTGCCTGCTGCCTGGATTTACCAGCATCACAAATCCAGAAAATCGGGAGAGATTGGAATGGCAGCGGGAACCATTCTCTGTTCCATTGCGGCGGTCGCCAGCAATCTGCTGCTGATTTTTCCATTCTATGTAAAGCTGATGGGAATGAGTATGGAAGAGATTGTCGCGATGTGCAGTGCGGTCAATCCGCTGATGAAAAACACCCTCACGCTGGCCTTGTTTGGAATTGTGCCGTTTAATTTGATTAAATACGGGATAACTTCCGTTATTACCCGTTTGGTTTATAAAAGAGTCAGCAAAACAATGAAGCGATACATGAATTAACCATTTACTATGAGGAGGCGCTGCCAGTGAAACTTTACAGTCAGAAATATACAGCAGATGTTCAGACCCCGATTAACCCGACAGACAACATTGCCGGATTTGACGTCCGCCCAGGCCTGTTTGATGTAAACGGGGCAATGGCTTTAGCCAGCGGCGTGAATTTTACCGTCCATACCAGGGAGGGAACCGGATGCGAACTTTTGCTGTTTCATAGAGCTGAAGAAGAACCGTATGCCGTTCTTCCTTTTCCAGAGTCTTATAAAATCGGCGATGTGTACTCGATGATTGTCTTTGGCCTGGACATTGAAGAGTTTGAATACGCTTACCGGATCAGCGGCCCTTACGATCCCCAGAAAGGGCAGCTGTTCTGCAAGGACAATATTTTGCTGGATCCATATGCCAGAGTGGTTACCAGCCGGAAAGTCTGGGGAGTGGAAGGCGGGAAAACCTATCATGCGAGAGTCGTAAAAAATATATTTGACTGGGGAAGTATGCCCCAGTCTTCCAGAGAATTAAGCGATCTGATTATTTATGAACTCCATGTAAGAGAATTTACCCAGCATCCCAGCTCCGGAGTGAAAAACAGAGGCACATTTTCCGGTCTGATGGAAAAAATCCCCTATTTGAAAGAACTGGGCGTCAATGCGGTGGAACTCATGCCGATCTTTGAATTTGATGAAACCATGAATTCCAGGGAAATTGATGGAAAGAGGCTCCTAGACTACTGGGGATATAATACTGTAGGTTTTTTTGCGCCCAATACCAGTTATGCGGCTTCGGATGAGTACAACCATGAAGGCACAGAATTAAAGACCCTGATAAAGGCTCTCCATGACAATGGCATCGAGGTAATTCTGGATGTGGTCTTTAACCACACTGCAGAAGGGAATGAGAAAGGGCCGGTATTCTGCTTTAAGGGGTTTGACAACCAGGTTTACTATATGCTGACGCCGGACGGCAATTACTACAATTTCAGCGGCTGCGGCAACACCTTAAACTGCAACCACCCAATCGTCCAGCAGATGATTCTGGAATGTCTGCGTTACTGGACGGTCAGTTATCGGGTAGACGGATTCCGCTTTGATCTGGCCAGTATTCTGGGGCGTAACGAAAAAGGTGCTCCGATGAACAACCCTCCTTTGCTGAGGGCATTGGCTTACGATCCGGTACTAAGCAACGTCAAACTCATTGCAGAAGCCTGGGATGCAGGAGGACTGTATCAGGTAGGGAGTTTTCCGGCAAGCAAACGGTGGGCAGAGTGGAACGGAAGATACCGAGATGTGATTCGGGGATTTTTAAAGGGCGAGAACTGGCTTTCCTGGACGGCAGCCTGGAGTATCTGCGGTTCCAGCGATTTATACGGCGGTTTCGACCCAGAGCATGATAAAAATTATGCAGGATATAATTCCAGCATTAATTTCCTGAGCTGTCATGATGGCTTTACGTTATACGATTTGTATTCTTATAATGAGAAGCATAATGAGGGAAACGGATGGGACAATACGGATGGATCCAATGACAACCGAAGCTGGAACTGCGGAGCGGAAGGCGAAACCACGGATCCGGAAGTATTAAAACTCCGCTACCGGATGATCCGCAATGCCTGTGCAGTTTTGATGTGCAGCAGGGGAACTCCTATGTTTCTGGCAGGAGATGAATTCGGCAATACCCAGTACGGCAATAACAATGGGTATTGCCAGGACAACGAGATTTCCTGGCTGGACTGGAATCTGCTGGAAAAAAACAGAGAGTTGTTTGAATTTTTTAAGTTTATGATTCATTACCGCCATGAACATCCGGCAATCCGCAAGCGCCTTCCGGATGCAGTCTGCGGAATGGAAGCGCTTCATTCCCATGATGTAAATGCAGAAAATACCAACCTGCCGGAAAATACCAGGACATTTGCCGTCAGCTTCGCCGGATATGACAGGGAAAAAGGAAGAGACGACATCATTTATATGGCCATTAATACCTACTGGGAACCGGTAACCATTACGCTGCCAAACCTCAATCACAGAGGGGTATGGCATCTCAGCGTCGATACCTATGGAGATGAGGCCAGACAATATGTGTATCCCAGAGGGAAAGAACCCAGAATTGACGGTTCTTACGTCATGCGGCCGAGAACGGTAGTAATTTTTACAGGAAGAATATATTAAGGAAACCAGATAGAAAACGCGTTCCAGGCAGGCTTTTTGCTGCCTCGAATGCGTTTTTTTGACTTCAAAGGTTGACACTTGTATACCTGGATGGTATTATAAAGGTACACAGATGTATACCTTTATAGAGAAGGGGGGATTTCATGGAACCGATTAATTTGTCAGATGGGGAGTGGAAGCTGATGGAGGCACTGTGGCAGAATCCGCCTAAGACTATTACTCAGCTGACGAAAGAACTGTATGAAAAGACCCAGTGGAGCAAGCACACGATCATTACGATGCTGAACCGGCTGGAGGCCAAAGAAGCAGTCCGCCATGAGGAAGGGCAAAAAGCAAAGGAATTTTACCCTTGTATCAGACGGGAAGAGGCGGCGGCAGAGGAAACCAGCGGACTGTTGGAACGGGTTTATAACGGCAGTCTGGGACTTATGGTAAATACGCTGATTTCTTCCAATAAAGTCAGCAGGGAAGAGTTAAACGAACTTTATCAGATTTTAGAACAAGCGGAGGAGGAATTTTATGATTGAGACTTTAATTGCATCTTCTGTCCTGATTGGTTCGATTTGCCTGATTCGATTTTTCGGAAAAGGCAGGATTCGGCCCTTGTTTTTATATAGTTTGTGGGGACTGGCAGCAGCCCGTCTGGTAATTCCCTGGTTTTATCCTCTGAATCAGCTTATTGGACAGCTTACCAGCCGGTTCAGCGTTATGAATGTGGCAGAGCAGGTAAAATCCAGGGTAATCGATAACAGCGCGGCTGCTGATTTAGCAGAAAATATCATGCACGGAGTCGTAAGGACCTACGATACGCCGGTGACACTGTTGGAAAAAGCGGCGGGAATCGACTGGGAGCTTTTCATCATAGTAGTCTGGGTAAGCGGCGCAGCCGCGTTAGCAGTCTGGTTTCTGGCGGTGAATATCCGGTTCGCAAAAAGACTAAAAGCCCATAGAAGGTTTTTGTTCCTGTCCGGAGACGCTTTTCCAGATAAAGGAGATTCAGAGGGACTGCAGGAGAATATTAGAAAGATTCCCGTTTATGAAACACCAAAAGTTTCGTCTCCCTGCTACCTGTGCTATCTGGGGGAACGTTCTATTTATCTGCCGGAAGGAATGGCGCAGGAGAACTCTCCAGAAGGAAAAAGAAGGCTCTCTCATATTTTGGCCCATGAGCTTTGCCATGCCAGGCATAAAGATGAGATCTGGGGAGCGGTCAGAGTCGGACTGTTATGCTATTACTGGGTAAATCCTTTTGTGTGGGCAGCCGCCATACTGTCAAAAAAAGACTGTGAGCTGGCCTGCGATGAAGCAGCGATCCGATTGCTGGGAGAAACGGAACGGATTTCCTATGGGCGTACCCTGCTTTATATCATGGAACACAAAAACTCTGCCAGCCAGTTATTTTATGCAGCAGCGACCATTGAGAGCGGAGGAAAGACGATGAAAGAAAGAATAAAAACATTGGTATCCAGAAAAAAATATTCCGCGGCAGCAGCAGCGATTTTGGCAGGATGTACGGTTTTACTTGCAGCCTGCACCTTTACTGGAAGTAAAGCACCAGAAGAACCGGAAGTGGTTTCTGCAGAAGCGGAAACTGCCATTCCAGAAACAGTAACCGAACCGGCTGTCCAGGAAAGCCCTGGTGAAACCAAACCGGAATCAGACAGCCGGAAAGAGCAGATTCCTGCTGACAATTATCTGGATATAGCAGAAGAACAGTATCTGGGAGAATACATGACATTAGGATTAATCATGCGGGAAGGCGGCACTGGAAGGGTACAGCCTCCAACTTATACGCCAGATGAAGAAAATAATCAGCTGATGATGGAGGTAAAATTTCTGGATAAAAATGGGAAACCACTGGAAAACCAGGCTTATGGATGGGGCGGAGGAGAAGAGACGGTCATCCAGTTTGAATATTGGAACACAGACGGCCAGGTGTCCGAAATTGTCATTCACGCTTCCTGCAGCGGTTCCAGCTATGACCTGCGTTACCAGGTTAAACCTCCGGAAGAGCCGGAAAAAATCCCGATGAATCTGGACGTTATGGGAATGAATGGAGAACCGATCACACTTACTGAGGCAAAAGTCTATTCCAATGCCCTGCTGTTATGTCTAGAAGGCAGCGAAGATGAATTGGCTCCATTTTCCAGAAAGAATGTCGTTCTTTTAAAAAAGAAAGGCTGGGACGAACCAGAGACCTATAGGGGGCCTAAGAGTTCAAAAGCCGATGGAAACCGCCTGCAGCTTATCTATCCGATAGAGCGGGAAAACATCGGAGCCATTGAGGCGCTGGCCTGCGGCACAGGCGGAGATAGAAAGAATTATGCCATTACGCCGGTATCGTTTGAGGCGGAATAAAAGAGAAATCCGCCTATCCGGCATACCAGTCTTTGCTCAGCCATAAATAGAGCGCCAGCATACCAGCTGCGCAGCCGCAAAGCGCACCGGCAGCTTTCATCAGTTCCTTATATCAGTTTGTTGCTCATCGTCGCGGTTCTCCTTGTTAAACGGTTGTTTTTTGTACCACTTCTGAAATTCTTCTGATCCGGATTCCGAGGAAAAGTTCAGCAAGTGGCGAGTTCCGTTGATGTCTTCATATGCGGTGCGGTAAACGGTTCCCTTGGCATAACTTCCAGTGTCTTCCAGTTCTTCTTTGGATCCTGTGATGCATCGGATATAGGCTCTGTGAATCAGGATAAAACCGCCTCTTTCATAGGACAGATACCAGTCCCGTTCCCATTCGGGACGTTCCTGATCCGTCCGGTCTTTCCAGTAAATTCCCAGGGCGCGTTCCTGGTTCCAGACCTTGATGAGACTAATCAGGGGCAATCCATAGGAACCAGGCACTGCCAGAGCCAGGCAGGCAAGGATTATCTTTCGCCCTTCATCCAGATTGTAATGACTAAAAAATATAACAGCCCCGATGATGACACAGGCGATTAGCAGTATCACAAATACCGTAAATCCCGACCAGAGAAAGATTCGGGGCAGTGAATCATCGTAGATGGTTCGGATCCTTTTTGCTTTTTGCTTCATTGCAGGCCTCCTTTCTTACTGCTGTTTTTCCTTTTTCGGTGCATGGATGTCTAACAGGCTGACGCCCAGGGGACTTTCCCGATGGCAGACATCCAGCGGTTCGCCATGTATGGCCTGTTCATAAATTTCTTCCAGTACGGCAATGGTAGCTTCCTTTCCGTTATCCATCTGAATGGTAAGCGTGTAGTCGTCATCCTCAATGTCCGGATCTTTGGCATGACTGTCCAAAATGACTGCCGGATAGTGGCGGGCTGGCCCGCTTAACGCTGCATTGACATAGTAATGAAAGCCAATTGCGAGACAAAAACTCATCATCCCCATAAAGATTCCGGTTCCCAGCCGCAGCCGTCTCGGGGTACGGCGGATCAGCAGAACAGTCAGCGCTGTGCCGATAGTCAGAACCCGTATCAGCCAGAGCCAGCTGCCGTCAGGCTCCTGGAGAATCAATCCATCCCAGATGTAGTGGACCTGTCCCATGTAGAGAAGTCCGATCAGCAGGGCTGGAATCAGAGGGACCTTAATATGCATAGAATTCCATTCAGGAGTGGCATTTGCAGGCCGGTCGTCAAACAGAAGAACTGGAGCAAATACCAGACAAAACACCAAAAATGGAACCGGAGCAAGGGCGGAAATGATCATCAGGGTGCGGAACTTTACACCGGCAAAGAGAAACAGCGGGATAGGCGCGATAGTACCGGCGGCAAAGAAAAACAAAACCAGCCACATTCCTGTCCGGATGGCTTTGATGTGGTCATGCCAGTGGGTACGATATTCTTCCCGCCATTGAACGGAGGCCGCTGTCTCGGCCTGCTGTTTTGCCTGTTTTTCCATGGAAGGGGTCAGGGCAGCAGTGAGATTGGAGTTCTCAATCCACTGGACAAATCGGGAAATTCCCTGCATATTGGTTTCAACTGAAACCAGCTTTTTCCCATTTTTGTCTAACAGGTGAATGGAGCGGTTGATGGTAAGTTTTACAGAAGCCACTTGTCCAGGAGCAAATTCTTTCTGCCTTCCCCAGCTGCTGATGTACAAAATAGAATTGTCACGGAACACGAACAGAGACCGGTTGCGTCCCGCAAGTACCATCCAGACGCCAAAAAACGTGGCAGATACACCGGCTAATGCAAGAAAACAGGTAGCCGCATCAACAGGAACGGCAACCGCGACAGCAATTGCCATAAACATAACGACGAGTCCTATCAGCCATACAAGTATGCCAACACCTGTTACCATCTTTTGCTCCCGCAGCACTGCAAGGGGCTGTTGAATGTTTTCCGTTTCGGTGTGACGGCAGAGAAGAAGCGTCAGGCCAAAGCCAGACAATACCAGAAGCAGTATCATCGTCATTCCTGCGTTCTGCGCTTCTAAAGGATCGCCAAAGAAGAATAGAATTACAAATAAAAACAGCGACATGGCAATTGTAACGCTGCCTGTAAAGAGACAGGGCCATTTTTTGCCTTTTGCAGGCGGGATATAGGAGGGATCAAGCGGCTGCGTCTGTTCATTGGTTTCCAGACGGACAGGCTCCAGTTCCGGCTCCTGCTCCAATATGTGGCCGCAATGAGGACACTGGGGAACGTACTCCATTTTAGGAAACCGGCTTTTGGGATCTAAAGGCAGGGGGCGGCCGCACGCCGGACAGATCCAGTACAGCCGGAATGCATTTTTATAAATCATGGCCAGCGCCACAAGAGATATGGCCGGACCTGCAAAGACTGGCAGTATCAGCCACAGGCTGTGTGCCGCCATTAATGGAAGCAGGCAGGCAGTAAAAAGGGCGCCTGCAAGAATTAAAAAACGTGTGCCCAGTTTTGCCGCCTTTTTCTGGGCAGCTATATAGGTCTCATTTCCCTGCGTCATGCCAAAGTGCTGGATATCCAGGAAAAACAGTTCAATGAGTTCATAGAGATCGTCAGGGTCTTCGACCTCGTCACTGGTAAACTGGTCATACAAGGTTCCATTGGCGTATAATTCTGCTCCTTTTCGGCTTACCTCTGCCTTGCTGTGCAGGCGGCTTATAGTCAGATGGTCCCCTGAAAATGACAGTTCATACTGAGGGTACTGTGCACCCAGACGGTCATATAAGTTTCTAAGTTCTGTTTCATGATACATAGGCAGCTTCTCCTTTTTATGCTGCCATTATATAGGATAAAAAGAACGGTGTAAATATTTTTAAAAGTAATGTAAGAAATGGAAAGAATGATGACGGGAGACGGTGCAGATGCTATAATATCTGCATATCGTGTTAGCTGCTTACAAGGGGAGGAAAAGAGATGTATAAATTTGAAAACGCTAATGCTACAGTAGAATACTATATGCCATCATCAAATATTTGTTCTATTTATGAGTTCGATGAAAACTTTGAAAAAAATTGTGTCATGGCATTAGGACAACTCAAATATTTATTTGGGAAACCTAGGTATGTTACTAATAATTTAGAAAATCAGTTTAGTTATATTATAAAAGCAATCAATGAGAATGGGGATTGTTTACTTTTAGAGGTGTATTGTGCTTCAAGCGGACCAGCAATCGGAGGTTTAAATGATAGTAACTCTCATTTAGCGGCTCAAGAATTAGCCATGTATATACGTCAATCTTCAGCAGCAGATTATGATTACGAAGGATACTATTTAGATACTATGTCAAAGGTACATCATAGTATACAAAATGGTGTACCTTATTGGGAAGAAACTGAAATATCAACAAAGGAATTTGAAAATTTTACTGAAGAAATTATTTCTCTCTAAAAAGTTTATTTCTTTATACAAAAAGATGAAATAGCTCGAACAACAGTTCGTAAAGAAAAAATACTTGACAACTAACTGCCTTTCGTGTATGATTACACAGGTGATTGAAATGGAAAAGATAGTCCAGCAAGGGCTGCTCTATGATTTTTATGGAGAGCTGTTAACATCGCATCAGCAGCATATCTATGAAGACGTTGTAATGAATGATATGTCGCTCAGCGAGATTGCCCAGGAAGAGGGCATCAGCAGACAGGGCGTTCACGACCTGGTAAAGCGCTGCGATAAGATTCTGACCGGCTATGAAGAAAAACTCCGGCTGGTAGAAAAATTTCAAAAGACAAAAGAACTGGTCCGCGAAATTGAAGATCTGACCGCAGAGTATCAGAAAAGCGGAGACGGACGTCTGGTTGATAAAATCGGAGAGATTTCCAGGGACATCGCAAAGCTGTAGAGGAGGACATACATGGCTTTTGAGAGTTTATCCGATAAACTGCAGAATGTATTTAAAAACCTGCGGGGAAAAGGCCGTCTGTCAGAGGCCGATGTAAAGGCCGCATTAAAAGAGGTCAAGATGGCTCTGTTAGAAGCTGATGTAAGCTTCAAGGTAGTCAAACAGTTTATCAAATCTGTAGAGGAACGGGCCATTGGCGAAGACGTCATGGGAAGTTTAACTCCTGGACAGATGGTAATTAAAATTGTAAATGAAGAACTGGTTCGTCTGATGGGCTCAGAGACAACCGAGATTGCCTTAAAGAGCGGCAGCGACATTACTGTCATTATGATGGCAGGTCTTCAGGGCGCCGGTAAAACCACTACCACAGCAAAGATTGCCGGCAAGTTAAAGGCAAAAGGCAAACGTCCATTACTGGCTGCCTGCGACGTATACCGTCCGGCTGCGATCCAGCAGCTGCAGATCAACGGAGAGAAGCAGGGGGTTCCGGTATTTTCCATGGGCGATAAGCAGAAGCCTGTGAACATTGCGAAAGCAGCCATTGAGCACGCGGCAAAAAATAATCTGAACGTCGTCATTCTGGATACTGCAGGACGTCTTCATATTGATGAAGATATGATGAACGAACTGATTGAGATCAAAGAGCAGGTGGACGTATACCAGACTATTCTGGTAGTAGACGCCATGACTGGCCAGGACGCAGTCAATGTGGCCGGTATGTTCAACGATAAGATTGGCATTGACGGTATTATTCTGACCAAGTTAGACGGCGATACCAGAGGCGGTGCAGCGCTTTCCATCCGTTCCGTTACCGGCAAGCCGATTCTGTACGTAGGTATGGGAGAGAAACTGTCAGATTTGGAGCAGTTTTATCCGGATCGTATGGCGTCCCGTATCTTAGGCATGGGCGATATCCTTTCCCTGATTGAGAAGGCGGAAGCCGAGATTGACCAGGATAAGGCCAAAGAGTTAAGCCAGAAGCTGAAGAAAGCAGAATTTGATTATAACGATTTCCTAGACCAGATGAACCAGATTAAAAAAATGGGCGGCATGGCAAGCATAATGAACATGATGCCAGGCATGGGAAATCTTGGCAATATTGATATGGATGAGAACGAAAAAAATATGAAGCGGGTAGAGGCAATCATCCTTTCCATGACAAAGGAAGAACGGGCCAACCCTTCTTTAATGAACGTTCCCAGAAAGAAACGCATTGCAAAAGGCGCAGGCGTGGATTTAAACGAAGTCAATCGTCTGTGCAAGCAGTTTGAACAGATGAAAAAGATGATGAAGCAGCTTCCTGGCATGATGGGAGGCGGCAAACGCAGAGGCGGATTAGGAGGCCTTGGCGGACTGATGGGCGGCAAATTTAAGATGCCCTTTTAACGGTTAGCAAAGCAGATTCCTGCATTGTCTATAAACAGTATTATAAGGAGGTGAATTGAAATGGCAGTAAAGATGAGACTGAGAAGAATGGGCCAGAAGAAGGCTCCTTTCTATAGAGTTGTTGTTGCAGATTCCAGAGCTCCAAGAGACGGCAGATTCATCGAGGAGGTTGGTTACTATGATCCAAACGTAGAACCAAGCGTAATCAAGTTCGATGAGGAGGCAACCAAGAAGTGGTTAGCAACAGGTGCTCAGCCTACTGAAACCGTAGGTAAACTTCTGAAGATCGCTGGCATCCAATAATTGAGAGGTGAGCGCTATGAAAGAATTAGTAGAAGTTATCGCAAAAGCACTGGTTGACAATCCTGACGAAGTTGTCGTAACCGAGACTGAGAAAGGCAACGACCTGTTGGTGGAATTAAAAGTAGCTCCCTCTGATATGGGCAAAGTGATTGGCAAACAGGGAAGGATTGCAAAGGCAATCCGCTCTGTAGTAAAAGCGGCTGCTTCCAGAGAGGACAGGAAAGTTATTGTTGAAATTCAGTGACAAAATGGGGGTTGTACCATACAGCCTCCATTTTTTTACACCCTTCAGAAAAGAGAGGAATCAGAATGGAAGAAATGCTGCGGGTTGGCGTTATCAGCTCCACTCACGGAGTCAGAGGAGAAGTAAAAGTCTATCCTACCACAGACGATCCGGAACGGTTTCTGGATTTAGATGAAGTGATATTAGACGCAGGAAGAGAGCAGATCGTTTTAAAAATCCAGAATGTAAAGTTTTTTAAAAACATGGTAATCCTGAAGTTTAAGGGATACGATAATATCAACGATATTGAAAAGTACAAGGGAAGAGACCTTCTGATCCGCAGGGATCAGGCGGTAGACTTAGACGAGGACGAATATTTTATTACAGATCTGGTAGGCTTAAAAGTAGTTGCCGAAGACGGAACGGTACTGGGCGTGTTAAAAGAAGTAATGCCCACTGGCGCCAATGACGTATATATTGTAAGCCGGAAAGATGGAAAAGAACTGCTTCTTCCGGCGATTAAAGAATGTATCCGGAATGTAGATTTGGAACAGGGTGTTATGAATATTCACCTGATGGACGGTCTGCTGGATTTATAAAGAGAAGGTAGGAACAACATGAATTTTCATATTATGACCCTCTTTCCAGATATGGTAATGGGGGGATTAAATACCAGCATTACCGGACGGGCCATGGAGAAGGGGATTATTTCCGTAGAGGCAGTCAACATCCGAGATTATGCGGGAAACAAGCACAATTCGGTAGACGATTATCCATACGGCGGAGGCGCCGGAATGGTGATGCAGGCGCCTCCGGTTTGTGACTGCTACGAGGATCTGTGCAGGAAAATTGGAAAACGTCCCAGAGTAATTTATATGACGCCCCAGGGACGGGTATTTAACCAGAAAATTGCAGAAGAACTGGCACAAGAAGACGACCTGGTGTTCTTATGCGGCCATTATGAAGGAATTGACGAAAGAGCGCTGACCGCCATTTGTACCGATTATCTTTCCATTGGCGACTATGTCCTGACCGGAGGGGAGCTTCCGGCCATGGTGATGATTGACTGTATCAGCCGGCTGGTGCCAGGTGTATTAAATAACGAAGTGTCCGCAGACATTGAATCGTTCCATGACAATCTGTTAGAATACCCCCAGTACACCCGTCCGGAAGAATTTCGGGGAATGAAGGTTCCGGACGTGCTGCTGTCCGGTCATCATAAAAATATCGAAGAGTGGAGAAGAAGAGAATCCATCAAACGAACTCTGGAACGGAGGCCGGATCTTCTGGCAGAAGCCAATTTAGACAAAAAAGAACGAAAGTTTTTGGAAGAATTACTTGCAATTTCAAAATCTTTATGATACACTGTGATAGTTGTGATTAAGAAGAGATGGTCCTCTGTTACGAACAAGCGTATTAAGAACATCCAATAAACTTAAGGAGGTTCACACGATGAACGAAATTATCAAGAATATTGAAGCAGCTCAGTTAAAGGAATCTGTACCGGAGTTCCACGTTGGCGATACTGTAAGAGTACACAACAAGATCAAAGAGGGTAACCGTGAGAGAATCCAGATTTTCGAAGGTACCGTTATTAAGAGACAGAACGGCGGCGCAAGAGAGACCTTTACCGTAAGAAAGAATTCCAACGGCATCGGCGTTGAGAAGACCTGGCCATTACACTCCCCATCTGTTGCAGATGTAGAAGTTGTAAGAAAGGGTAAAGTAAGAAGAGCAAAACTGTACTATTTACGTGACCGCGTAGGTAAAGCAGCAAAGGTAAAAGAATTAGTTCGATAATTCTTGAAGACAGAAGGGGCTGTCGCAACGTTTCATTTTGCGACAGCTCCTTTTTAACATGAGGTGAGAACAGTGGAATTTTATGAAAGCGAGGAAACCAACCTGCTTCGCCGAATTGTCAGCTGGGTGACAGACGTTATTGTGGTAATTGCCATTGCCTGTTTTACTGTTTACGCCTTTGGAACCCAGATTCCCATCAGCGGCAGTTCCATGCAGCCGGCTCTGGAAACAGAGGATGTGGTGCTTGTGAACCGTCTAGTCTACGATTTCCAGTCGCCGGACCGGTTTGATGTAGTGGTATTCCGGCGGGAGGATGGAAAATGGAACGTAAAAAGGGTAATTGGCCTTCCTGGAGAAACGGTGCAGATCAAAGATGGAAAGATCTATATCAATGACATACTGCTGCAGGAAGAAGAATCCGCATCTGTCATCACTTCGCCAGGTCTGGCAGAACATCCGGTCATCCTTGGAGAAGATGAGTATTTTCTGCTGGGGGACAATCGGGACAGCAGTGAAGACAGCCGGTTTGCCAATGTCGGCAATGTAAGAAAAGAAAATATGATAGGAAAAGTATGGCTCCGGCTATTCCCGCTCCTTGACATGGGACTGGTTGAATAAACGGAAGCGTTCAGATAGAGGGACAAGATGAATATACAATGGTATCCAGGGCACATGACAAAAGCCAAACGTGCCATGAAAGAAGATATTAAATTAATTGATCTGATTATTGAACTGGTAGATGCCAGAGTACCGCTTAGCAGCCGCAATCCGGACATTGATGATCTGGGAGCAGGAAAAGCCAGAATGGTGCTTTTAAATAAGTCGGATCTGGCAGATGACCGTCTTAACGAACAGTGGATCCGCTACTTTTCAGAAAAAGGATTTCATGTATTGAAGGTAAACTGTAAAAGCGGAGCCGGTTTAAAGCAGATTAATGCAACGGTTCAGGAAGCCTGCAAAGAAAAAATCGAACGGGACCGGAGAAGAGGAATCTTAAACCGTCCGGTTCGGGCCATGGTAGTGGGAATCCCAAACGTAGGGAAGTCTACATTTATCAATGCATTTGCAGGAAAGGCCTGCGCAAAAACCGGCAATAAGCCTGGTGTAACCAAGGGAAACCAGTGGATCCGGTTAAATAAGACGCTGGAACTGCTGGATACCCCAGGAATTTTGTGGCCCAAATTTGAGGATCAGAAGGTGGGGCTGAATCTGGCATTTATCGGCTCCATTAACGACGAGATTTTAAATAAAGATGAACTGGCATTCGAACTGATTAAAGTGCTGACAGACCGTTATCCGGAAGCATTGCAGAAGCGGTACCAGATGGAAGAGATTCCCTGCAGAGACAGCGATAACGGCTGTCTGGCAGTTTTGGAACAGGTGGCAAAAACCAGATCCTGCCTGCTAAAGGGCGGTGAGCTGGATCTTGCCAAGGCAGCGTCCATTCTGCTGGATGATTTCAGAAGCGGCCGGTTAGGGAAAATTACATTAGAACAGCCGGAACTGCAGAAATGAACAGACGGCAGAACGAAGCAATTTGGACAGAATTAAAACATTTTTTCTGCTATCTGACAGTAATGGCATCCGTTTTTCTGTTTTTGATTGTCTTTGTAGTTCAGAGGGCAGATGTGTATGGAGCTTCTATGGAGCCGGCGTTAAAAGACGGAGACATCCTGCTGGTTGATAAAGTATCATACCGATGGAAAAAGCCGGAGCGGTATGACGTCATTGTATTTTCTTACCATTACCAGAAAGGCCGGTATTATACCAAACGGATTATCGGGCTGCCTGGAGAAACGGGGCAGATTCAAGACGGCGCTGTATGGATAAATGGAAAACAGCTGACAGACGATATAAGTGCAGAACCCATCCAGAAAGCCGGACGGGCCGAAGCGGCCATTACACTGGGAGAAGACGAATACTTTGTGCTGGGAGATAACCGGAATAACAGCTCAGACAGCAGGGATACTGACGTAGGAAATATTAAAGAGGACGATATCATCGGCAGGATTTGGCTGAAAATCTGGCCGGTTGGATAGAGCAGGAGGAACAATGGCCAGAGTACTCAAAGGGGAAAAACTAGAACAGGAACTGCTGCGGTTAGAGCAGATGAAAGCGTATGAACAGGAATACCAGTGGGCAGGACTTGTCTGCGGCATTGACGAAGCGGGAAGAGGCCCTTTAGCAGGACCTGTAGTAGCAGGGGCTGTTATTTTGCCAGCGGACTGCCGGATTTTATATCTGAACGATTCAAAAAAGCTTTCCGAAAAGCGGCGAGAAGAGCTTTTTCTGGAGATCAAAGAAAAAGCGGTCAGCTGGGCAGTGGGAATTGCAAGCCCTGAGGAAATTGACGAAATCAATATTCTCCAGGCAACCTATCGGGCGATGAGACAGGCAGTGGGGCAGCTAAACCCAGCTCCAGGCGTGCTGTTAAACGACGCCGTTACCATACCAGAACTGCCGGAAAGCCTGACCCAGGTGCCGATTATTAAAGGAGACGCCAAAAGCGTATCCATTGCTGCGGCCAGCATTCTGGCAAAAGTAACCAGGGACCATATGATGATAGAATATGACAAGATCTATCCGGAATATGGATTTGCCCGTCACAAAGGATACGGGACAGCCGTCCATATTAGCGCATTAAAGGAGTATGGGCCATGTCCGATTCACCGGAGAAGCTTTATTACCAGATTCGTATAAGGGAGTCAGACAGTTGAATAAAAGACAGACAGGAAGCCGCTATGAATCCATGGCGGCTGATTATTTAGCCAGCCAGGGATATGAAATCCTGTGCCGCAATTATCAGAACCACAGGCGGGGAGAAATTGATTTGATTGCCAGGGATGGGAACACGCTGGTTTTCGTTGAAGTCAAATACCGGAAGGATTTGACGGCTGGGGAGCCGGCGGAGGCAGTGGATGCCCGCAAACAGCAGAGAATCCGGAAAGCAGCCCTTTCTTATCTTTATGAAAACCAGCTTTCTATGGATACTGCCTGCCGGTTTGACGTAGTAGCGATACTGGGACAGACTATCCGGCTGATTCGGAATGCATTTTAGATATTTGATAAAAGGAGGATTCGCTATGGAAATAAATTGGAAAAAGGCAGACAGGCCGGATGAACTGGTAACCAGATGCAGGGAAGGAGTGCCTTACCTTTCTTTTCCGGCTTTGGAAAAATCCGGAATGGTAAGGCATGGTTTTTCCACCAGATACGGCGGGGTCAGCACAGGATGTTATGAATCCATGAACCTGTCCTTTTCCAGAGGGGACGAAAAAGAACGGGTCTGGGAAAATTACCGGCGTATGGCAGCTGCCCTCCAGGTAGATCCGGAGAAAATGGTAACATCCTGGCAGTCCCATACCACCAATGTCCGCAAGGTAACGAAAGAAGACTGCGGAAAAGGAATCTGGAAAGACCGAGATTATAAAGATGCAGACGGACTGATTACGGACATTGCCGGCATTACCTTAGTAACCTTTTATGCAGACTGCGTTCCTCTGTATTTTCTGGATCCGGTCCGCAAAGCGATTGGATTGTCCCATTCCGGCTGGAGAGGTACGGTAAAGCGGATGGGGGAACATACGATAAGAGAAATGACAGAGGCATTTGGAACCAGGGCAGAAGACGTAATTGCCTGCATTGGCCCCAGCATCTGCCAGTCCTGCTTTGAAGTGGGAGAAGAAGTGATTGAAAAATTCCAGAGCGGTTTTTCACAGAAATATTGGGACAGTCTGTTTTATCCGAATGGAACCCCTGGAAAGTATCAGCTGGATCTATGGACAGCCAATGAAATCGTATTAAAGGAAGCGGGAGTTCTGCCGGAAAATATCCATACTACGAATATCTGTACCAGATGTAATCCCAGACACCTGTATTCCCACCGGATCATGGGAAACCAGAGAGGCAATCTGGCTGCATTCCTTTGTCTGATTTAAACAGTGAAAAATGGTGCCGCAAAATCATCTGGCCAGATGGTTTTGCAGCACCATTTTGTCAAAACGGGTAAGGGCTACACCAGGGTTCCTGTATGGCCGCATCCGCTTGCCTGATATTTCTGAAGCAGTCTCTGAATCTTCTCAGTCGGAGACAGAGAAGCGCTGATGGATACGTCGTGGTTTAAGGAATTGATGATGGCAGCCATGTATTTGCTCATGTCTGCTTCGATGTACCATGGACGGGTCAGAAGCTCTGCCGGACGGTAATTTAAATTGGTAGTAATGACGTAATCAATATAGCCTCTGTTGTAGAATTCGTCGAATTTTTCCAGACCGCTGGTAAACAGACCAAAGGTACAGCAGACAACGACTTTCTTTGCCTTGCGTTCCTTTAATTCTCTGGCAGTATCCAACATACTTTCGCCGGAAGAGATCATATCGTCGATAATCAGAACGGTCTTTCCCTCCACAGAAGTACCCAAAAATTCGTGGGCAACGATTGGGTTGCGTCCGTCTACTACTTTAGAGTAATCCCGACGTTTGTAGAACATACCCATATCTACGCTTAAGTTGTTGGCCAGATACACAGCGCGGTTCATAGCGCCTTCGTCCGGACTGATGACCATCAGGTGATCCTTGTCAATCTGTAAGGTATGGTCGTGGGAAAACAGAGCCTTTACAAACTGGTAGGTCGGCATAAAATTGTCAAAGCCTTTTAATGGAATGGCGTTCTGGACTCTTGGGTCGTGGGCATCAAAGGTAATAATATTGGATACGCCCATGTTGATTAATTCGACTAATGCCATGGCACAGTCTAAAGACTCTCTTTTGGAGCGTTTGTGCTGGCGGCCTTCATATAAGAACGGCATAATGACGTTAACCCTGTGGGCAGTTGCGCCGCAGGCGCCTACCAGTCGTTTTAAATCCTGGAAATGGTCGTCTGGGGACATATGATTGGTATAGCCGTTTACCGTATAGGTTAAACTGTAATTGGTAATATCCACCATTGCAAAAATATCCGTACCGCGGACGGATTCATTTAAAACCGCCTTTGCTTCGCCAGTTCCAAAACGGGGGCAGGCACACTTTAACAGGTAAGATTCTGCATCATAACCGCGGTAGTTTAAGTCTTCTTTGCGGCGAAGCAGCTCTTCGGTGTCATTCTTCCGGAATGTAACAATATGATCGTTTACCTTTTGGGCCAGATCCTTGCAGCTTTCTAAAGCCGCAAGCTTTAACGGGCCTACAGGCAGGGAATTTTGAAAAACAAAAGATTTTTTCATGTTTGTCCTCCGTAAAATTTTGTGGGGTTATATTTTATATTATGTTTATACCATTTCAGAGGGAGAAGCGTCAATAGCAGGGAGGATTTTTTATGCTATAACTTGTCAAAGAGGAGTTCCTCTTGTATACTAAAAGAAATAGAGAGAGAGGCAAAGAATACATGAGCAGATTATATAAAGGACACCGGATTGCCAGTGTCGATCCAGGATCGATTGCAGAAGAACTGGAATTAGAATCCGGAGACTGCCTGCTGACTATAAACGGGCAGGAAATCGAAGATATTTTTGATTATCAATACTATGTAAACAGCGACCAGATGACTATGGTAATCCGCAAGGCAGACGGAGAAGAATGGGAACTGGACATTGAAAACAACTATGAGGACTTAGGCATTAACTTTGAAAATAGTTTAATGAGCGATTACAAATCCTGTACCAACAAGTGCATCTTCTGCTTTATCGACCAGATGCCTCCTGGCATGAGGGATACCCTGTATTTTAAGGACGACGATTCCAGGCTGTCTTTTCTGCAGGGCAATTATGTGACCCTGACCAATATGAAGGAAAAGGACATTGACCGGATTATCCGGTTTAAGCTGTCCCCCATCAACATTTCGGTTCACACCACCAATCCAGAACTTCGCTGTAAAATGCTGCACAACCGGTTTGCAGGAGAATCATTGAAACTGATTGACAAGCTGTACGACGCCCAGACGCCGATGAACGGCCAGATCGTATTGTGCAGGGGAATTAATGATAAAGAAGAGTTAAACCGCACCATTTCCGATTTGACCAGGTATCTTCCTTATATGGAAAGCGTTTCCGTAGTGCCGGTCGGCCTTTCGAAGTTTCGGGACGGTCTGCATCCGTTAGAACCATTTACGAAGAAAGACGCAGAAGAGACCATTGACTTAATTGAGTCCTGGCAGAAAAAGATTTACGAAGAGCACGGCGTTCATTTCATCCATGCCAGCGACGAGTTTTATATCCTGGCAGAACGGGCTTTGCCGGAAGAAGAGCGCTACGACGGTTATCCCCAGTTGGAAAATGGCGTAGGGATGCTGAGACTTCTGGCTTCTGAGGTAAGGGAAGCGTTAGAAGAAAAGAGGGATAAAGAGGACAAAGACGCCATAAAAGGAGATATTTCCATTGCCACGGGACGTCTGGCTTATCCGTATTTAAAGAAGTATACCGACTGGATTATGGACGAGTATCCAGGCCGCAAGATCCATTTATATGCCATCCGGAACGACTTTTTTGGCGAGCAGATTACCGTAGCGGGGCTGATTACCGGACAGGACATCCTGGCCCAGTTAAAAGACAAAGAATTAGGAGAGTATCTGCTGCTTCCAGCCTGTATGTTCCGCAGCGGCGAGGAAGTGTTCTTAGACGACGTAACCAGGACAGAGGTACAAAACGCTTTACAAGTTCCGGTACGTATAGTAAAATCAAGCGGATATGACCTGGTAGAAACCATTCTTCATCCAGAGGAAGAAGACGGCCTGCCGGTCTATGAGGGCTATGAGCCGGAACGAATTTTTGAACACCGTCCAGGAGACCATATGGAAATTGGCCCAGACGGGATTGTGTTTGAGGTAGAATAAGGAGGAACTATGAGTAAACCAGTAGTCGCAATCGTAGGCCGCCCAAACGTGGGCAAATCTACGTTGTTTAATGTATTGGCAGGAGAAGCAATTTCCATTGTGAAAGATACGCCAGGAGTAACCAGAGACCGGATTTATGCAGACTGTAACTGGCTGGATCGGAACTTTACCCTGATTGATACCGGCGGTATTGAGCCGGACAGCAAAGATATTATCCTGTCCCAGATGAGGGAGCAGGCAGAGATTGCCATTGAGACGGCAGACGTCATCATTTTTATTGTAGACGTACGCCAGGGTCTGCAGGATTCTGACTCCAAAGTGGCAGATATGCTGCGCAAGTCCAGGAAGCCGGTTGTACTGGCCGTCAATAAAGTAGACAGCATCCAGAAGTTTGGCAATGACGTATATGAATTTTACAATCTGGGAATCGGCGATCCGATTCCGGTATCTGCAGCATCCAGACTGGGAATCGGCGATTTGTTAGACGAGGTTGCCAGACATTTTCCAGAGCACCAGGGCGAAGAGGAAGAAGATGAGCGCCCACGCATCGCAGTGGTTGGAAAACCAAATGTTGGGAAATCTTCCCTGATTAACAAGCTGCTAGGAGAAAACAGAGTAATTGTTTCCAACATTGCAGGAACGACCAGGGACGCCATCGATACCGAGATTACCCATAACGGAACCGATTACGTATTTATTGATACGGCAGGTCTCCGCCGCAAAAATAAGATTAAAGAGGATCTGGAGCGGTACAGCATTATCCGTACGGTTACTGCGGTAGAGCGGGCCGATGTGGTGGTTGTGGTTATTGACGCGACCGAAGGCGTTACCGAGCAGGACGCTAAAATCGCCGGAATTGCCCACGACAGAGGAAAAGGCATTATTGTGGCAGTCAACAAATGGGATGCCATTGAAAAAAATGACAAGACCATTTACGAGTATACCAGAAAGATCAAGGAAGTATTGTCCTTTATGCCGTATGCAGAATATTTATTTATCTCTGCGGAAACCGGACAGCGTTTAAACAAGCTGTTTGACTTAATCGACATGGTAAGGGAAAACCAGACGCTGCGAATCGCTACCGGCGTATTAAACGAGATTATGACGGAAGCGGTAGCCATGCAGCAGCCGCCGTCTGATAAGGGCAAGCGGTTAAAGCTTTACTACATGACCCAGGTAGCTGTAAAACCGCCCACATTTGTTATTTTCGTCAACGATAAAGAGCTGATGCACTTCTCCTATACCAGGTATCTGGAAAATAAAATCAGAGAAGCGTTCGGTTTCCGCGGTACGGCCCTGCGTTTCTTAATCAGGGAGCGGAAAGCAAAGGAGCAGTAAAGATGGAACGAATTTTATGTCTGGCAGTCGGGTATGCGTTTGGATTGATTCAGACCGGCTACTTTTATGGAAAAGCTCATGGAGTAGATATCCGTAAGCATGGAAGCGGAAACTCCGGAACCACCAATGCGCTGAGGGTTTTAGGACCAAAAGCAGGACTGATTGTATTTGCCGGAGACTTTTTAAAAACCTTTGTGCCCTGCGTCCTGGTAAGAGTGCTTCTGGGCGACGGAGCGCTGTACAGCCATGTGCTGGTCCTTTATACCGGACTGGGTGTGACTCTGGGGCACAATTATCCATGTTATTTAGGATTCAAGGGAGGCAAGGGAATCGCTGCCATGGCTGGTATTTTAATGGCCAGTGACTGGCGGATTACGTTAATCTGCGCGGCAGTATTTATCGGTACGGTTGCCATTACCCGTTACGTATCGTTAGGCTCCCTTCTGGTAGCGGCCATTTTTCTGGCTATGACGGCGTATTTTACCTTTACCGGAGGATATGGGACGGCTGTGCTCCATGATGTGTCCGGCATGACTTCCCTGAATACGCAGTACCTTCAATGGGAATGCGTGGCAGTCGCTTTTGTTATTGCGGCCATGGCCTTCTGGCGTCACCGCGCCAACATTAAGCGGCTGTTCCATGGAACAGAAAATAAGCTGGGAGCAAAAAAATCTTAAAAGGCAGAGAAGGAGAATGAAACATGGCAGCAATTGGGGTAATTGGATCTGGAACGTGGGGGACAGCCCTGGCTATTTTACTGGTTCAGAATCACAACCAGGTTGCATTGTGGTCTGCGTTTGCAGAAGAGGCAGATAAAATCAGGACAGAAAAAAAGCACCCCAACCTTCCGGAAGCCGTAATTCCGGAAGAATTAGAAATTACTGCGGATTTGCAGGCAGCGATGGAGGGAAAAGAGATTCTGGTGCTGGCGGTTCCGTCTATTTTTGTCCGTCAGACGGCTGCGAAGATGGCGCCTTTCTGCAGACAGGGCCAGATTATTGTGAATGTGGCAAAGGGCATTGAAGAACAAAGTTTAAAACCCCTTTCAGAAGTCATTGAAGAAGAACTTCCCATGGCAGATGTGGCAGTCCTTTCCGGTCCCAGCCATGCAGAGGAGGTCAGCCGTCTTCTTCCTACCACCTGTGTGGCAGGAGCTCATAAAAGAGAGACTGCCGAGAAGATTCAGGCTGTTTTTATGAGTCAGGCGTTTCGGGTCTATACCAGTCCGGATATGATTGGCATTGAAGTCGGGGCTGCTCTTAAAAATGTAATCGCTCTGGCTGCCGGCATGGCAGACGGACTGGGGTATGGAGACAATACCAAAGCGGCGCTGATTACCAGGGGAATTGCAGAAATCGGCCGTCTTGGGGCAGCTATGGGCGGAAAGCCCCAGACTTTTGCAGGACTTTCCGGTATCGGCGATCTGATTGTGACCTGCGCCAGTATGCACAGCCGCAACCGCAGGGCCGGAATCCTTATTGGAAAAGGCTATTCCATGGAAGAAGCCATGAAAGAAGTAAAAATGGTGGTAGAAGGCGTGTACTCTGCCAAAGCGGCCCTGGCTTTGTCCAAGAAGTATCAGGTGCCGATGCCAATCGTTGAGCAGGTCAATCAGATTTTATTTGAGGGCAAGCCGGCAAAGGAAGCAGTGGCAGATTTGATGCTGAGAGACCGGCAGATAGAAAGCAGGGATCTGGACTGGAAAAACGAGGGATCCCAGGTACAATAACCCTTCGGAATGAGACCTATAAATAGTACTTATAATACGCCTGTTTTTTCAGTGAAAATGAGAAAACAGGCGTTTCAAATGGTTGACAATAACCAGTTTCCTCACTATAATTTAGAAAAGCTTTCAAGGAACGGCTTTGTGGCGAAGGTAAAGGGAAATCCAGTTGCCGGAAGCCGTTTTTCCTGACCAGGAGTGTACGCATAGGGCGAACAGTGTCCGCCTGCAAGCGGATATTCCAGATGAATCAGGGGAAAGAAGAGGAGGAATTATTATGAAAAAGAGAGTTTTAAGTTTGGTTTTAGCAGCAGCTATGGCAGCTTCCCTTACTGCCTGCGGCGGTTCTGAGGGAGCAGAACAGACGTCTGCAGAAGCGGGAAAAACAGAGGCAGCAGATGCTGGCAGCGGCGAACAGGCGGCAGCAGACGGATCAGTATGGAAGATTGGCGCCATGGGACCTTTAACCGGCCCTAATGCGATTTATGGAAATGCAGTGGTAAACGGCGCTCAGGTTGCAGTCGATGAAATCAATGCGGCAGGCGGCATTAACGGTTACCAGATTGAATATAAGGGAGAAGACGACGAGAGCGATGCAGAAAAGTCCATTAACGCGTATAACAGCTTAAAGGACTGGGGAATGCAGGTTTTAGTCGGCGCAACAACTTCCAACTCCTGTATTGCAGTTGCAGCAAAGTCCGCACAGGATAATCTGTTCCAGATTACTCCTTCCGGTTCTGCAGTAGAGTGTGCAGAAAATCCTAACGTATTCCGTGTCTGCTTCTCCGATCCGGATCAGGGCGCAGCTTCTGCAAAGTATATCGGCGAGCACAAGCTGGCAACAAAGATTGCAGTAATCTATGACAGCTCCGACGTATATTCCAGCGGTATCTATTCCAAGTTTGCGGCAGAGGCTGCCAATCAGGGATTAGAGATTGTAGCAGAAGAGGCATTTACCGCAGATACCAATAAAGATTTTACTACCCAGCTGCAGAAGGCAAAAGATGCGGGCGCTGAGTTAGTATTCCTTCCATTCTATTATACAGAGGCGGCTCTGGTATTAAGCCAGGCAAACACAATGGGATGGGATCCAATCTTCTTCGGATGCGACGGCATGGACGGCATCTTAGGCGTGAAGAACTTTGATACCAGCCTGGCAGAAGGCCTGATGCTTCTGACTCCGTTTGCGGCAGATGCAACCGATGATTTAACGGTTAATTTCGTTACGACTTACAAAGAGAAGTACGGCGACACTCCAGTCCAGTTTGCGGCAGATGCATACGATGCGGTTTATGCAGTAAAGGCGGCGATCGAGGATGCAGGCGCAACTCCGGATATGAGCGTGTCTGACCTTTGCGAAGCAATGAAAGCTTCTATGGTTAAGGTTTCCGTAGACGGCCTGACCGGCGCAGGCATGACCTGGAATGCAGACGGAGAACCTTCCAAGGCGCCAAAGGCAGTAAAGATTGAAAACGGCGCTTACGTTTCTATGGAATAATATGTTTAAACAGATTTAGTATAAATGACAGGGAGCTGCTGCACAGTGGAAGCAAATTTGATTTCCCAGGCAGCAGCTTTTCTCGGCATAAAAAAACAAGAGGTGTCACAACATGAGTTTTTTGTCCTATCTAATCAGCGGAATCAGCCTGGGAAGCGTATATGCAATTATCGCCCTGGGCTACACAATGGTTTACGGTATCGCAAAGATGCTGAATTTTGCCCACGGCGATATTATTATGGTCGGCGGATATATGGTATTTATCGTAGTGAGCACAATGGGTCTGCCTCCGGCAGCAGGAATTCTTACTGCAGTGGTGGTATGTACCTTATTAGGTGTAGTGGTTGAGAGGATAGCGTACAAGCCTCTCCGCGGCGCCTCTCCGTTAGCAGTCCTGATTACGGCAATCGGTGTCAGCTATCTGCTTCAGAATCTGGCTCTGCTTTTGTGGGGAGCCGATACCAAGGCGTTTACTTCTGTTGTCAGCATGGAACCTTTGCGTCTGGCAGACGGCCAGCTGATGATTACGGGAGAGACGATTGTAACCATTGCAACCTGTATCGTGGTTATGGTTTCCTTAACCCTGTTTATCAACAAGACGAAGACCGGCCAGGCCATGCTTGCCGTATCGGAAGACAAAGGCGCGGCAACCTTAATGGGAATCAATGTAAACCGCACCATTTCCATTACCTTTGCCATTGGTTCTGCCCTGGCGGCAGTAGCAGGCGTGCTGCTGTGCTCCGCTTATCCGTCTTTAACGCCTTACACAGGCGCCATGCCAGGCATTAAGGCCTTTGTAGCAGCCGTATTCGGCGGCATTGGATCCATTCCTGGAGCCATGATTGGCGGAATTTTACTGGGAGTGATTGAAAATCTTTCCAAAGCTTATATTTCTTCCCAGCTTTCCGACGCCATTGTATTCTCTGTCCTGATTATTGTCCTTCTGGTACGTCCGACTGGTATTATGGGCAAAAAAGTCAGCGAGAAAGTCTGATGATGGAGGAAACTGGTATGAAATTAGAAAAAGAAAAAAAGAACGTTTTAAAGAGCAGCTGGGTGACCTATGGAATGGTGATCTTAGTCTATGTTCTGGTAGAAATTGCATTAAAGACCGGCCATATGTCCAGTCTGATGGAAGGTCTTCTGGTACCGTTATGTACCTATTCGATTCTGGCGGTCTCATTAAATCTGGTAGTAGGCATTTCCGGCGAATTAAGCTTAGGCCATGCAGGCTTTATGTGCGTAGGCGCATTTTCCGGCGCGCTGTTTTCCAAGGTGTTTAAGGGAAGCCTGGATCCGACCGTCAGCCTGGTAATCGCCATTTTTATCGGCGCAGCCGCGGCAGCCGTATTCGGCATTCTCATTGGAATTCCGGTTCTCCGCCTGCGGGGCGACTATCTGGCTATTGTGACCCTGGCGTTTGGGGAAATCATTAAAAATATTATCAACGCGATCTATCTGGGCGTGGATTCTTCCGGACTCCATTTTTCCATGAAAAGCGAAGTGGCGTTAAACTTAGATGCAGAAGGTACGGTTCTGATTAAAGGCGCACAGGGAATTACGGGAACGCCGCTGGCTTCTACCTTTACGATCGGCGTGATTCTGCTGCTGATTACCCTGGTAATTTCCATTAACCTGATTCATTCCCGTACAGGGCGGGCGATTATGGCTATCCGCGACAACCGGATTGCCGCAGAGTCTATCGGCCTTAATATTACCAAATACAAACTGCTGGCGTTTACCGTATCTGCGGCGCTGGCGGGAGTAGCAGGCGTTTTATATGCCCACAACCTGACGACGCTGGCAGCTCTTCCAAAAAATTTCGGCTATAACCAGTCCATTATGATTCTGGTATTTGTCGTATTGGGCGGAATCGGAAACGTAAGAGGTTCCGTAATTGCGGCAGTTGTTCTGACCCTTCTTCCGGAACTTCTAAGAGGACTGAACAATTACCGTATGCTGATTTACGCCATTGTGCTGATTGCAATCATGCTGTTTAACTCCAGCCCCAAATCCATTGAATTTCGGGAGAGGGCAGCACAGGCATTCCGGAAAAAGACAGTAAAAAAGGAGGCGGCATAACATGGCATTACCAATGCTGGAAGTAAAGAGCTTGAGTATCTCCTTTGGAGGATTAAAAGCAGTAGACGGATTTGATATTACCATTGAAAAGGGCCAGCTGTATGGACTTATCGGCCCAAACGGCGCAGGAAAAACTACCGTATTCAACCTTCTAACCGGCGTGTATAAACCAGATACCGGAAGCATCGTTCTGGACGGAAAAAATATTACCGGCAAAAAGACCATTGAGATCAACCAGTGCGGCATTGCCCGTACCTTCCAGAACATCCGTCTGTTTAAAGACCTGAGTGTTTTAGACAATGTAAAAGCAGGTCTTCACAACCATCATCCATATTCTACGTTAACTGGTATTTTCCGCCTGCCTAAGTATTACAAGGTAGAAAAAGAGATGAATGAAAAAGCCATGGAGCTTTTAAAGGTATTTGATTTGGAACAGGAAGCAGATTATAAGGCGTCCAACCTGCCTTACGGCAAGCAGAGAAAGCTGGAGATTGCCAGAGCCCTTGCCACGGATCCTAAGCTTCTTTTGCTGGATGAGCCAGCGGCCGGCATGAACCCTAATGAGACGGCGGAACTGATGGAAACTATCCGGTTTGTGCAGGAAAAGTTTGACATGACCATTCTGCTTATTGAGCATGATATGAAGCTGGTATCCGGCATCTGCGAAAAGCTGACCGTACTGAATTTCGGTCAGGTGCTTGCAAGCGGAGATACCTCTGCAGTATTAAACGATCCACAGGTTGTCAAGGCATACCTGGGCGAATAAGGAGGAAGAAAAGTATGGCAATGCTGGAAGTCAGGGATTTGGAAGTGTATTACGGCGTGATCCAGGCCATTAAAGGGATTTCCTTCGATGTAAACCAGGGAGAGATTATCGCTTTAATCGGCGCAAACGGAGCGGGAAAAACCACCATTCTCCACACCGTAACCGGCCTGATTCCTTCCAAGGCAGGACACATTACCTATGAGGGAACGGATATTACCAAAATGGCGGGGCATAAGTTAGTTCCTATGGGAATTGCCCATGTGCCGGAAGGGCGCAGGGTGTTTGCCCAGCTGTCCGTATTACAGAACTTAAAACTGGGCGCTTTTACCAGAAATGACAAAGCAGAATTTGAAGACACTTTAAAAATGATCTACCAGAGATTCCCCAGACTGGAGGAACGCAAGAACCAGATGGCAGGAACCCTTTCCGGCGGCGAGCAGCAGATGCTTGCCATGGGACGGGCGCTGATGAGCCATCCAA